>Ga0114996_10005146_pt1 | contig 15463 bp, 17 predicted proteins | sample ArcticOcean_MG_C_4_FD_87039 | JGI IMG/M metagenome (GOLD analysis project Ga0114996, IMG submission 87039) | Marine microbial communities from western Arctic Ocean - ArcticOcean_MG_CB4_134 | ecosystem: Environmental > Aquatic > Marine > Oceanic | place: Arctic Ocean: Canada Basin | collected...
AACCCTGCAAACGTTCGTTGCTCGCTCATCCGACCTCCACTCTGACACCTGCTTATTCGCGATTATCCAATATCGCGGATCACAGATTGCTTGTGCAGAGTCTCCCTAACTCATCTCATCAGAAGATAGGTGACCGGATATAGGTGTCCGATCGCGCCCACGCCTCGAGAAACTCCTCATGTACGGCGTCGGCCTCCTGCTCCATGCCGAGAGCCCGCAGCGACCGCTCCAACCCGAACAACGACCAACCGTTGTGCGGATGATCGAGCAACTCTGCCCGGAACACACCTACGGCGTCTGCATGCCGCTCAGCCTCCCATAGTGCGTCGCCTAGCCAGTGACGAACCGAGAAACCCAGTGGCTCGGGCTCGTCGTATGTGAGTCTATCTTCGAGTTCGACGGCGTGCTCGAGCAGAGCGATCGCACGCTCGAGTTCACCATCGGCCCGTAGGAGTTCGCCCTCCAAGATCGCCCCGACGATCCCGAGCAGCTCCGCGGCGGAATGGCCTCGGAAGCCCTCAGAGCTCTCTTCGGCAGCGGTCTTCACCTCGTGTAGGTAGAAGCGGGCGGTACCTTCGTCACCCGTCCGCAGGTACGCGTATCCTTTGCTGAAGTCGTAGAGGCCACGGAAGACGTCACCGTCGGGCGCGTTGTCGAGCGCCAACAATTCGTCGAACCGGCCGAAGCGGAATAGAGAGAGAGCTTCGTAGAAGGAGCCGCCGCCCATCAGCTCGGAGTACTCCCTGCTGGCCTGGATCGCGGCCGCGCCTTGCCCGTCGTTCGAGGCCGCGAAGAGCAGCATGTGCAGGTTGTGGGACGGGTAAATCGCGAAGCCCTCACCATATTCTGATTTGAGATCGGAGTGCCAAGCGTCGGTGTTCGCACGCACCGCGTCACCCCAGCGTCCGATGCGATTGAACGTGTGGGACGGCATGTGCTGGATATGGCTCGCGCCAGGGATCGAGCTGCCCAGGTAGTTCGCGCACTCTTCAGCCATGCCCGGATCGGTCGTGGGCTCGGTCGCGTGGATGTACAGGTGGCACGAGCCGGGGTGGGTAATGTCCTGAGCCAAGACCGACTCGAGCACCCGATGCACTCGCTGCACGGAAGGGTCGTCGAGGGGCCAGGCCCCGCGGCGCGGCCTGATGAGCATGAGTGACTCCCCGGCGAGAAACCCTATGTCGAGGTCGCTCGGATGGGCCTCGTACAATTCGTTGATGACGTCGGCCCACTTCAGGTCGAGCTCACGCCGCTCGTCGCCGTCGTGCTCGGGCACGTAGCGCTCCGCCATTGCTTCGATCATGGCGCGCTCGAGGTCGGTGGAGTGGCCGTCCATGACGTCGAGTGCTTTCTGGATTGCGGCGTGCGCTCGTGGAGCGTCCGCAGCAACCATCGGCCCGTTTAGGTACGGTCCCCAGGCCCACGCCTCGCCGAAGTAACACATGGCGCAGTCCGGGTCACGCTGCCAAGCCTCACGGAAGGAGCGTGCTGCCAGATTCGGGTCGAAGGCGTAGAGTAGCTGTATGCCTTGATCGAAATAGAGCTGTGCTTCACCGGAGTTCGTGGTGATCTCACGCGAGAAGGGCCCGAGTCCTTTGCCGTCGTGGTGCATCGGCATCGGCTCTTCAAAGCCGAGGGGGAGTTCGGGCCCATTATCCTGCGCGACCGAGGTCGCCGGGAGGAGAAGGTAGATTGTGGCGGCCAGCGGCATACATCGACGCATGATCAAGCAACTCCGATACGAGTGAACCGAACGCAAATGTGTGGGCCGTTCGCGTCGGCGTCCAGCAGAGCCTCGCCCACCTATGGCCGATTCTCCTCTCACAGCCCAGGTTGACGCACCACTCCCGTCACTGCCCTGAAGGAGACAGCGATGTCATCGAAGGACAACTCCCCCATCTCCCGACGAGCTTGGCTCGGCGCGACGTCCGGGGTCATCGCCGCCGGCCTGCTGAAGACGCAGGCAGACGCGTTCAAGATCGAGGCTCAGGAAGCACCTGTGGCTCCGTCAGACCCGACGAAAGTACCCGGGCGCCTGGTGTCCGGTGTCGGTCAACGCGCCCCTGGTGAGCAGCCCCAGAGGTTGCTTCGCGCTGAGGAGTTGTCCAGCTCGTCCCGCTCGCCGTTGGCCGAGTTCTGCGGGACGATCACCCCGTCGGACCTGCACTTCGAGCGGCATCACGCAGGTATCCCGGACATCCTCGTTGAAGAGCACGAGCTGCTGGTGCACGGCATGGTCGATCGTCCCATGGTCTTTAAGATGGCGGACCTGAAACGGTATCCGGAGGTGTCGCGCATCCACTTCGTAGAGTGTTCCGGCAACGGGGGCGGTGCCTACAACCCGAATGGCATGCGTGAGGAGCTTTCCGTGCAGCAGCTCGATGGCTTGCTCAGCAACAGTGAATGGACGGGCGTGATGCTGTCGACGATCTTGCGTGAGGTGGGTGTGCAGTCGGGTGCGAGTTGGCTCCTCGCGGAGGGTAGCGACTCCGCGATGATGTCCCGAAGCGTTCCGCTTGATAAGGCGATGGATGACGCGATGCTGGCGTACGGTCAGAACGGCGAAGCGATCCGTCCTGAGCAGGGGTACCCGCTCCGGCTGACGCTCCCCGGTTGGGAGGGCAATGCGCAGGTGAAGTGGCTGCGTCGCATCGAGGTGACGGACCGGCCGACGATGACCCGCGATGAGACCTCCAAGTACACCGATCCTCTCAAGGACGGGACCTCGCGTCAGTTCAGTTTTGTGATGGACGCAAAGTCGGTCATCACGTTCCCGTCCTATCCCTACGTACTCCCGGACCGGGGGTGGTGGGAGATCAAGGGCCTCGCGTGGACCGGCCGAGGCAAGATCACCCGCGTCGAGGTTAGCACGGATGGCGGGAGTAACTGGACCGACGCCGAGCTCCAGCCTCCGATTCTGTCGAAGGCGACGGTTCGATTCCGACATCTGTGGGAGTGGGATGGAGACGAGACGATCATCCTGAGTCGGGCGACCGATGAAACAGGGTATGTGCAGCCGACCGTCCAGCAGCTCTGGGAGGCTCGAGGCGAGCGAACTCGATATCACCAGAATCACCAACGAGCCTGGAAGATTGCGGCAGACGGCAACGTGACGTTTGGCCTGGGAGACCTCATATGAGGCGGGCGGTCACTGCCCTGGGTATGACGCTCCTAGTGGGCTGCGGCCCGTCGGGAGTGGATCAGGCGCGGAGTGCTGGCGGCGCGGGGGCGGACGGAGTGATGGCGTCTCTGCCGAGCAACGCGCCAGACCATTTTGGTTTTGGAGCTGACGCGTCCGAGGCACGTGTCGCGTTGTGGGATATTTCCGTCAGGCCTGACGGAGAGGGTCTGCCACTAGGAAGCGGCACGGTCGCCGAGGGCCGAATCGTCTTCTTGACCCACTGTGTTACCTGCCACGGTGCGACAGGCGTCGAAGGTCCGAACGACCGCCTCGTCGGCACCGAGGAGTGGGATCAGTGGCCGGCTTCCTCGACGGTAGGCAACTACTGGCCGTACGCGACCACGATGTACGACTACATCAGAAGGGCCATGCCGCAACTTACACCAGGCATCCTCACGAGCGATCAGACATACGCAGTCATCGCGTACGTCCTGAACTTGAACGGCATCGTGCCGGACGACGCCGTGATGAATGCGACTACCTTGCCCGCGGTCGTGATGCCTGCGCGCGATCGCTTCGTCGTGGACAATCGGCGAGGGGGAGCGGAGGTCCGGTAGCGGTTATTCCCTCAGCGGCCTCGGGGCGGAGCCAAGCGAGTGAGGTCCGCCGCCAATTGGTTGGCCATGTACCCTAGAAGCATCTGTGTCGTCGGGACCTGGTTAACGGTCGTCAGTTCGACCGTGTAGAGGGCTTCGGGGTCCGCGTCCGCCACGTTCTTGATCGCCGAGAGCCGGACCGGTTCACCGGCCTGGAGGCGTACCAGATGTCTCGGAGTGAGCACGACCGGCACTTCAAGCATCTGGCCCGTACCGGCGGGGCCTGTCCACAGCACGTCCACACTGTCCGCTGCGCCGAAATGCAGGATGTAGCTGTCTTCCCCCGCGAGCGGCTCGGGTAGGTTCGCGCGGACGGCCAGTGACGGCGCATACATCAGGTCGGGATGGTTGAACTCGAAACCCAGGGAATCTAGGATCGCCTGAAAGTCAGCTATCTCCTCTTCCGACATCGCACTGCGTTCCATGATGAGGGGAGAGAAAGCCACTGTGAGAACGATGTTCCCGTGACGGCCGAACGCGATCGTCCGCGCTCCCGTAAGTGACCCGTTTGGCGCGATCTCCAGGGGGCCTGGCTGGCTCCAGGGCCGCAACTCCTCGACGTCCCACAGGAGCTCGGGCGACTCCACGAATACGTATCCCGGCGTTGCGATGGTGTCGTTGGCCGGTCCACACACTGGACTCTCCTCCGTCTGACAAGCTTCGACCACAACGGGTCGAATCAGGATCGCTCCGTCGCACGAGTTGGCCTCGATCGCCACGCCATCCGTGGCGTCGATGATCGCCTGCGCCTCGGCTTGCACTGCTTCTCCCTCCGCCTGCACCGTTGCGCGGATCTGCTCACGGTTGATGGTTCGTTGCTGCTGGAGCGACTGGTTCCCAGTATCGACGAAACTCTGCGCGAGGCGCCCGTCTGAGAGGAACCAATCGTAAAGTGCTGACTCCGTCGGATCGGTCCGATCGAGTGATTCCACAACGCTGCGATCTTCCAGCGCGATCGCCTCCAGCAGACCGAGCAAGCGCTCGGACCGCTGCCCTAGGGGCTCTAGCGAGGAGTTCAATTCCTGCATCTGCCGTAACACCCCTACGCATGCTCGCGAACGCTCGATCTCGAGATCCGCGAACTCCATGGGTGGCGCGTCCTGTGCTGCGACGTCTGAGGGTGGCGCGTCCTGTGCTGCGACGCTCATGGGGGCGGCAAACGTGCCCAGGAGGATGAAAAGAGTTCTCACGTGGTTAGCCTGTGGTGGTGGCGGCGTCCTAGTAGGCTCGCCGAGGGGTCGGAAGTGGCCGATGATGCCGGAAAGGTACCGTACCCCGACTGTGCCGGTTCCGCCATGTACCCATGCGACGCGTTGTCCAGACCCCTTGCGGGCCTACCGGTTAGCCTCGGTCCCGAACAGGCAAAGAAGTCGCGAGGATGCCGCCGGCGACGACTAAATCGAATCCCACGCAGAGGGGCACGAACCACAGAGGCACCCACTCGGTATCGGCGCCTACGTGCAGGAGCGCGTCCCACCCAACGTGGAGCGCCCATCCGAGTGCCAAGAGAAGCGGATAGCGGCTCCCGCCGCCGACGGCGAGCGCAGCAAACACCAGCGCACCTCCGATCTCGGTGCTAATCCAGTCGCTGGCTCCGGCAGCCGCCGCAAAACCGACGTAGATCAAGCCCACGAGGACGAGCCCCACCCCATACAGCGGGGCGCGGAGCCTTCCGCCGAGCCACTCGGCGAGCGCTAGGTAGGCAGCGGCGATCGCCGCCCCAAGCAGGATCAATTGTACGTCCATAGAGGTGAGGCTCGGGCAAGGCGTGAATCGACGCAACCTTTTCGGGCGTAATCACGTCAGAGTCTTTGTAGCACTCAGACGAACCTCGGGGGGGCAAGATGAAAGGGATAAGCTCGGACGTCACGGCGCTGGCGGCGGTGTTGGGAAGTGCGGCGGTGGCTGGCGTAGTAACACTGGCGTTGGCGGGCAGAGATTCCGTGCAGGTCGCTCACGAGTGCATCACTACCGAGGTCGAGGCGGCCCCCCGGGTCGTGGTAGCACTGAACAGTGGCCACGCCGCGGTCGTCATGGCCCCGCATGTACGGACGGGCTCGGCTGAAGTTTGCGAGAGGATCTTCTTGCGCAGAGTCAGGGCGACGCGCACCTCGAGCATACGCGAGCCGACCTGGATCAGGCGCGAGAGGGTCTGGGGCGGTCGCGGCTACGCATCAGGGAAGGTCTCGAGCTCAGAGAACGCTTGGAGCTCGATGACCGTCTGCATCTCATGGAGCTTGCCGAGCTCACCGAGATCGGCACGACCCGTGTGATGGTTGACGGCGTAGCACTTGAACTCGCGGGCCTCGGGGCGCTAATGGACCTGGAGCTCGAAGGCCTCGGCGAGGCCCTCAAGCTCGAGTTCGGTGGTCGGGTGCATCTCGACGAGGAGATGGATCGAACCGAGGAAGAGATGGACCGAGCAGAGCAAGAGATGAGCCGAGTCGACGAAGAACTGAAGCGGCTCATCGATGAGCTGAAGCGTAAGAGGGGCAGTCGGGGCGGCGGCGGGAGGTAGAGCAAATGGCCTAGACGCCGAAGCTCAGAGCCCCGGGCGGTCCAACCGCTCGGGGCTCTTTTCTTGTTCCGTTGGTATGGGCGCTGGAGTCTAGTGCGGCAGGCTCGGCCTCAGGAGACCATAGGCCCACGCGCCGGCAACCGCGCTGAGTAGTGCGACGACCATGACCGGGAGACCGCTGCCGATGAGCGCGAACAGCGGACCGGGGCAGGCGCCCACGAGCCCCCATCCGAGCCCGAAGATCGTGCCACCCACGATATGGTGCTTCTGGGGCCGCGCGGCCGCGCGCGCTGGAAAGTCGATTTCACCTCCGCGGATGGTGCGCACACCGAAGCGCTTCATGAGCGCGATCGACAGAGCTCCCACGGCAACGGCCGAGCCAATGACTCCGTACATGTGGATCGCTTGGAAGCGGAACATCTCCTGGATCCGAAACCACGATACGACTTCGGACTTCATGAACACCACTGCGATCAGCGCTCCGAGTGTGAAGTAGACTGCGAGCGATTCCGAGCCCTCTTTAGGCTCGACCTGTTCCATCTCGGCGGTAGTCATCCCGTCAGCCCAGTATCAGAGGGAGCAGCACGTGGGCCGAGATCAGGCCCCCGACGAAGAAGCCGATCACCGCAACCAGCGACGAGGCCTGCAAGTTGGCGAGCCCCGAGATGGCGTGACCGGATGTGCATCCGTTCGCATAGCGAGCTCCAAAGCCGACCAGGAATCCGCCAAGCACGATGATCACGAGCCCCGGTACTGTGAGTATCTGTTGGAGCGCGAACACGTCGGAAGGGACCATTCCGGTGAAGTCGGTGATGCCGAGGCTCGCCAGATCTGAACGGGTGGCGCCTGAAATGGCTACGACGTCATCGGGTCGCGCGAGGATCCGACCGCCGATGAGGCCCCCCAGCACCATGCCCGAAGCCATCGCCAAGTGCCATGCGCCCTTCTTCCACCAGTCGTAACGGAAGTACTCGATCGACCCGGGAGCGGTCGCCGCGCACAAGTGCTGCAGAGTGGAGGAGACCCCCCACTTCTTGCCTCCGTACCAGTACACGAACGGTACCATCAGTCCAATCAACGGCCCGGCAACGTACCACGGCCACGGCTGCATCACTGCTTCAGGCATGCGACGCTCCTCAGGTGCGTGAAGATTTCGTGCTGAATTTGTGCATATGTGGGTGTGTAGCAACCCGCTAGGATTGCCGCCGCCCACTAGCCACGACGCCCCACGACTTCGGCGTGTACGTAAACCTGGTCGCCGCAGTCGGGCTCTGCGGTCCGTCCGGCGAAACTTTCCATCGGTTGCCTTCTCACGGCACGATGCTCGCGTTCAGTTACGTGACGTCAGGTGGCCTGAGATCGGAGATTGCGGAAGATCTCATTCTGAACGGTGTGCCCCAGGCAGGTATGTTCGAGAGTACAGACACGGCCTTGGAGTACTTCGAGGAGGGTATCTTGATGAAGATCGGAGCAGGTCAACCATACCCAGGTGTCCTTGCGAGGGGCGAACGCACTCATTCTCGAGTTGGATTTTTGATGGCGCGTGACATGGTCGGAGCGTGAGCAACCTCGCGCTTCTCTTTCAGGATGCTTCTTTCGCGGCGACAGCGCCCGCGCGTGTGCGCGCGTTGGTCGGAGCCGCGCTCCTGATCGCGATTGCTTGGTCCCTTTCCACAGACAGGGCCAGAATCTCTTGGCGGGTCGTTGGGTGGGGGCTGGGGCTTCAGCTCGCATTTGCAGTCTTGGTGCTGCAAACAACGCTTGGCGTGACGTTCTTCGAAGGAATGAATGGTTTGGTACGCGCAGTGCTCTCGTATGCGGAGCAGGGGGGGCGGTTCATCTTCGGAAACCTCGTCTCGGACAACGTGCCAGTAGGGACCGTCGACGCGAACCAGAACTTCATTGCGACGCCGGGCGCAGTGGCAAGAACCGGAGCATTCTTCGCCTTTCGCATCTTCCCGAACATCATCTTCGTCGCGTGCCTCATGACCGTGCTGTACCATCTCGGAATCATGCAAGTGATTGTTCGGCGCGCCGCGTGGGTGATGCAAAGAACGATGCGTACGTCGGGTGCCGAAACGCTTTGTGCCGCGTCTAACATCTTCGTGGGACTCATGGAGTCTCCGCTCGTCATCAAGCCGTTCATCGCAAAAATGACTGAGTCGGAGCTCTTGGCGATCATGACCGCCGGAATGGCAACCATCAGCGGGGGCGTGCTCGCAGCCTATGCGGGGATGATACTCCCGTATCAACCGGAAGCCGCGGGACACTTGATCGCTGCCTCGATCATGTCGGCGCCTGCCGCGTTCGTGATGGCCAAACTGCTCGTTCCCGAGACCGGTCAACCAGCGACTGCCGGTACCCTGGACATCGAGGCCGAGAGGCCGGACGTGAACGTGATCGACGCTGCAGCGCGAGGGGCTGCTGAGGGGATGCGACTCGCTCTGGTCGTGGCTGCGATGTTGATCGCCTTCATCGCGATGATTGCGTTGGCCAATGGAGTTGTGGGATGGGCGGGAGGACTGGTCGGCTTCGAGAACCTGACCATCGACGGCATGCTCGGGTCTCTGCTCGCGCCGGTAGCGTGGATGCTCGGCGTGCCCTGGTCGGACGCGGCGCTGGTCGGACAATTGATCGGGGTCGATCTCGTGCTGAACGAGTTCGTTGCTTTCGTGCAACTCGAAGCGGCGCTCGACGGGGGCGCTGCGCTCGATCAGCGGTCAATCGTCATTGCCATCTATGCGCTCGCTACTTTCGCTAACTTCGGCTCCGTAGCCATGACGGTTGCGGGCATCGGAGAGATCGCGCCGGAAAGACGGCACGACCTCGCTAGGCTCGGCATGAAGGCCATGTTCGCTGGCCTACTCGCAGCTCTACTCACCGCAGCGCTCGCGGGGATGCTCGTTTGATCCAGAAGCGGCCGTCCGTCCTGGGTGTCGGCACCGTGTCGCTCGACACCGTCGAATCGGGCGGGGATGTCGCCCGTGATGTTATTGGAGGCTCCGCACCGTACTTCGCCGCGGCCGCTCGCCTTTCGGCTGACGTGGCGATCGTTGGCGTCGTGGGCGACGACTTCCCGGAGCCGTTCGTCAGGCGTCTGAGCGAAGCCGGCATCGATGTCGGTGGACTGCAGCGCCATGCCGGCGAGACGTTCCGCTGGCACGTCCGGTATGGTCGCGACGGAAACCGCGAGACGTTGGCGACCAATCGCGACACTGCGCTCGTCGAGGCCCCCGAAGTCCCGCAGCACCGGAAGGCGTCCGCCGCCCTCTTCTTGGGGAGCACCAATCCGTCGATCCAGGCGTCGGTGCTTGCCAACGCGGGTACGCCACCACTCGTCGTACTCGATTCGATGACGCATTGGATTCGGGATCGACACGACGAGTTCCGCCTGCTCGCGCGCAGCGCTGACGTCCTGCTATTGAACGAAGAAGAAGCGCTACTGTTGGGCGGTGGTGACCAAGCCGCTGGAGTCCGACCGATCCTGGAAGAAGGCTGTTCGTGGGTCGTGGTGAAGCGTGGCGACCAGGGGGCGATCGCGTTCGGTCACGATCGCGCGATTGCCGTGTCCGCGCCGCGACCGGCGCAGGTCAAGGATCCGACGGGTGCCGGTGATGCGTTCGCCGGCGGTCTCGTTGCCACGCTCGCTCGTGGCTGGCCGTCACCTCAGTCGATGGAGGAGGCACTCAAGCAGGCTGCGGCGATGGGGTCGTTCGCAGTCGAGTCGTTCTCCGTCGATCGTTTGCTTGCGGTGACCGCGGGAGGTGTCGCTTCGCGCGCCCGCGAGGCCAGTACCAAGATTAGGAAGCATCGATTCACCTCCTGAGTCTGATGGTGCCTCTTGAGCCGGCACCCTCCGGTCCCGACCTTTCAGCTCCCATGTGGGGTCGCTCGTCTCTGCGGTCCTCGTCGCTGCACCGTCTGAGGAGGATGATGTCGGAACGGAAGAAGAAGCTGATCGTCGTCGGCGATCGAGTCCTCATTCAGCCCGAAGAGGGTGAGGATCGGACGAAGGTCGGGCTATACCTTCCCGCGACGGCTGTGGACAACCAGGCGGTACAGGGCGGCACCGTCGTGACGACGGGTCCAGGCAACGCGCTGTCGGCTCCCACCGAGCTCAGCGACGAGCCCTGGAAAATTGGGGCTCCGGAGCCGCGTTACCTTCCTGTGCAGGCTCAGGTGGGGGACTATGCGGTCTTTTTTCGGCGCGCGGCGGTCGAGATCACCTTCGACGGTGAGAGCTATCTGGTCGTGCCGCAGGCCGCGATCCTGACACTCGTTCGTGAGGAAGCAGAGGGGGACGAGGACGGTCTCTCGTTCTAGGCGGGGCCGCGGCCGGAGCCGCGGACGTCCGGAGCCTTCGAAGTCCGTAGATCTTGAGCGGTACCGCGACATCATCTCCGACTGGTCCGACTTCAAGGCTGCGGCTGAGCGTCCAGAGCCGACGGTGCTGCGCGTTCGTACCGGCCGGATCAGCGTCGATGCATTGCGGGACCGGATGGTGCATCAAGGCTTCGTGCTACGACCGAAAGAGGGGCTTCCCCACTTCCTCGAAGTCGAATCTGGACCGGGACCGATCTCTCTGACGCTGGAGCATTGGCTCGGGCTCTTCTACGTGCAGCAGGCATCAACCGGGGTTGCCGCGCCGTTGCTGAACCCGCAGCCGGGTGAGCGCGTGCTCGACCTCTGCTCCGCGCCGGGCGGTAAGACCACCCATGCCGCCGACCTGATGCAGGACAGCGGATGTCTCGTGGCGTCAGAGATCAGCGAGAGTCGGATTCGCGGATTGCTCGGCAACGTGTATCGGCTGGGTCATCCCAACGTGTTCGTGGTTGCGGGTGATGGCCGTGACTTCCCGGAAGGCCCGCTCTTCGACCGAGTGCTCGTCGATGCCCCATGCTCAGGCGAAGGCACACTCCGGAGGCGTGGCGGCAAAGCGTCCCGGAAGTCAGCGTCTTTTGGCCGATACGTGGGTGCGGCTCAAAGGTCGCTGCTCGAAAAGGCCATCCGACTGGTCCGTCCCGGCGGCACGCTCCTGTACGCGACGTGCACATTCGCTCCTGAAGAAAACGAAGCGGTCGTCAGCGACATTCTTGAGCGCCAGCCCGTCGAGCTCGAACCCATTTCGCTACCCGTGCCGCACGCGCCCGGCGTCACCTCCTTTGCTGGAGCCCGCTACGACCCCCGGCTGGAGGGCGCAGCCCGGATCTATCCACACCATTTCGACTCAGGTGGACTCTTTCTCGCTGTGCTGCGCCGACTGGACGACGGCTCTGCGAAGTCGGATGGAGCTGGAGATGACGGATGGACCACGGTCCCGGCGAGCTTCCCGGCGGACGGCCCCGATCGGGCAGACGGCTCTGATCCCGCAGATGGCTCTGATCCGGAAGATGGCTCGGACGCGTCGTACTACGTGCGGACGGCATGCGAAGACCTCGAGCAGCGGTTCGGGGTCGACCGAGGCGAACTCGCCGACCTCTCTTGGATCCGTCGCGGTGGCCGCTTTTGGGTGCACTCGCTGGACGAGTGGCCGCTCGAAGCGTGGCGCGATGGCCCTTGGAGGGAGGGCAAGTGGCGGCCGATCTCGGTCGGCTTCCGAGCGGTCGACTTCGACTCGAGAGATCGCCCGCGCCCGACGAACGACCTGCTGCGCTGGCTCGGTGGGTCAGTGCGGGAGCGAGTCTTCGACATCGATCATGAACGCATGACCCAGCTTTCACTCCGCGAGACGATCGACTTCGAGCCAGACCTCCGTGGCCCCGTTGCCCTGCGTTACGAAGGAGACGTCATAGGCCGGGGAGCCGCTACCGTCGACGGGCTGAAGAGCGAGATCCCGAAAGCGAGGTCCGCTGATTTGTTGAGAGCGTTACGCGCAACGGTCCGCGAGCCGCTCTAGAGCTGGTCGCTCCCTCCGAGCTTCCTGACGAACTCGGCGTCGGCGGGGGCAAGCGGTAGTCGCTCGAGTTCCAGCTGGGTGAACCACCCGACCTCCGAGTGTTCATGTGGTACTGGATCGCCCTCGATTTCGACCTCCACGAAGTGGATCTCGAAGCGGGCATCGTCGTCGAGAGCAGAAAAGAGCGTTCGTCCGATGTGGTTGGTGGAGATCGATAGTTCTTCTGCGAGTTCGCGTCGTGCGGCCTCTAGCAACGACTCTCCGACATCGACCTTGCCTCCGGGGAACTCCCACAAGCCCCCATGTCGCTTGGTAACCGGCCGGCACCCAACCAGATACCGGTCGCCCCGGCGGATGACCGCCGCGACGACGGGAATGGGTTCAAGCTCCATGGTCTTCGGCGGCGGTGGGTAGTCGTAAGTGAGTTCGTGACGGGCACGGGACTCAAGCGATTTTGGGATGGGTCGAAACTATATAGCATCATGAAGATCCGCTCTCGGCGTGAATGCGTACGCCTGCGAACTTTGTTGGTAGCAGCGCCATTCCTGGTGTCAGGAGTGGCGTTTACCAGCCTCGGCATCCCACAACAGCTGCCCGGGGTGGTGGCGACGGATGTGTTCGAACAGGCGATGGAGGAGCAGGTCTCTGTTCCGACCGTCGATACCGGGCGGCAGGCCTCGATCCCCACGACCTTGTTGTGGATCCTTGCATTCGGTGTGGTGGCGTCGGCCATCGGGAGGCTCCGGAACGGGCTCCTACAGTGGGCGGGCCGAAGGGGGGGATGTGGCCTTTCTAGGTGCGGGGGCAGCCCGCTCGGATCTGGACGACGTGCACGATGCAGCTGCCGTTTCGGATGTCGAGGAGGGGAAGGTCGTCCACAGCCGCCCGAAAAAGACTAGCAAGCCTCCGGAGGCATTGAAGCTGCCTCCTCACGTGGTGGCGCTCTTGGAGAAGTCCGCAGCCGCGCGCGCTGCGGGTCGGGCGGCCCTTCCGGGTGACGCTCGCGGAGGCCTTGAGGGTGGGCCAGGGTTCGACGTTACCCTCCCGAGCTACGATCCCTGGCGAGACGATGACTGATCAGGAAGAGCGGCAGGACGTTGTCCAACATCTCGCTCGAGACGTCCGTGAGCAGGCTCGTTCCGGTGGCGACCCAGACGTTCTTGTGGAGCTTTGTACCTGCGGTGCTGTTGGCTCCTCGCTTCAAGCCAGCCCGATCGCGATAGCGATCGCGATGGAGACTGCCCCGAGTGCCACGAGTGCCAGGTAGAGCGGCATCGCGAACTTGACCCAGTCCTCGTAGCGCACTCCCGCGGCCGCGAGTATCGCCAGCAGCGCTCCATTGGTTGGTGTCATGAGGTCGCAAAGGCCCGCACCGTACTGATATGCGAGCACGACGACCTGCCGTGAGAGCCCGAGTAGATCAGAGAGCGGAATGAGAACTGGCATCGTGAGCACAGCTTGACCGCTCACGCTCGGTACCGGCACGTGAATCGCGGTTTGAGCGACGATCATTCCCAGACTCGAGGTGATTAGCGGCAGGCCTTCCAGCGGCGTGAACATGGCGTTTACGATCGTGTCGATGATCTGGCCATCTTCGAGCACAACAGAGATCGCGCTCGCGAACCCGATGAGCAGAGCGGCGTAGGCCATGCTTCTGAATCCTCGCACGTAGGCGTCCGCTGTACCGGAGAGACCCATCCCGGCGAGTAGACCGACGATGACGCCCATGATGAAGAAGGCGGCCGACATTCGGTTGAAGTCCCAGTCCCAACGGGTAAGGCCGGTGATGAGCACGGCGAACGTCGTGGCGATGAGTCCGAAGATCACCCAGTCCTTACCGGAGATTCCCGCGTCGCCAGAGTCCTCGAAGACTTCTGGTTCCTGCCTTTCTCGTGCAGCGTAGCGCATCGTCATGCCGATCCAAAGCGCGAGCGCCAGGATCAAGAATACGCTGCGGAAGAGTCCCCCTGATCCCAGTGGAAGTCCGGCCAAATTCTGGGCGATCTGGACCTGGAATGGGTTGATGGGGCTGAAGGCCGAGCCCACCAAAGCCGCGCCGGCGCTCATTGCGACCGCGACGAGCGGTGTGAAGCCCACGGTCCGGGTCAGGATGAGTAGGACCGACATCAGAGGGATGATCTCCTCCTGCATGTTCTCCGCCACGCCTCCAGTGGCGAATAGGATCGACACGATAGGGATGACCAGCAGGTCCCGACCACCCAGCGCACGCACGAGTGACATGACCCCACGCCGGAGTGCACCGGTCTCGTCGACCACGGTGAAGGCTCCACCGATGAGGAAGACCAGGAAGATCACGTCGGCGGCCTCGGCCATTCCACGGGGCAGCGCGACTATAGCGTCGAAGAAATTCACTGGCGTGCGTTCGACAGCATGGTATGTGCCCGCGACCACAACTGATCGTCCTGTTGCTGCGTCGTCAGTCCGGTCGAACCGGCCAGCGGGCAAGACGTAGCTCGCGGCCGCAGCCAGAAGCACGCAGCCCGCGAGCAGAACCAAAGGATGTGGCACGCTGAACCGCGGCTTGGCGTTGCTCATCGCCTAATGAGCCTCCAAGGATGGGAGGGCCTCGTCGAGTGCGCGCACCACAGTCAGGATCGTCCGGACCGATGCCAAGTACTCGTCAGGGTCCACGTTCTCGAAATCGTCCGTGGCCCGGTGATAGTCGGCGTGATCCTCCACTCCGAAGTAGACAAAAGGGATTCCGGCTTGGTGAAAGGGCGCGTGGTCAGAGGCGTTGGTCCAGTTGTCGCCTTCAGGGGCGTCTGGGCGGTCATGTCCCTGCCTCACGGTCACCGGGGCGCCTGCGGTCGCCTGCTCGATGACGGGTCGGAGCGCTGGCGTGTGGTGTGCACCCGCGGCCCAGAGCAGTCCAGCGGTGCGGGCGACCATGTCGAGGTTGACGTTGAGTGTGATCTGATCCCGTGGCATCGGGGGCCGCGCGACGAATTCTCGGGCGCCGAGTAGTCCCGACTCCTCGGCATCTACCAGCGCGATCACGAGGGTAGCGCTTAGCGGGTTCGCCGCCACGTCGCGTGCGATGGCCAAGGCAGCGGCGACCCCGGAAGCGTTGTCATCTGCACCGTTGAACACGAGGCCGTTTCGCACGCCCTCGTGATCGTAGTGGGCAGTGAGCACGATGTGTCGCTTGGTGGTGTCTCGGCCCGGTATGGACGCGATGATGTTCCCTGCGGGCGCATTGGCGGTCTCGCAGCCGTGCTCGTAGCTGTTGCCGAGCGGTATAGCCCCGATGG
>Ga0114996_10005155_pt1 | contig 15450 bp, 9 predicted proteins | sample ArcticOcean_MG_C_4_FD_87039 | JGI IMG/M metagenome (GOLD analysis project Ga0114996, IMG submission 87039) | Marine microbial communities from western Arctic Ocean - ArcticOcean_MG_CB4_134 | ecosystem: Environmental > Aquatic > Marine > Oceanic | place: Arctic Ocean: Canada Basin | collected...
ACAGCGGCGAGGAGCCCCGCGCGTGCGACGTTCAGGAGGTTTCCGAGGCTGTGGAGCCAGGCCGCGTAGGCGTTGAGCGCGTCGGGCCCCGAGAAGATGAGCAGATTGCCGGTCAGGTGAACTACGACGAACCCCAGCAAGGCTACCCCGGTGATGGCCATCACCGCCTTGGCTCCGATGGAGGATTTCGCGAGTCGGATCAGCCCGTCCATGAAAAACCTCTTTCACCCCGCAGTCTCTCATCCGCGGGCAGCAGTTGAGCGTTCGTGCCTCCATCGATGCACGTCGCTCTTCCATCCTCTTCACGCCGGTCACGAGTAGCACGATTGCATCGGCTTGAAAAGACGACTGCCTCGAATGGGCACCCACCATTGGACACGGCTGGTGGGCGCTGATTCCAGGGGGCGGGGGGCGTGGATCGCGGCGCGTGGGATGCGCCCTAGGGAGCGTAGATGTCTCCGCCCATGTTGACGCTTCCGCCTTCGATCCCGAGGACCTCGGGGTTGAAGCTGAGTTTGGTCCCCGCGGGGATCCCGGGAAGATAGGCGCCGATATCGACCACGGGGAGCGGAATCGCCGCGGCCAACTGGGTCAGCATGTCGCTGGTCAGGAACTGGATCATGACATCCGAGATCAGCGTCTCGATCAGGGACTCGCCGATGGATCCCAGCTCGCTCGAGACCTCGATGACGTGGGTCTGGATGGCGAGGATCTCGACCATCTGGAAGCTCAGTTCTCCCGTCCCGTCTGGTCCTGGGACGATCACGAGATCGAGGGTCGCGCGGATGGTCGCGTAGACGTCCAAGGTCGAGGGGATGCCGTTGAAATCAAAGGTACCGCTCAGGTGCACATCGCCGACCTGGACCTCCGTCAGCCCATCGGAGCTGCACGCGCGAATCACCGGAGGCAGGAGGGGATCGGCTTTCATGATGACGTTCGAGATCCCGAGAGGGCTCACGAAGGGCCCGAGGATGGATTGATCGAGCGTGAGGTTGAGGTACCCCGACCACCATGCGGCGAATGCGCCCTGGTTGAGGAGCGCGCTCTGCAACCAGATTTCGATGGGGTGGATCTTCAGCGGCAGCGGCTCTCCGCCGCCGGCCTGCGTCGTTCCCGGGCTGAACTTCTCGATTTCCTCTGCGCTGCAGTCATCGGCCCAGGTCACGGTTCCCGGGGAGCTGTGCGCGATTCCCTTGGTCGCGGCGAAGCCCGCATCGAGCGCCATGATGCTCCCCTTGCTGGAGACATCGACGTCGGAGAGTTTCGTCTCGAACGTCAGGTCCACCGCAGTGGTTCCGAGGACGGAGGGAATCGTGAACACGAAGTCGAAGGACGTGAACTCGGTCAGAATCCCATCGATGACCGGGAACAGCGTGGCGGGAATGGCTTCTTCGAGGTTCTCCTCGATCGTCCCCGCGAGGGTGTCGTCGAACCAGTTGATCAGCCAGTTGAAGCTCGAACCGGCCCCTCCCGTCAACGCGACGTTGATCCCCTCGATCTCCACGTCGATGGAGTTGAGGGTGAGCTTGGGCTCGTCGAGGAGGCCGACTCCGAGGCCGATGTCCGCATCGAGATAGGCGAAATCGGCGTACACGGGTCCGATGGCATCCGGGCAGAGGAAGGTGTCATCGATGGCCGTCACGAAGAACGCCAGGTCGGAGAGAACCACCGAGAGGGCGACCCTGCCTTGCTGGGGCGTCAAGTCCACGGAGTCGACGATGTAGATCGGCGGCAGGTTGGTCGCTTGACCGCTCTCGGGGTCCGTCAGCGGGAAATCGATCTCCCAGTCGCATTGGAGAAACGAGGGCCCCTGTCCGGCGGGAAGGAGCGGATGCGGCATCAGCGCGACCAGGTCGAGGTTCTCCAGGAACACGTCGATGAGGGAGGCGAGGTCATCGAGAGTATTCGTGTTGTTGTCGTCGTAGATGTCCTTTCCGAGCCAGATGCCCCCCATCTTCTCGATGAACGATACGCTCGCGGGTGTCCCTGGCGGGATGATGGTGTCGCCCCAGAGGAAAGACTGCACGTGGGTGTAGGTCTGGCCGTGGGCATTGGAGGCTTCGAGATCGATCACGTTCAGGCCGCCCGCGGGAGTCATCTGAACCTGGAAGTCGCCGCCATCGAACGCGATGGACACGGGCTCTCCGTTCAACGTCAGATTGACGGGGCCTCCGACGGGGGAATGGACCGAGCCCTTCAGGGTGATGGGGCTGGAACCGGCGAGGGTGGCCGCCCGGTTGGGGCTGAGCACTACGATCGACAGTTCGCATGCGAGGTCTTCCTTTACGGAGTTGGAGCAGTTTCCCTGGAAGCAGTAGTCGTTGGTGCAGGCGATTCCGTCATCGCAGTCCAGAGGGAGGCCCTGACAGCTCCCTTCGATGCACGCATCCGAGTTGGTGCAGCTGTCTTGATCATCGCATTGTGCGTTGTTGAAGGGATGACTGCATGCGCCGGCATCGCAGAGATCGGAGGTGCAGGCGTCGCCGTCGTCGCAGTCCCCGGCGCTGAGGCATTCAGGCGTATTGCCCGTCTCGGTTCCGGATTCCCCGCTCGTTTCGCCGCCCGTGGTGTCTCCGGTCTCCGCTCCGGTCTCCAGTCCTGTTTCGTCTCCGGATTCAGCGCCCGTCTCCTTGCCGGTTCCCGTGGGCTCCGCGCATCCACCGCCGCTCTCGATCGAGATGCACGTGTGGTCCGGGTTGTGGCAGGCCTCGGGCTGTCCCCAGGTGCCGTCTGCCTGGCAGAGGACGATCAGTGAATTCGCACATGCTGCGGTTCCTGGAGTGCACTCGGTGGTTCCTCCTTCCGGGAACGGGGACCCACTGGAAGCGTCATCCGAGCAGCCAGAGACGAGTGAGGACACGATAAGGACGATGAACACGTTGCGCATGAAATACCTCAGACCATGAGTCGGCGCAGTCTAGCTGGACTGTCCTGCGGCTGTCCAAGGGTTGATCGCCGAACGCATTGCGGCACAGCCTCCGTTTCGTTTCGGGGCGAGAACCCCGCGCCAGGTTGCCGTCGGAACTCGTCTTCTTGACACCGGGGGGTCGCTTTCATTACCCAACTCACGCAGTTCGGGGATCGGCCGATCGCCGGTCTCCTCATTCAGGAGTGATTCATGAAGTCCGTTTTCCTCTCAGGCCTGGTCGTTGTCTTGTCGGTCTTCATGCTCGCGTGCGGCGGAGGTGGCGGCGAGTCCAGCGCTTCCGGAGGCGGGGCGACGGGAGGCGGCTCTCAGTGCACTCCAGGCGCCACCGCGTGCGCCGGGGCGCTGGTCATCACGTGCCAGAGTGACGGAATCTGGGGCGTTCCCAATGCCTGTGCGAATGCGAGTCTCGTGTGCAGCGAGGGTCTTGGAGGAGCGAGCTGCGTCGAAGGGGGCTCCGGCGGAGGAGAGACTGGCGGCTCCACGGGGGGAGAGACCGGCGCTGAGACCGGCGGCTCCACGGGGGGAGAGACCGGCGCCGAGACCGGCGCCGAGACCGGGACGGAGACGGGCGAAGATGGCTCGCGTCTCGGCAGCTACATTTATCAGATCACGGTGGAGGCCGATCCGGAGGTGGGAACGGATCTCGACGGGGACGGGCAGCCGAACAATGCGCTCGGACCGATGTACGCCTCCCTCATCGCGCTCACGGGCGCGAAGCCGATGAACGAATCCCTCGCTGGGGCGATCGCTGAAGGTTCGCTCGCCCTCGGGTTGTGGTGGGAGCAGTACGGGCTGGATGTCACGAATGCCGGGATCTTCGATCTCTATTTTCTCACGCTTCATTGGGAGGACGGCCTTCCGGTCGCGGATGACGCCGTGCTGGACCAGGGGAATCCGGCGCTGGCGTTTCCGGGAGCCTCCACGTCCGAAGGAGCGTTGACGACTGGGACTCTCGACGTGTCGTTCTCGTTCCCGTTTGCGGAGACCCCCATTCTCCTTGAGATGCTCGACACCTCGGCGGCGGGAACCGTGAGCGTGGATGCGAATGGTGTGGCCATCACCGAGGGGATTCTTCGGGGGGTCGTGCTCGCGACGAGCCTCTTGAACTGGGCGAATGACTATCTCTCGAGCGATGCGTGCTCCTGCGTGGACGTCGAGCACCCAGCGATCGATCTGGGCGCAGGGTTGTCTTCTGCCGCATGTCCGGTGGGTCCAGACTCGACGGCATGCGGTGAAGAAGACGATCTCTGCAAATACCTGATTGATTTCTGTTCCTTGATGCTCCCGGTTCTGGGACAGAGCGCGGACATGGACACGAACGGAGACAACGTCAACGACGCCTTCAGCGCCCTCTTCTATTTTGAGGCGGAAGGCGCTGAGATCCTGGTCCAATAACGCGAAGGGTTCGGCGCCTGGGCTTCGCTGCCTTGCATCCAGGGTTGCGCGGATCCCGCAGGACTCGCCGCCGCCTGCTTTCCTCCCGGGGCACCCACAGCCATCGCCTCCACCTCCCTGCCGCCATTTCGAAAACGGGAGTCAGTCTCCTCGCTTGACGCCGTCTCGTTGTTGACACCCTCCAGAGCGCAGACCAGTATCGGGGTCGAACCCACGAATGATGTCCTGGAATTGAGCCGAGTCGCCGGTTCCCAGCGGGGCGCGATCGGAGGCGGACGTGGAAAATCGACAACGCATGAGCTGGTGGGTCGCATTCGCCTGCTTCTGGGTGCTCATGCCGACCGCAGAGGCATTTGAACGCTCGTCGTTTCGATTGCGGGGAATGGGGACGGGTCTGAGCTGGCTCGTGGACGATCCCTTCACCGACCTGTTCAACAACCCCGCGACGCTCGTTGAGCAGCAGGGTCTCAGCCTCTACACGAACCTCAGCAATATCGATGACCATGGCTCCACGAACTTTCTCAGCGCGACTGAGGACACCCGCGTCGACCTGACCGGCAACATGCTGCTGGGCGGCACCTGGGTGAACGTGGACCAGTCGTTTGGATTCGGCGTCTTCGTCGAGTACGGGGATCTGAGCCTCCAAAGTGAACTCTCCGTCCCCGGCTCGGGGACCACCTCCACCCAGGGCGTGGGCTTGACGACGGTCCTGGAGACGGACGCGATTCAATACGATCATCTCGACGTCGCCATGACGGATACGGCGATCCTCGTGCCCGTGAGCGTGCGGGTCTCCGAGACGATCTCTCTCGGGATCACCGCGATGTTCGAGGCCTTCACGGGTGATGTGGCGTTGGGGCAGACGTCGAGCAGCGTGGACTCCGTCAGCGCCAATGGACAGGCTCCGGTCTCGTTCACGCGCACGGAGGACATCACGCAGGGCGCGCGCTTTGAGAACAACTGGTCTGCAGGGGGCGTGCTCGGGCTGCGCTATTCCACTCTCGATGAGACGATCGTCGCGGAGGTGGTGGCGGGCTTCGCTCCGACCCGGATCCCCCTGGGGCTGACCGAACTCGACGCTCTGCTGGGTGGAACCGGCCTCGGAGACACGGTCGACACGGCGACTCCTTTCGCGGACCCCGATGACTTCGACATCCACGCAGACGCCATTCAGCTTCATCTCCGGGGCGCCTATCGTTTCACGCCCGAGTTTTCGATCAGCGCGGCGCTCGGATTTGAGCTCCTGAAGCTGAATCCGCGGGTGGAGCGGGAGACCTTGGAGACATTGAACACCTTCGAGGGCGACGTGGGCACGGGCTACGATCAGAGCACTCGCAGTGTTCGCTCGTCCGAGCTCGACGCCTCGATCTCCCACATCCCGTTGCGGGTTGGAGCGGTCTGGAGCCTGGAGGATTGGGGGACGTTTGCGCTCGGAGTGAACACCCATCTCTTCCTGATGGAGCTCCACTACACGGAGCATCCGAACGTCTCCACGACTTCGTATGATCACTCGAACCCGCCCTTCGATCACCCGTTTGTCTCCGAGGTCTTCACCACCGACAACGTCTCGCGGGTTCTCAATGGGTCCTGGACGCTCCTGACGCTCTCTGTGCCCGTGGGGCTGGAGGTTCGGGCGACGGACTGGCTGGATCTGCGCCTGGGCGCGGAGTCGTTCCTGCCGCTGGTGACGAGCGGGAGCACGGAAGGGGAAGTGGTCGACGAGTCTGACTACACGCGAATCACGTATCTTGATCCGATCCAGGGGGGCTCTGCGGTCATCGAGACCGATGGGACGGCCTCGGTGGTGAAGTCGCCGGAGTCGGTCCAGATCGAAGCCGATGATCAGCGCACGACCCTGTACTCCGCGGGGCTCGGCTTCCGTCTGAACAACAACCTTCGCATGGACGCGCTCTCCTTCGCAGATTTGACGAATCTGTCGTTTTGGAAGCTGTCCGTGGTCTTTGATTACCAGTTCTAGCCAGGATCGCCATGCAACGATCAACGACTCTTCGAATGCTTGGAATCTTCGCGCTGGTGAGTTTCGGCATCACCGCTCTCTCTCTTTATGGATCGGGATGCGCAGAATCGCCGGTTCCTCAGGTGAGCCACAAGCTCCTCTGTGCGGGAAAGTACTGCTCAGCGGGTCTCCTGTGTGATCCCTTCCAGGGCGCGTGCGTGCCCGCCGTGGAGTTCTGCTCTCAGATTTCCTGCGGCATCGGACAGGCGTGCAATTACTCGACCGGGCGCTGTGAGGACGTCGCGGTCGTGCCGAACCCCTGTGATGGTCTGGGATGTGATCCCGGCTACATCTGCAATCCGGTGACCGTGCTCTGCGATCTCCCCTGCACTCTCGCCGCGGGCAAGTCCTACAAATGCCACCCGACGGAGCAGTCCTGCGATGTGAACACGGGCAAATGCACGGCATACGATGCGTCGCTGTATCAGCAATGTCAGTCCGTGCAGTGTCCCCCGGGGCAGGTATGCGAACTGGGGCCGATCAGTCCGTCGACGGGTCAGCCCATTCAGTTTTGTGTGCCCATTGAATGCACGGGTCATGGGGATTGTCCGATCAACGCCGAGTGTCATCAAGGCGAGTGTGCTGCTCGCAACTGCGTGAACGACGGGAGCTGTCCCTATCGCTATCCCGGGGTCTGCGACACGATCCAGTTTCAGTGCAAGATCCCGTCCTGCACGTCGGATGCCGAGTGCACCTCAGAGGGTCAGGAATGTGTGCTGGGCGAGTGTGCCGCTCCCGTTTGTGGCGTCTCCGCGGGATGCGCCGAAGGGCAGATCTGCCTGAAGCACCAATGCTTCGCTCTCTCGTGCACCTCCGATGTCGATTGCGAGGCACAGGGCCCAGGACTCCAATGCGACGCCCAGCTCGGGAGCTGCATCTCCTCCACGATTCCGGATTGCGTGACAGACGCGGATTGTGGTGGGGGAGAGTGCGTGCAGCTGGTGTGCATCTCCCTGCCTCCTCTTCCCGGTCAAGAGCCGAGCGATGAGGGGACGGGCGGCGAGGCGAGCGCCGAAGAGACCGGCGGGCCCGTGTTCCCCACGAGCTGCGTCGGAAACTGTGGCTTCCAGGACTCGGCTGCTCCGTGCCAATGCGACACGAATTGTCTCACGTTTGGGAGCTGCTGCTCGGATTTCGAGGACTCCTGTCCGGATCTTGTCCCCGTGGAGGAGACCGGAGACGAGGAGACCGGAGACGAGGAGACCGGAGAGGAGACTGGCGAGGAGACTGGCGAGGAGACTGGCGAGGAGACTGGCGAGGAGACCGGAGAGGAGACCGGAGAGGAGACCGGAGAGGAGACCGGAGAGGAGACCGGAGAGGAGACCGGTGAACCGGCGAGCCCCGGCCTCCTTGAGATCTGTGGAGCTCCGGACCTGTCCACCTGCGACGCATGTCGATGCATCGATTGCGTGGGGCCGCTGACCGAGTGCACCAGCAGCGAGGGCTGTGTGCCCATCGTCGATTGCATGCTCGCGACCGGTTGCGACGGACCCGCATGTTTCCAGGAATGCAACGAGACGGTTCAGGCCGCTGGGGGGCCCGCGAGCAATGCGAGCCAAAAGGCCTCTGCGCTCCAGGAATGCTGGAGCGAGAATTGCCTGGAGTCCTGCGCGGAATAGCTTCTTTGTCTCGCGATTGTGTCAAATCTCTGCAAAGGCGCGAATGGGGGTTTCCTTGAACGCAGCCGACGTCTAAGGTGGAAAAAATGAATCCCCATTCAGTGGGGATGCTCCTCCTGATTCTGGAAGTCCGATGCTTGCTTTGATCCGCTTCTCGATGCGCACGCTCTTTCCTGCCCACGCGGGAATGCCAGGGGTGGGAGAGTGTGACCTCAAGCCCTTCCTGGAGCAGTTCTGGCGGGAAGCCGCGCCCGTGATGAAGCTGGGCTTGGCGCTCTCGACGATCCTCTACATCCTCACGCCGATTTTCACGGTCTACATTCCGCTCCCGCTCTTCCTCTTGCCGAGAGGGCTGCGCGACAAGCACGCGGATCGGGCCTCGACCAGCGGGATCTATCTCCTGCGCTCGGCGACTCTCCTCGTGACGATGGTGGCCGGGCTGGCCTGGGGGGCGAACGCCCAGGTGCGCCGGCGGTTCGCTCTGGAGCCCCTCTCCCCGGATCCCGGAACCTGGCGGGAGGGTCCATGAAGCATACGAGCTGGGTGGAGCGGGGAGAGACCTTCCAGACCGAGGCGGACTACGTGGTGGTCGGCAGCGGCGCGGGAGGATCCGTGGCCGCGGCGGAGCTGGCTCGCGGGGGCGCCGAGGTGGTGCTCATCGAGGCCGGTCCGTGGCGCACTCCGGAGGATTATCCACACTCCATGTACGGAACCCTTCGCGACACGATGGACGATTGGGGAAGTCAGGTCGTTCGGGGTCGTGCCATCTGGCCCATTGTCCAGGGGCGCGTCGTGGGAGGGACCACTGTCATCAACTCGGCGATCGTCGTTCGCACTCCTGGAGACATCTTCAGGGAGTGGGAGGAAGAGCACGGGATCGGCGGGGATGCGATGGCCGAGAAGGTCTGGGCGCACCAGGACGACCTGGATCGCGAGCTCGTGGTCAGCGAAGTCCCCGTGGCGACACGGGGTCGCAGCAATGATCTCGCCCGCGAGGGCTCCATCGCGATCGGAGTCCACGATCACGAGATGCATCGCAACGTGAAGGATTGCCTCGGGAAGGGAAATTGTCTCCAAGGCTGTCGCAGTCTCCGCAAGCAGAGCACGAACCTGAACCTGATTCCAGAGATGCTGGATCGCGGGGGAGAGCTGCTCTCGTGTGCCCCTGCCGAGCGCATTCTCTTTGAGCGCAATCGCGCGGTGGCCGTCGTCGGGCGATTTGAGGCGCCTGTTACGCGCCGGAAGGGCGCTCGCTATGAAGTGCGGGCGCGAAAAGCCGTCGTCGTGGCCGCGTCCGCTACACACAGCCCCGCTCTCCTGCTCCGTTCCAAGCTCAAGAGCCGTGCGCTGGGCCAGTTCTTCCGGGCGCATCCGGGCACGGGCGTGTTCGGGGTCTACGACGATCCCGTGGACATGAACACCGGAGCGACCCAGGGATGGTCGACCACCCACCTGCGGACGACCGAGAACATGAAGCTGGAGACGCTCTCCCTGCCGCTCGAGCTGGTCGCGAGTCGTCTGTCTGGAGGAGGAACCCGGCTGATGGAGCGCCTCCAGGAATATCGCCATCTGGCGATGTGGGTGCAGGCCATCCGCGCACGAGCGGTTGGGAAAGTGGGGCTCGGTTTTACGGGGAAGCCTGTCGTCCACTACGAGTTCACTCCCTGGGACATGGACCGCTTTCGCTTCGGCGCACACATGGTGGCGCGGGTTCATGTGGCGGCGGGCGCTCGCGAGATCCTGCCGGGGATCCATGGCCTTCCGTACAGCTTGAAGCCCGATGAGATCGACCTGATCCTCGACGCATCCCCGGATCCACGTGCGTGGACCGCGATTCTCTCCCATCTGTTTGGGGGATGCGTGATGGGCTCGGATCCCGAGCGATCGGTCTGCGATGGTCGCGGTCGCGTTCACGGATACGAGGGGCTGGTGATCGCCGATGCCTCGGCTCTTCCCTCGACGCTCGGCGTGAACCCGCAGCACACGATCATGGGAGTCGCCCGACTTCACGCGCAGACGCTCCTCGACGAGCTCGGCTAGCGGAAGTAGATCAGGCCCTGCCACCAGGGGTACCAGCCCTCCGCCTGCTTGCCAGCCTCTCCCCACGAGATCCGGAAGGACGTCGTTTCGGGGCTCGTTACCGCATAGACCTGTTGATCAGCGGGCCAGGGAACCTCGCACGACTCACATTCCACGCTGTCGGGGAGCTCGATGGCGAAGGAGGTCGCCGGCCCGGGATCCAGGGGGCAGCCGAAGGCGATGTCTCCATAGCCGCTCTGCCCCGCCCATCCGAGCGCCCCGTTGTTGGCCGTGGCCCAGACGGTCTGGTGAAAGAGGCCGGGGATGATCTCGGACATCTCTTCCGGGGCAGCGTTGGCGCGGGCGCTGTAGTCCGCCAGAAAGAACTCGCTGTAGATGAACGGGAGGGAGAAGTTCCAGTAATGGGTGTGGTTTCCAGCGCCATCCTGCGTGTAGGGGCGTCCCTCGTCGTCGACCCCGTAGTCGTTCGTGGCCCATTCAGCGACGGACATCTGAGCGTTGAGCCATTGCTCTACCTGCGCGGCGCTGAATCCCGTCCATCCCCCGCCGCCCTTGACCATGTCGCACATCACCTGGAAGGGCGGTTTTGGGCCGTCAACGTCGAGGTCGACCCAGTAGAGGCCGCTGGGCGGCTCGACGACCTCGCTCAGGATCGCTGCGCAAGAGGGCATCGCGCAGGTGGGTTTGGTGCCGTAGCAGATCTCGATGCATTGACCTTCGATACAGCTCAATCCCTGCAGCTCACAGGGGAGCCCCGCGCAGAACCCTCCCTCGCAGATGTCGTCGAGGGTGCAGGAATCGCTGTCATCGCAGATCGCGTCATTGGGCAGGTTGATGCAGCCGATGGCTGGTTCGCAGGAGTCGTCGGTGCAGACGTTCCCGTCGAAGCAGTTCGGGGCGGGCCCGCCAAAACAGGTCGCGCCCACGCAGGCGTCGTCGGTGGTGCATGCGTTCTTGTCGCTGCAGTCGGAGCCTGGCAGTAAGATGGTCGTGGGACAGTCGCCGGTGGCGGGTTCGCAGCTCGGGACGATGCAGTCCTCTGGATCGTCCGCGCAGATGATCACGGTCGCAGGATCGACTTCGCAGCTCCAGGGGAAGCTGTCGTGGTCGCAATGGAGCGTTCCGTTGCAGAGATTGGCGTCATTGAGGGGATCGCAATCCGCATCCACCTTGCACTCGCACAGGGAGTTCCCGGGCAGGCATGTCCCCGCGGTGCATTGGTCGTCGGACGTGCAGGGATCGCCGTCCTCGCATGGTGCGGCGTTGCCCACGTGGACGCAGCCGGTGCCGTCCAAGCAGGAGTCGTCGGTACAGACCTCTCCGTCGTCACAGTTGACGGGCTCTCCCCAACACTCCCCACCCGCGCATTGATCGCTGGTGGTACAGACTTCGTCGTCGTCGCAATCGATGTCGCTCAGGGGGGGGTGGAGACATCCAATGTTGGGGTCGCAGATGGTGTCCGTGCAGGGGTTTCCATCGTCGCATGTCGCGCTTGATCCGCTGCAGGTTCCCTCGGCACAGGCGTCCGCGATCGTGCATGCGTTGTTGTCGTCGCAGGGGTTCAAGTTGGGGGTCTGTTCGCACTCTCCGGACTCTCCGTTGCAGAGATCCGAGGTGCAGGGATTTCCATCCTCGCAGGTCTTCGGATCCCCGGCGATGCAATCCCCCAATGCGTCGCAGAGATCCCCCACCGTGCAGGGGTTTCCGTCGGTGCAGGGCTGGATGAGGGGCGTGAACGTGCATCCCGCTGAGAGGGTGTCGCATGCGTCCTGTGTGCAGGGATTTCCGTCGTCACACAGCACCCACTCTCCCACGCAGTTGCCGTTGTCACAGGCGTCGTTGAGCGTGCAGATATTGTCGTCGTTGCAGCTTCCAGGGATCGTCTCGAACACGCAGCCGGTCGTGGGCGCGCAGGCATCTCCCGTACAGGGATTGCCGTCGAAGCAAATCGTCGCAGTGCCAGGGTTGCAGATGCCCTCGAGGCAGGTGTCCTCGGAGGTGCATGCGTTTCCGTCGGAGCATGTGTCTCCGCTGTCCGGGGATGGCAGGCAGCCAATCCCTGCGATACAGGCCTCTACAGTGCACGGGTCGCCATCATTGCAGACGATCGATTCACCGCCGAGGCAGTCGCCATCCATGCAGAGATCGCCGCTGGTGCACAGATCGTCATCGTCGCAGGGGAGAACCACAAAGGAATAGACGCATCCCGTGAGGGCCTCACAGTCCTGTTCCGTGCAGAGGTTTCCGTCCTCACAGTCCACGACCGTTCCGTTGCATTCGCCGAATTCACAGACGTCCCCAGCGGTGCAGGTGCTGTTATCGGAGCAGGGGTCCGAGTTGTATGCGAAGACGCAGTTTCCGTCCTTGAGATCGCAATGTTCGTCCGTGCATTCGTCGTTGTCGTTGCACGGCTTCTTGGGACCACTGATACATGCCCCGTCTTCGCACCCGTCCGCGATCGTGCAGGGGTTTCCGTCTTCGCATGCGACCGAGATGTTCGTGTAGGTGCATCCTGTCGCCGGATCACATTGATCTTCGGTGCAGGCTTCGCCATCCGCGCAGTTCAGCTGATCTCCCTTGCATTGGCCGCCGAGGCATGTGTCCGACAGGGTGCATTTGCTCTCGTCGTCGCAGGGAGCTTGATTCGGGGAGAACACGCATCCCCCCTTCGGGGTGCAGCCGTCGTCTGTGCATGGATTGCCGTCGTAGCAATTGAGCGAGGCATCGGAGGAGCATGCCCCGTCCTGACAGACATCCCCCGCGGTGCAGAGGTTGTCGTCCTCGCATACCGCGCCGTCTTCGAGCTCCACGACGACGCAATCTCCCGTGTCGCCGTCGCATCCAGCCTCTATCGTGCAACTGTTGTTGTCGTCCGGGCAGCTCCTGGGGATGCCGAGACAGGCCCCACCGAGGCATCCATCCCCCAAGGTGCATGGGTCCCCGTCCTGGCAGGGGGTGCCATCGGGGATCGCTCCAGTGACACATCCGGCGTCCGGGGTACAGCTGTCTTCCGTGCAGGGATCGCCGTCGTCGCAGATGAGGTTGCTGTTCCCGCTGCACGAGCCCGTGTCGGAGCACGTGTCATCCAGTGTGCATTCGTTTCCGTCGTTGCAGGGCTGGCCCTTGAGGGGTGTGTGGATGCACTCTCCGGCGAAGCAGCTATCCTCCGTGCACGTGTCGGCGTCGTCGCAGATCATCTGGGAGCAGGCGCTGTTGCCGGCGTCGAAGGGCGCGATGAACCCGTCGTCATCCCCCGTGATGACGGGTTCGCCTCCGCATCCGGCTGCGCTCGCGGCGATCAGACAGATCACGGCCCACAACGCGACAAATGTGCGTTGGATTCCTCGATACTTCGGACACATCTCATTCATGTAAGCGTCCAGTCTATCGATGCCGGTGACCGGCGATCAAGCTCGCAATGCCCGAGATCATCGGCAGACGGGTCCAGAACCTTGAGGATGCGTGTTGAAACAAGGCGCGCAGCCGGTGCGCATGCTGGCATCGGCGCGGGATCAGTCGTGGGGGGCCATTTTCCATTGCATGGCGGCGCCGAGGATCCCCGCCGCCTCTTCACCGGACGTTCCGAGGAGCGCGAGTCCATCGCTCAGCTCAGGGTAGGTGCACTCGGCGAGAGCGGCGCGGCAGGAATCCTCCATCCATGGCAGCAGGGGCGCCAGTCCGCCGGCGATCACGACGGCGCGGAAGTTGAGGGCGTTGACGAGGTTCCCGATCGCCCGTCCGAGCATTGTGCCGGCAGTCTCGAGGTGTTGAAGGGCAGTTGAATCCCCGGCTTCTGCGGCGATCCGAAGCGCCTCGGGCATGTCGGCCGCGTTCGGATCCATGCCGGCGATGGGGCGCTCTTGGAGCGCCGCTCGAAATCCCATGCGCGAAACGTACATCTCCAGACATCCGCGGTTGCCGCATCCGCACGGTCGTCCCCCCGCATCCACGATGACATGGCCGAACTCTCCGGCCATTCCGTCGATCCCTCGCCAGAGGTGTCCGTCTTGAAACACGGCGCCGCCGATGCCGGTGCCCAGCGTGAAGCCGAGAAAGGTCTTGTGCTCCCTCGCCGCTCCGCGCAGGTATTCGCCCGTGAGGACGCAGTGGGCGTCGTTGTCGATGGCGACGTGCCAGGAGATGCGCTGCTCCAATCGCTCCTGGATGCGGAAGTTTGCGATCGCCGGGAAGTTGGGGCTGCGGAGGACCATGCCCTGGTCCCGTGCGACGATGCCGGGCACGCCGACTCCCACGATGATGGGGTCGTGCCCGGACGCCACCTCGCGAATGATCTCGCCGAGGCGGTCCAAAAGCTGCTCTTCGGTTTTGTCTTCCTCTTTCAGCCAGACGACTCTTTGGCGGCACACCCGATGGGTCTCGTCCACGAGCCCTGCCTTGAGCCGCGTGCCGCCGATGTCCACGCCCACGAAATACTTCACGTCAGCTCTCTGGGAGAGGAGATGGGCAGGCGATCCGCGATGGAGGGAGGTTCGCCCATCTACTGGTAGAACTTGCTGTAGCGAAGACAGACGGAGCGCATCATGACCAGCGCCTTCTGGACCTGGTCGCTGTTCACCATCTCTCCGAAGCTGGTGGATTTCACGCGAATTCCGACGGTGGTCCGTGTGTGGTCGGCTGAGACCAGTGTCGCGAGAAATTCCAGTCGCTCGGAGAGCTTGTAGGCATAGAAAAGCACTCCAGCGATGATTGCGCCCAGGAAGAGAAGGGTGAACGCCTCAAAGAAGTGACCTGCGGTGAGATTTCCAAGGAACAGGAACAACGAGGCCGCGCCCTCGGCGATCGCGAGCAGCAGCAGGACCTTGTTTCGGGTGTAGCCCACTGAGACCGAGTGAATCTCCTGCGTGGGGAGCATCGTGAACTGGTTGCTCGATGCGCTGATCGTCACGAAGTCCTTGGAGAGACTGAAGTTGAAGCTGGGGTCGGAGATCCCGATCGTCTCGAGGATCCAGGCGATGAGGCCCAGCTTGCGGCCGCCGATGAAGAGAAGGCCCCCGTCTTCCGGAAAACTCTCGGAGGTGTCCGCGACGGAAAAATCAGTCAGGCCGCCATTCAAGATGTCGTTCTTGTTGAAAAGAGCCATGAGCATCCCCCCTCATTGTGGTTGTATCCGATTCATACCACCAAATTGGCGGTGGTAAAACACCTGCGCGGGATGGACTGGAGGCCGCTTGCATGGCAGCGGGGGTTTAGGCTGTCTGGAAGTAGTCGGGTGCGTTGCCGGATTTCCACTTGATGTTGCAGCCGATGCTCGGGAGCTGATCGGCATTCACGGGAGCGCCGGCCAGCGTGGCATCGAGTGCAGCTCGCAGATCCGTACCGGTCACGGGAACGTCGTTGCCCGGTCGGCTTTCGTCGAGCTGTCCGCGGTAGATCAGGCGCTGGCTCCCGTCGAAGAGAAAGAAGTCGGGGGTGCATGCGGCGCGATAGCT
>Ga0114996_10005157_pt1 | contig 15447 bp, 12 predicted proteins | sample ArcticOcean_MG_C_4_FD_87039 | JGI IMG/M metagenome (GOLD analysis project Ga0114996, IMG submission 87039) | Marine microbial communities from western Arctic Ocean - ArcticOcean_MG_CB4_134 | ecosystem: Environmental > Aquatic > Marine > Oceanic | place: Arctic Ocean: Canada Basin | collected...
TCGGATGTGCCGCCGGGCGTCACCATGGTCGGTATTCCGGCGCGGCAGGTGATGCCACGCGACCGGTCGGGCGCACCCGACGAATTTGTCGCCTATGGGACGCCCAACGGGGACCTTCCCGACCCGGTGGCCAAGGCGCTGGAAGGCATGATGAGCGAGATTCAAACGCTGCGCGGGCGTCTCGACGAAATCACCGGGTGTGACATCCTGGGCAAGGCTGAGTTTCTCAATCCCGGCGGGTCCGTGAAGGACCGCGCGGCGCTGTATATGATTCTCGATGCCGAGCGCGAAGGAGCCTTGCAACCGGGCGGCGCGATCGTCGAAGGCACGGCCGGCAATACCGGCATCGGCCTCGCGCTCGTCGCCAATGCCCGGGGCTATCGCACCGTCATCGTGATTCCGGAGACCCAGAGCCGGGAAAAGATGGACATGTTGCGCCTGTGCGGCGCCGAGCTGATGCCGGTCCCGGCCAAGCCCTACAAAGATCCGGAAAACTACGTCCGCAAATCCGAGCGGGTTGCCGCCGAATATGCGGCGAAGGAACCCAACGGCGCGCTGTGGGCAAATCAGTGGGACAACCCGGCGAACTGGAAGGGCCATTACGAATCGACCGCGCCCGAAATCTAGGCGCAAACCGATGGCAAAATCGACGGATTTATATGCGCCATGGGCACCGGTGGCACGCTCGCCGGGATTTCCACCTTTATGAAGGAAGTGGATCCGGACGTAAAAATCGGCCTCGCCGATCCGATGGGGGCGGCGATGTACAGCTATTTCAAGACCGGCGAACTGGCGAGCGAAGGCAGTTCCATCACCGAAGGGATCGGCCAGGGGCGGATCACCGATAATGTCGCTCAGGCGACGGTGGACCTGCCCTATCAGATACCGGACGAAGAGGCGCTGCCGATCATATTCGATCTGCTGAAGGAAGAAGGACTTTGCCTCGGCGGCTCATCCGGGATCAATGTCGCCGGTGCGATCCGGCTGGCCCAGGAACTCGGGCCCGGGCATACCATCGTCACTATCCTGTGCGATGGCGGCCAGCGCTATCAGTCCAAGCTGTTCAATCCCGAATTCCTGAAGGAAAAAGGCCTGCCGGCGCCTGACTGGCCTTAAAACATTATCAGCGGTAACGTTTTTCCAGCATTTCAAACACGGCGCGGAGGCTTTGGGCGTCGCCACCGGCGGGCCGGCCGGGTTTGCCGGATATATTCCAGGCCATGATATCGAAATGCGCCCAGGGCGTCGTGTCCCTGACGAATTCCTGCAGATAGAGCGCGGCGGTGATGGCGCCGCCGAAACCGCCCTCGGAAACGTTGTTGATATCGGCAACCTTGCTATCGAGCAATTGCCGGTAAGGCCGCCACAACGGCAGCCGCCACATGGGATCGTTGACGCTCTCTCCGGCTTTCGCCAAATCGTTTGCCAATTCGTCATTATTTGTGAACAGCGCCGGAAGATCGGTTCCCAGCGCTACCCGGGCAGCCCCTGTCAGGGTAGCGAAATCGATGATCATGTCGGGGTTTTCACTATCGGCGTCGGCCAGCGCGTCGCACAGCACCAGCCGGCCTTCAGCATCGGTATTACCGATTTCGACCGTTATGCCTTTTCGCGTCTTGATGACGTCGAGCGGCCGGAACGCATTGCCGGAAACATTGTTTTCTACCGCCGGCACCAACACCCGAAGCCGCACACGCAACTTCAGCGCCATGATCAGATTGGCAAGACCGAGCGCATGCGCGCCGCCGCCCATGTCCTTTTTCATGCGCAGCATCCCAGCCGCCGGCTTGAGGTCGAGCCCGCCGGTATCGAAGCACACGCCCTTGCCGACGAGGGTCACCCTGGGATCGCTCTTGCGTCCCCAGCGCAAATCGATCAGGCGCGGCGGATCATCGCTCGCCCGTCCGACGGCATGGATGGTCGGATAGTTCTGTTTCAGTAGTGCGTGGCCGGTGACGACCCGGATTTCGGCCTTATACCGCCGGCTTAGCGAACGCGCCTCGGCGGCAAGCTGCGACGGGCCCATATCCTCCGCAGGAGTATTGATCAGATCGCGGACCAGCGATATCGAATCCGCCATGGCGCTGACCCGCGCCTTATCGGCACGGGCCGGCCACACCAGCGTCGGCAGCTTGCCGCCTTTCGCCGATTTATACCTTTCGAACCGGTAACCTCCGAGCGCCCAGCCAGTGGCCGCCGCGGTCGCACCTGCCACCCCCATCCGTGCATCGATCCGGTATGAACCTGCGGGCAAGGCAGTGGGGAGACACGCGTAATCCCAGAATCCGTCATGATTTTCGACACCAAGCAATACCCGCGCCAGCGTGCCGTCGGTGCCGGCAACCAGGCTGATCTGGCCCGGTTTCGCCCCGAACCCGGACGATTTAACCCAACCCTGTATTTCCGCAGGCTCTTTCTTCAGCCATGAAGCGAAAACGGCGGTCTCAACCGGCGTAACCGGAACGGTGGAGCGGGCAGCTTTGTCACGAAACATCGAATGCTATCCTCTGTGTACTTCCGGCAGCATACCGGAACGACGAAGCGACGTGATCATCGCGGAATTGAGCATGAACTGATAGGCGCGATTCGGATCGGCGGCGATCGCCCGCATCTCATCAAGGTTGCGCTGGCGAATTTCTGGGTCGCGTTCCTCCATCAGCTTCTTGTTGCGCTCGGTAATCGCGTTGATGGCATCGATGGCTTCCGGGCGGCGCTGGGTCTCGTACCCGTCCAGCACCGTTTCGTCCGCTTCGCCGTGCCAGACCTTCGCGAGCCGCTCGGTCAGGTTTAGCGCGTCCTGCAGCCCGCCATTCAGACCCATACCGCCGAGTGGATTGTTAATATGCGCGGCATCGCCGGCGAGAAATGCGCGGCCCCCGCGATATTCGGCAGCGATGCGCGCTGATACGCGATAGATCGCGCGCACCAGGATGGGATAGTCGCCATCGCGCGGCGCAATGTTCTGCAAAGCCTTCTGAAGGTAGGTGTCGGTGACCGCATCTTCGGCCTGAACCGAGGTATCGACGGGCATGACGACCCGCCACATATCTGGAATTTCCAGCAACAGAAACCATTCTTCCGGATCGGCCGTGTAATTGACCGAGCAGATATCCGGTAAATGGGCGCGAAAATCGTATTCGGTCCCGGCGACGATGAAATGCTCCGGATGTGTATGGCCGTCGAACCCGATGCCCAGCGACTTGCGCACGACCGATCTGCCGCCATCGGCGGCGATCAGCCAGTCGCCTTCGATCTCCACCGGACCGTCGGGACCGTCGCAGATCACGGTTACATCGTCATCCGACTGGCGCATGCCGGTAATCCGGTGCCGGAACAGTATTTCGGCGCTGTCGGCGGCACCCAGTTTTTTGTAAAGCCAATCGACCAGCTTGAACTGTTCGCATTGCAACCGATATGGATATTTGGTGTCGTTGGCGAGTACCGAGAGATCGAACTCGGCGATACGGCCTCGCTGGCGATCGCGGAACTGCCAAACAGGGCATTTGAGACCGTGATCGACCAGCGCACCGGTGATGCCCGATTCCTCGAACAAATCAAGTGTCGGCGGATGAAAGGTGGACGCTCGGTAGTCAAGCTGAACGCCTTCTTCCGCCTCCAGGACGGTGACCGGAATGCCCTGTAACGTCAGCAGCCAGGCGGCAGTCGATCCAACCGGGCCGCCGCCCGCGATGATGACGCGATCATGTTTCGGCATGTTGACTTCCTGTATTCCAAGAGTGTTTGTAGCCGAGCGAACAATCGGGTCAAGGACCGCCCGCAAGTTTGCGTCATGGCCAGTGTTAAAAACCCGGGAGAATATACTGGCTGCGATGAAGCCGAGCGAACGCACACCTTTTTCGGCGATCGACGATCGCCCGCCCCTGAAACTGCCGGATGGCGGCCGCATGATCCTGTGGCCGCTGATGTCGCTGGAGGTATGGGATATCGACCGCGCGATGGCGCGCACCGTCCTGCCGCCGCCGCAACATCAGCCGATGCTGCCGGATGTGCCGAACTGGTCGTGGCACGAATACGGCATGCGTGTGGGGTTCTGGCGGTTGCGGCGCCTGTTCGACGAAATGGGCATCAAGGCAACGGTGACTATGAACGGCCGCGCCTGCATCGAATATCCACGGGTTGTTGAAGCCTGCCTGGAATCGGGCTGGGAGGCCAATGCCCACGCGTACGAACAAATCCCGATGCACAAGGTCGACGACCAGCGGGAAAATATCCGCAAAACCATCGAGGCGATCGAGGCCGCGGCGGGTTATCGGCCGCGCGGCTGGTTCGGACCCGGGCTGACCGAAACGTTCGAGACGCTCGATTATCTGGCGGAAGCCGGGTTCGAGTATATCGGAGACTGGGCTTTCGACGATCAGCCGGTGCCGCTAAAGACCGAACACGGCGATATCGTCTCGCTGCCCTACAATTTCGAGATTCACGACATCGTCGTCTCGCTGATCCAGAATCATGAATCGCATGTCTACAAGCAGCGCGCGATCGACTATTTCGACACGATATATGACGAAAGCGCGGAATCTGTGCGCGTGATGTCGTTCGCCGTGCATCCGTATATTTCGGGTTCGCCGCATCGAATTCGGTATGTGCGTGAATTGCTCGAATACATGCTCGACAAGCCGGGCGTAGTGGTAATGACCGGCGATCAAATCCTCGACTGGTATCGGACCCAGACCGCGTAGATCCTTCTGACCGCTTAAATCTTAGCGCAGTCGGGACAATCCCTGGCTGCCGATAAAAAGACTGCCAATCGGCCCGATAGGGGCGAACGACGCGACGGCACCGGTCTTTTTCAGGCGGCCGACAAATCCCGCACGATCGGAGGCAACGACCCCATGCCTTGTCGTACCTCGTCGCCCGGACAAACGCGCCCCCGGCGGCGTGCACGGCGCCGGTAATTTCACCGGCGGTTTTGTGCGGGGAAAACACGGTTATCACCATTCCGGAACCGGCCGGGGGCAATCGCTGATCGACCAAAAAAGTGCGGAGTATGATCATTCAGCAGATGACTGAACTGGCAAAAACGTTTTGGACGACAGAGCGGATAGATGACGCCTTCGCGTCCTATAGATTTGCGGTGTTTTTATCGAGTATTGTGGCCGACATCCGTCAAAAATGAACGACAAACTTCGCTTTTGTGTTAACGAATCCGAATTTGTTTAGGCCGGCTACCAGAGATGGCTGAACTGAGTGGCCACAACGTCCTCAAACCCCGGGTCACCGGTCATCAGCCCCATGTCGCGAGAGAACGCATTCATGCCGGTGACGAACTCGGGTGAAATCGCGGCGTCGTAATAGGGCAGATCGCGTTCGACGACCTGGGCGATCAGCGCGGTTTCCGCCTCCGGAAAACTTTTTCGTCCAACCTCTGTCGCGAGGCTGATATCCGCCTTGATCGCTTTCTGAACGCTGACGATGGCGCGGACGGCGGCGGCCACCGTATCGGGATCATCGTCGATCAGTTTCTGGGTGGTCGCGAAAACCGGCTGGGTATAGTTGAACGAAGCTGCCGGTCCTACACCGCGGCGGGGATCCAGCACCACCGTACCGACGCCGCGCGTCACCGCAATCTCGGCACCCATGCCGTTCGCCCAGAACGCATCGATCCGGCCGTCTTCAAGCGCCTTTGCCGCCGTCACGCCAAACGACACGCCCGGTGCGATCGTGCCGGGGACCGGTGCGATATTCACGTCCTTGTCGACATCCAGACCCGCTTCGGTCAGCAGCCGCCGGAGCCCCAGATCAACCCAGGGCGCCGCACCTATATTCAGGCCCTTGAGCGCGTCGGTATCGCCCAGCGCGATATTCAGATCGGTCTTTGCGACCAGGAACCAGTACATGCCCTGTGACAGCGCGCAGACCAGTTTCGCCCCCTCCCATTCGGGGAACGCGGCGAGGGTCGAATGCGCCGAGCCGCCGACGAAATCCACCTTACCGTCGCGCAACGCCTTATTGGCATCGTCAACCGGGAAGATCAGCTCGTAGGTCATGTCGAGCCCTTCCTTTTCGAAGAAGCCCAGCTCGACCGCGGCCGGTGCGGGAAAATAGGAATTCGAGATCAAATCGGGAACGGCGATTTTCATGATTTTCTTCCTTCTAGATGGTCCGCTGATCAGTCCTGGCTAAAATCCAGGCCACGCTGCACGCCCGGACGGGCGCCTATTTCGGCATACCAGCGGTCGATATTCGGACACCCTTCGGTAAACTGGGGCGTCATCTCCTTGGCACGGCAAACGACCGGAAAGAACGCGACATCGGCAATCGTCACTTCATCGGCGGCCGCGTATTTGCGGTCCGCCATCAATCCGTCCCAGTATTTCAGATAGTCGTTGAACCGGTGGCCGAATTCGTCGATCGACGGCTGATGCGGATCGTTCATTCGGCCGATCGTGAGCACCGCCATCAGAACGCCGGTCATGTCAGTCGCGATGCTCATGACGTCACGCCAGAATATCATGTCCATCGAAAGATGGTCGGGCATGAACTTGCCCGATTTGCCGGCGAGATAGGTCAGGATCGCCATCGATTGCGACAGGGTGAACGGCTTGCCATCCGGTCCGTCGGGATCGACAATCGTCGGAAGCAGGCCCATCGGGTTGATTTTAAGGTATTCAGGCTGCTTCTGTTCGCGTTTCGCCATGTTCACGGCGTGCAGGGTGTAATCGAGGCCGATTTCTTCCAGCATGATTTTCGCGCGCAACCCATTTGACGTCGGCGCCGCATACAAATCGATCATTTTATTCTCCCGAAAGGCCCCGAAAGGCGATGTCCCGTCAGAGGCCTGCTTAGCATGTTTCCAGCCGATCGGCGACGGCTGTGGCTAGTCGGCGACGGCAGATGCTCCTTCAAGTTCTTCCTGCAACCCAAGCCAGTTTGCCTCTGCCTCGTCAAGCTGACGCGATATCCAGCCGAGATCTCTCTGCAAATCGACCAGCTTGCCGCTGTCGCCGTCATACAGCGTGGGATCGGCCATCTTTCGTTGTATCTCCGCCTTCTCAGCCTGAAACTTTGCGACGTTTTTCTCTATCCGCTGTATCTGTTTGCGCAATGGCGCAAGTGTCTGGCGCTTCTCCGCGGCCTGCTTGCGTTGTTCGCGGCGATCGACCGCGGGTACGTCGGACGGCACTTCCTGCAATGCCTCCGGCGCCGCATCGGGCGCGGTATCTGCGACAGATTCTTTTTTCTTCGACGCTTTCTTGGCACCGGCCAGCAAGAGTTGACGGTAGGTGTCCATATCGCCGTCATAACCGGACACCCTGCCGTTAGCGACCAGCCAGAACCGATCTGCCGTCAGCTCGATCACATGCGGGTCATGACTGACGATGACGACCGCTCCGGCAAAAGAGTTGATCGCCTGGATCAGTGCCTGCCTGGAATCGACATCGAGATGGTTGGTCGGCTCATCGAGCAGTAGAATATGCGGCTTTTCGCACGTCATCAGGGCGAACAGGAGGCGCGCTTTTTCACCACCCGACAGATTTGCGACCTTTGTGTCCGCCCGTTGCTGACTGAATCCGAACCGGCCGAGCTGATTGCGTAACTGTTCATCCCGGTCGTCGGGGCGTTTTCGCGACAACTCGATCACTGGCGTCGCGTTCATGTCGAGTTCTTCGGTCTGATGCTGCGCGAAATAGCCGACACGCAGTTTGGGCGCCGCAGTGACCGTGCCGGACATTTCCTTGAGCCGTCCGGCCAGCAGGCGCATCAATGTCGATTTGCCGTTGCCGTTGGCGCCAAGCAATGCAACCCGGTCGTCCTCATCCAGGCGCAGGGACAGGTCGCTGAGCACCGGCGAGCCGTCATAGCCGACCGATGCGTTCAAAACGCTGAATAGTGGCGGCGAAAGCGGCGGGACTGGATCGGGGAAATCGAACGTAACCCGCGCCCCATCGCTGTATTCGGGTATGGGTTCCATCCGCTCGAGCATCTTGATCCGCGATTGGGCCTGACGCGCCTTGGTCGCCTTGTAGCGGAACCGGTCGACGAATTTCTGGATATGGGCACGCTGGATATCCTGTTTCGCCCGTGCGCGTTCGTTCTGATCGAGACGCATCCGCCGCGTGGCCTCGAACCGGTCGTAGCCGCCCTGATAGAGCGTCAGTTTGCCGCCTTCGAGATGCAGGATTTCCCGGGCGACCCGGTTCAACAACCCGCGATCGTGGCTGACGATCAAAATCGTGCCGTCATAGCCGCGGAGATAGTCCTCCAGCCAGAGCGCCGCTTCGAGATCGAGATGGTTCGTCGGCTCATCAAGCAACAACAATTCCGGCTGAGTGAACAGCAACGACGCCAGCATCACGCGCATCCGCCAGCCGCCGGAAAATTCGCCCAGCGAACGTTGCTGGGCGGCTTCATCGAACCCGAGACCGGCCAGAATGCGGGCCGCGCGCGCCGGCGCGCTATGGGCCTCTTTCTCGGCTAGGCGTTCGTAGATATACGAAATCCGGTCGGGGTCGGTCGCGGTCTCGGCTTCCGCCGTCAATTCGCTCAGTTCGGCATCAGCCGCCAGCACTGCCTCGACCAGCGTTCCCTGCCCTTCGGGCGCTTCCTGGCTGGTGATGCCAATGCGCCAGCGTGGGGGAACCGAAATAGATCCCTCATCCACCTCAATCTGGTGGGTAATCAGGCGCAGCAGCGTTGTCTTGCCGGTGCCATTTCGCCCGACCAGCCCAACACAATGGCCGGCCGGAATCGATGCCGACGTCTCATCTAGCAAGACCCGGGGGCCGATCCGGTAGGTGAGATTTTCGATCTGCAACATGGCGCGCGGTTTGACATGCCGCGGCGAGGATTACAACGCCGTTTTTGGGTTCGGGCGGCTCACCGGATCAGAGTACCTGCGACCGGGTTATGGCTGCCACTCCGACCGTACACTGGGGCCCAAATGCGCCAGATCCTGGTCGGTCTTGTAACCCGCCGCGCGGATACCGTAGGCGACGAGCTCTTCGTCTTCTTCCTCGGTCGCGCCCGTCACGCCGACAGCGCCGAGAATATTGCCGTCATCGTCACGGATCAGCTCGCCGCCACCGACCATGAACATCTTGTGGTCGACGAAATTCTGGACCTGAGCGACGAATTCCGGGCCCATTTTCTGCCGTTCGCGGACGAAAGCCGATGAACGTCCAAGCGCGAGCGAGGCGATGGCCTTCCCCTGGGCCATCTCGATCCGCGCCTGCGAGCAGCCGTCTTCCCGCTGCGCCGAGGTGATCTTGGCGCCGATGTCGGTCACGACGACGCAAAGCGGCCGCAGGTTCATCTCACGCCCCTTTTTCAGGATCGCGACAATTATTTCGTTGGATTTATCGAGTGTCAGCATGGTTCCTCACGTTGAATTGCCAGGGCGTTGTCAGGGCATAGGCGGGGCATTGTCAGGCGGTTTCGGCCGTCTTGAGGCCCAGATCCTCGACCATCCGGTCACGCATGACAAACTTCTGGACCTTGCCGGTCACGGTCATTGGGAATTCATCGACGAAGCGGATGTAACGCGGCACCTTCTGATAGGCGATCTGGCCGTCGCAGAACGCGATGATGTCCTCCGGTTCCGCCGTCTCCCCCTCGGCAAGCTTTATCCAGGCGCAGAGCTCTTCGCCGTATTTGTCATCGGGCACGCCGAAAATCTGCACGTCGGCGATCTTCGGATGGCGGTACAGAAATTCCTCTATCTCACGCGGATAAAGGTTTTCGCCGCCGCGGATAACCATGTCCTTGATGCGCCCGACGATGTTGAAATAGCCGGCGTCGTCCAGCGTCGCGAGATCGCCGGTATGCATCCACCCGCCGGCATCGATCGCTTCCGCCGTGCGTTCGGGATCCGCCCAGTAGCCGCGCATGACGGAATAGCCCCTGGTGCAAAATTCTCCGGTTTGACCGGTCGCGACAATCCGTCCCTCGTCATCGACGATCTTGACCTCCAGATGGGGCTGGATACGGCCGACCGTCGACACCCGCCGGTCGACCGGATCGTCGACCGACGTCTGGGTCGATACCGGGCTGGTTTCGGTCATGCCATAGGCGATAGTGACCTCTTCCATGTGCATTTGTTCGATGACCTGTTTCATCACCTCGGTCGGACAGGGCGATCCCGCCATGATACCGGTGCGCAAACTCGACAAATCGAAAGTCGCGAAGTCCGGGTGCTGGAGCTGGGCGATGAACATCGTCGGCACGCCATAGAGCGACGTGCATTTCTCGGCGGCGACGGTTTCCAGCGTCGCCAGCGGATCGAAGCCTTCACCGGGATAGACCATAGCCGCGCCATGGGTCACGCAGGCCAGATTGCCCATCACCATGCCGAAGCAGTGATACAGCGGCACCGGAATACAGATTCGGTCGTCTTCGCCGAGCGCCAGGGCGCGGCCGACAAAGAAACCATTATTGAGAATGTTGTGATGGGTCAGCGTCGCGCCCTTGGGCGCGCCGGTGGTGCCGCTGGTGAACTGGATGTTGATCGGATCGTCGAATTGCAGGCGCGGCGCGAGGGCGTCGACCGCCGCCTGCCCAACGACGCGGCCGCGTTCGAGAATGTCGTCAAAGGCAAACGTGCCGGGCACGTCGCCGCCACCGATCAGGATTACGTGGCGCAGATCTGGCAGCCGGGCGGCTTTCAGGTCTCCGGGGGCGGAGGTATCGATCTCCGGCGCGAGGTTCCGGATCATGCCGAGATAGTCGCTGGTCTTGAACGAGACCGCCGTCACCAACGCGGCGCAACCGGCCTTTTTGAGCGCGTAGTCGAGCTCGGCCAGCCGGTAGGCCGGGTTGATGTTGACCAGGATCAGCCCGGCCTTCGCGGTGGCGAACTGGGTGACCGTCCATTCGGCGCAATTGGGCGCCCAGATGCCGATGCGGCTGCCTGTTTCCAATCCAAGATCGAACAGCCCGGCAGCAAAATTGTCGACCCGCTCTTTCAGATCCGACCATGACCAGCGGATATCCCGGCCGCGCACCACCAGCGCATCGCGGGCGCCCCAGCGCATCGCCGCCGCGTCGAACGCCGCGCCGATGGTCGACCCGATCAGCGGCACATCGGACGTGCCGCTGGCATAGCTCTGGGTGAATCCGGTCATGCGATCTTCCTCCCGGTGGCCGGTGCTTAAGCGCCGTTTTTTAACTGTAGCGGAAATAGAAGACGACGTAAGCGGGTTGTTGGGATCTGAAAAATTGTCGGCTCGAATGCAGTCGGGGGCGGTCTTCTTTCGACTGAAAAGCGGCTCGCCACTTATCGCGGCAGATATTTCTGCTTCTAGCCATTATCGGACTCTCCGGTGACTGAAGCAGGTTTCTGCTTTCCGACCAAAGCAGACATGCCGCTTTGTCACACGTTACTCCCAGATTGACCCAGCAGAGAAATACACCCCCGATAGACTCATTCCCCTCGCGCGCGTAGGCTACCGATGATAGTGCGTGTCAGGGAAGCGTCGTGGAAAAAGAACGTGTCCCGAGGAGGCTATCCACGCCGGTTCGCAAGGCATCTGGAGAATTCTGGTTTGATCTGAAATAGAACACTAAGGGACGATGTATATGGAAGTGGGATTTGGCGTTCGGGGACAGTTCAACAATAATCAAAATCTGGCTGGTGAGAGCGGCGAGCCCACAGCTGGGCGGCTCAGCGATCTGGACGAATCCCGGGCATTCGGCGAAAGCTGGACATGCACGCGTGCCTTGAACGCGAGCTTAACGCTTCGCCATAGTGATGGAACGACCGAAGAATTCACCGATTTATGCAGTTCTTATGGGGCCGTAAATTTCGGCCATTGTAATGAAGACATTCGTCTTCCAGCCCACCCGAGCGTCGATTTGGTCGCCGGAATCTACCCGCCTGAAGCCGAGAGATTTGCTGAGTGGCTGACTGACACCCTCGGTGTAAGCGGCTTCAAGGTCCTTTTTCAAATAGGGGGCAGTTTCGCCGTAAGCACGGCGCTGGCGCTGGCTCAGCGCCGCCGCCCGGGCAAAATTCTCGCAATCGAAGGCGGGTTTCACGGCCTCGGCCTCGATGCGCTCAGCGCGACCACGGCACAGCGCGCTTTTGCCCTGCAGGAAACGCCGCTCCGGCAATCTCTGGATTCGTTCGTCAGTGTGCTGACGCCCGGTGAGACGAATATTGATTGGTCCGGCATTTCTTGTCTCATATTCGAGCCCATTCAAGGCGCCGGGGGATATGTGCAGCTTGAGCCCACTTGGCTTCAAGCCATATGCGAACAAGCCAAAAATGCCGACGTCACAATTATCGCCGATGAAATTCAGTGTGGGTATTACCGTTTCGGCCATTTTAGTGTCGCTCGGGAGTGGGGGCTGAACCCAGATATCCTGTTGTTCAGCAAGACGATGACCAACGGGCTTTTTCCATTTTCTGCGGTCGTCTACAACGAGGCGCTCGAAGAAAGTGTCGGTAACGGCGTGATTCTCGCCCATACCTTTCAGACCTCCGCGCTGGGCTGTTATGCCGCGTGCGCGGTCGCCGATTATATTGATTCCCACGATGTGAAAGCCGATTGCCGCCGCGTTGCCACGCCTCTCGCCGAGGCTGCCGCCCGCATAGCGAACTCAGACCGAGCTCAGGACATATATCAGCTTGGCCCCAGCCTATCGTTTCGCCCGGACATAAACGCCGGCGACCTCGTCAAAGCGTGTTTTGCCGACCGGGTCATCATTCTTGGGGGGGGCATAGAAGGCGAACGCATCCGGATCGCACCGCCGCTGACCATTGAAACCACAGCCCTACGGCAAGCGTTGGAGATCCTGTTATCAAGGCTGGACGCCTAGGAGCGGTAACGGGTGTGATCATTTCTTGTGCAATGTGACCCGCTGGGACCATTGAGATGTTAGCACCGATCCCGGCGATTGAGGCACTGATCACCGCCGCCCTTTATTTAGCGACCTACCTGTCATTCGTTCGCCTACTGAGACATCCTAGAAATTGGTATCTTCCTACCTTGCCGTCAATTTTGGCGACAGCAGGTCTCGCAATTGTCACGGTGGCGCAGGTGTCGTTGTCGTCCCAGGGCCTCGATCTAACGGCAATGATAGTGTCGGCGGGTTTCATCGCGGGGCTGTTCAGTGTCATTGCCGCGCCTGCAGTCGTCTTTCGGCCAGGGGGCCCACGGCCCGCTGCTGAGTTCCTGGCTAAACACGGTGTATATGCCGGTCTGTGGATGATTCCGCCGGCGGTCGTCGCTGGTTACGCGTTACCGGACGTCAGGCTGTATGGATTGTTGGTGGCCGCGATGACAATCGAACTAACATGGTTTCTGCGGCACAGGCGCACAGGTGAACGGCGATCCTATCTCCTTGGTGATCAAGATCTATTGGTTCTGAAGGCACAGGCGAAAGGAAACATTGAGCGTTTTGCGAAACAACATGGTATCGCAGAGTTGGACCGGTCTGACGATGGCGTTGTATGGAATGGGTGCAGCAAAAAAACGCTTCCTTGCCCCTTCAACCTCTACACCAACCGCCTCGGTCTCAACACGCCCCCCTGTTGCCGCGCGCACATGAAAGACCTTAGCTATTTCGTCTCTTCCTGTCTGAGAGAAATGGGGGCCGTTCACTGGTTGGAGGGCGGTAGTCTCCTGGGCGCTGTACGGGAAAACGGTAATCTTTTGGCATGGGAGGATGACGTTGATCTCTCCGTCATGCTGGATAACAGGACGACATGGGCTTTGCTTGCGAAGGGGCTTGCCGATCGCGGCCGGCGGGAGGGGTACTATGTCGATCCCTTTGAAAATAAGGGCTTCATTGCGATATCTTACGATCCGCCAGGCCGTTGGCCTTTCCGATGGGAACGAAACAGAATGCGAGGTGAAATCCGCCTCGACCTCGTGGTTTATCGGAACGCGGTGAGTCAGGGTCTGCCGGTGCTGGAGAGAAGACTCCCAAAGGGGGCTATGCCGTTGACAGAGAATGGATATTACGGTGTACCGAGAGAGGTCGTATTGCCGACCTCGACTGTTCATTTTCTTGGTGACGACTTCGCCTGCCCGAAGCAACCCAACGCATATCTGCACATTCTTTATGGAAATTTCGAAGAAATCGAGCTCACCTACATTGATACCGCCGCCGCTGAAACCCGGCGTTTGATTGAATAGCTCGCCTGCCGACATGATACGCCGTGGCGGATAAAATCGCGCAATAGTTGGTATCCTCACCCGGTACCTGGTGTCGCCGGTTAGCACAAAGCTGAAACTCCGCACACCACGTACGATGTCTCCTTTAGCCTGAAAGCAGACATCGGCGCTATAGGTGAGCATGTCCGCTCCGGGTCAGAAGCGGACGATTACTAACCCCTGTCCGGATGACCGCTAGCGGCCGCTAAGCGGACATTCCCCTATAGCTTCAGCAACCGCCGCACATTCCCGTTCAGAATCTTTTCCCGGTCTTCACGGCACAGCGAAATCTGTTCCGCCCAGTCGGCGCCGGGCTGGTTTTCGACGAACGGATAATCGACCGAGAACATGATGCGGTCGACGCCCATTTCCTGGACCGTACACAGCAGCGCCGGGTTGGAGAAATTGCCGCTGGTGGTGACGTGGAAATGGGCTTCGAAGATTTCGCGGAACGAGCGGGTCTGCGTGTTTTCGACGCGCGACAGCGCCTGGTTCACCCGCCACAGCAGGAACGGCAGCGTCTCGCCCATATGGCCGAGGATCATCTGCAACCGCGGATGGGCGTCGAACACGCCGGACAGGACCATGCGGATCGCCTGGGTTGCAGTTTCCACCGTGTAACCCCAGCCTGCCGTCGCCAGCGCCGGAAAATTCTCGATGTAATCAGCGTAATAGACCTCGACCACTTTCGGGTGCGGATAGCCGGGGTGAAGATAGATCGGTACGTCGAGCGCCTCGGCGCGGGTGTAGATCGGCCAGTATTCCTTACCGTCGCAGAACTTGCCGTTGGTCAGCCCGTGGATCATCGCGCCCTTGAACCCGAGATCCTTCACGCAGCGTTCAAGTTCGTCGGCGGCGGCTTCAGGATTGGCGGTGGCGAGGGCGGCAAACGCTGCAAACCGGTCAGGGTTTGCCTGAACCGCCGCGTGCAGGTTGTCGTTGGCCTGGCTTGCAATCCCGGGGCCTGACTCGGCGTCGAGCCGCTGGGCCGACGGCGCGCCGTGGCTGAGCACCTGAATGTCGATACCCGATTCGTCCATTTCCTTCAGACGCAATTCGGCGACGTCGTAGAGCCGGTCGATCAGGTCACCGCGCCGGGTTGCGTTGCGACCCTCATAGGTATCGGTAACCACCGTGTCCCAGTAATGTTCTTCAAGCGCGATGATTTCGATTCCAGATTTTGTGGTCATTGATTTTCCCCCGATTTGGCACCGTCAATGACGGACATTTATTTCCGGCATGATAGCAGGTCGCGGCTCTCGACGGCATGCCGGTATCGCCGCTAAAGTCGGGCTCAACAAGAATGCAGGGGAAACGACAATGACCGGAA
>Ga0114996_10005159_pt1 | contig 15445 bp, 9 predicted proteins | sample ArcticOcean_MG_C_4_FD_87039 | JGI IMG/M metagenome (GOLD analysis project Ga0114996, IMG submission 87039) | Marine microbial communities from western Arctic Ocean - ArcticOcean_MG_CB4_134 | ecosystem: Environmental > Aquatic > Marine > Oceanic | place: Arctic Ocean: Canada Basin | collected...
ACATTCCTTCCGTTTGTATTTCAGACCCGTCAACGACCATTCCCCATGCCACGTCGCTGCTCGACGTCATGCCGAATCTGCCGTCCAGATAGACGTCACCCTCCGACAATGGCCCGGTTCCATAGTTCGCGACGAACACCTCTTCCGAATCCGTTGTCCGGACCTTGAGCGCTGCTCCAAACCGGTTATCAAAGAGCGATTCTACCGAAAGCACCAGGGGGTCAGAGTCGTAAGCGTCCAGCGCAGACATGAATGTCGTTTCTGAAGCAAAGCGTCTGGCAATCAGCACTGGACATCTCGGTTCAAAAGGGCGCCACCCGTATCCTGGGCCTTCAGCGTAGGCCACTCGAGTAGGTTCAGAACCGCCCATGTTTATTCTGAAGTAGACCTGATCATCCAGGCTCTCGATGGGGTTGGACGCCTCTTCATCATCCATCGGGGTCTCTGCATTTGGTGACCAGATCGAAGCGAAGACAGGAGAAACCAACCCCATTGGATATGGCGTATTCGCACGCCAGATCTTAGCGAGTCGGCCATCCATTTTCCTCCGGATCAAAAAATCATCGCATGAAGCCTGCCAGAGAATTTCTTCATCAAAAGGATGCGCCAGTTCCGCAGGCCGCATTCCGGAATCCGGCTGTCCTTGTTCCCAGGTCGCCTGCCAGTCGTTCCTCTCCTCTGTCCAGGATGCGCTCTCCAACCACTCGTATCCCGAACCGCCAGAGACTTTTCCTGGCTGTCCTGCCTCAGGACGTTTCAGATCGCCGGCGCAGTGCCATACCCAATCCATCTCGGTGGGTTCTTTGCCCGAGACTCTGAAGAAGTCCACCAGGTATAGGTTTCTTACCAGAAGGACCGTGCGCTGCTGCTCGTATCCAGAATAGGTTCCCGGTGCCCTTGCACTCAAAATTTGTACCTGGTCGAATGCCGCGAAAAACGCTGGCTCGCCTCCTGTTTTCGCGTTGTACTCCTTCAAGGGCAACGAAACCGTATTGTGCCCCAGGGCACTTGTGTAATAGGGTCGAACAGGATGGCTGTAGTCTGCGGTTGTTAGATTCACGCCGGTGAAGCCAGATCCGGCGTGCGTTGTCAGCTCCCTATCCTCCTGGTGTCTGTGACCACCGATATCTGTCAGGTAGTTCAGCCGTGCATACAGCTGGCCTCCTCGGAGCACACCCATGCCGTGATCGTTGTAGGCCCCCGGCGCGTGGGCAATCTCCCCAAAGTCATATTCGAGCCAGGGCTCAGATAGAAAAAGTGGGCCACAGCTCATTCGTCCCTCTTCGCAGGACCGTTTGAGGCACGCACCAACGGTCATTTCCTCTGTCCGTTCGAAGAACAGCTCGTACGAAGACAACAACTCCAAATGCCCGGACATAGAAGGACCGAAGCTGTAATTGGGTCCGTCTCCCCATCCGGGAATCACCGCCTGTTCTGGAACCATCAGTTCCAAGGGCGCCAGAAACATCTTCCGGAATCGGTCTACACAATAGAGATCGTATCCCGCGTGAAACAACAGTTCACTCATCATCGTGAAATCACGGACCATCGCCATATGATAATTCAGCGTACTCTCGCACCAAAACCCATGATCGTGTACATCCTCTTTCAGATGACGTAGGAAACCGCTTTCCGGCCCAACTGCATCAGAAATGTATGTTTTGTCCCCCAAACAGAACCCAACCGCAGCCAGCATTACTCTACCGGTCAGATACATATTATGACCGTTTGACATGAATTGAGGCCATCTTTCTGCGTTCAATTTTACGGTAGACCTCAGCACATTCTCTTCAAAGACAGTTCTAGACTCCGGATCCCACCCGTGGTAATCGTACAAGAGATCATAGTATTCCGCCATCGCAATTGCGAATCGAATGTCCAACTGCGGATCCACGGAAAATCGAAGGCCGGTTCGGTTGTATTCCCGGGTCTCGAGAACCGGACAATCTGGAAGCCAGTAAGCATATTCCATCATCACCGACACCGCCTTCTCCGCAAAAATCGATTCACCGGAAAAGACGTAAGCCCAGGTCAGGATATTAACCTGGTTCAACCTCCTCGAGTGCATCTCCACCGCCCACCACGATCTGAACTCGGTGTCATCATTCACCTTGCCACAGCGCAAACAGAGACCAGACTCAGGTTGAGCTCTAAGAATTTGCAAATCCCGAGTCGCACACTTTACACATCCCCATCGAGCACCTCCCACCCACGAGCCTTTCGAAATAGCAAGATTCTGTTCGACCAGCCATTCGGCTGATTCAAGAACGACTTCACACTCTTTCTCTTGCCGGCTACCCGCTGTCTTCGAGAGCCGCACAATCTCGGACAATTCAGCTTCACTGCAAAAAAGACACGGGTGGCTCCGTTCTCCTGGGATCTCAAAGGCCTCCCATGCCTCGATGGCTTCTTCGAGTGTAATCGTTGAGACGGTTCTCAAAGGCGCTTCCCTATCTCAATGTCGACACAAGGGGTATAGTGAATTCATCGCCTCGATTCACCAGATAAGCGTGCCCGGAATCATAGTCATTGAAATTCTTGAACCCTCTAACAACCGTAAGATCCCCAGTAGAAACTGCACCGTCACCATAACCCTTTATCTTGTAGCTCGTGTCGAGTGGTAAGTCATTGTGGAAATGGATGGTTCTTCCAATCAGACTGTTACCCGCCGGCAGCTGCACATCCACGTAGACCAGATTGTTTTCCTGGTCCGACACATCCACACCCGTTACTGTCCCTCTCAGAATACCCACCTCGGTTTCAAGATTCACCGCGCCACTCGTCAAACGAGTGCCTCCCACCATACGAACTTGTTGGACGCCGTTTTGATCCTGTCTCACAAGACCTGTCAGGCCGTGGAAATACAGACCACCCTCCACCTTCACCTCTGTCGGTTGCTCGCAACTCACGAAGAAGTCTTTGCGACCATCGAGCAGCGACACTTCGATCGCACACACTGCTTCGGGTCTCAGTTCGTGCTCCACTTCAAGTTGCCGAATCTCTCTAATGAATGGTTTGTTTTCGTAGGGCTCGAGCACATTGACAAACTGGCTGTTGACGTCTTCACCCAGTCGGCTCTGGATCAGGTATCTCGGCAACTGCACATTTCTGGGCGCATTTCCATTTGCCATTGCCACTTCGTCACAATCCGTGAAGGCGTGCATGCGCAGGTGCGGTTCGTCACCCTCGGACAGTCGGTCCCAGATATCCTCGATCTTCCAGTCAACCGTGTAGGGATGGTCTGCGCGCCCCCGAGACCTCGCTACCCGGTGCAGGTAGGAAAATCCACTCTTGCCCAGGAACTCTCCCTTCTCCCCATCCAACTTACCGTACGGTACTTCAGGTCCCGCGAGTGTCCCGGTGCTTTGCTCATCCAATCTTAGCCCGCTCACCTCTGCTGATTCGGATGCTCCGTGCCAGGACAGCCGGTGATTGTCTCCTCCACACGCCCGGAAGATGTCCACCACATAGCTGTCAGAATCCCCCACATCGATCATAGCAACAGTTCTGCGATACGTGTCTGCTTCTTCGTACGCGTTCGAGCCATCTACCTGCATCACTCGAAGTGGAGCTGCCTCGGCGAAAATTTCCAGCTGTCCACCCGGGCTCAATTCCGAACCGCGATCCCCAATCATCAGCGTGTTGTGACTGATCGTATTCTTGGTGAAAGCCACCCCCTTGGGCCAGTTCCCAGGCATCTCCGGATACCCCAGATCGGGAATCATGTCCATATTCTTCGCGACCAATCCTAGATTCAGACAGTCCTGGTGGGAGTGACCTTTATCGAAGCCATAGTGAATGAAAGTGGCTCTGCCGTTCCGGGGTGTTCCCGACTGGAGTTGGGCCTGCCCGTACCTACCGAAGAACTCGCTACGCAGTTCACGAGTTCCGTAGTCACCCTCCTGAGTAACCTCATTGATCAACCGGTCGGGGTCGTCCTCGAACACATCTTCACTAAGACCCTTGAGGCCGTCGATTATGCTTTGGGCCTCCTCCAGTGCCGCCCCTGCACTTTCCACGTTAATTGTGCCCAGATCTCTCCTCAGGTCCGAGCCGTGTATTTCCTGCTCATATTTGGCAAGTCTGGCGAATCTCTTGTCACCGTGGATCTTGTAGGCGTGCATATATGTCGAACCGGTTCCCCGCCTCTCCCATTTCCCCACGATGGCGCTGTCACCTGTGTTGGGCATCATAGCATCCAGCACATTCAATCTCGATTCGGCAAGAAAGGCTTGCTTGAGCTTGGGATATCGGGTTACAAGATCCTGATGGTACTCCGGATATGCTGACAGAATCTGGACCAGCTTTTGCATCTGCCTGAGCCAGATCAAGGCATACCCACCACATTCTCCACCTACTCCATCCCGGTCTAGCCCCTCGGTCAGAACCCACGGAATCGCATCCTTCTTCTTTGAATATTCCCCGGGATATTCAGGATCGAACAGCCAGTCCAACCACTTCGGTGTCAGTTCTGGATCGTCAAGTGCGATCGCCAAAGTAGCCAGTGAGCATTGTGTCATACCCGTATTGCCGCGGATTCTCCCATCCTTCACGGAACTGAGCGCTTCCAGTAGAAGGTCTTTCTGAATGTGAAGGCAGATGTTGTCTATGCTGTCCTTTGGTGCCAATCCATAGCGGATCGACTTTTCTAAGCAAAACCCTACAAGCTTCTCATCTCCTTGAATCCCATCGAAAATCAGATCGTAGCACCTCGCCAACCCTCGCGCTACGGACGTCTCCCAGATGCATCCTTCTATTCGTCCCTCACCAGTTCCACCCTGACTGTGGTGAAAACCCATTTTGTGGAGAGGAAGGTAATCCATTTCAGGATACACATCGGCAATGCGATCAAGCAAGACTGCGGCTTTATGTGCATACCTCCGATCACCGGTAAACGCAAATGCCTCTCCCAGAACATTCACACCACCTTCAATGGGTCTCCAAATCCCGTAGTGACAGTAATAGGCAATAATATCATGCCGATTCCCGTCAGCATCCGTCATGCCATATCCATCATCCACGTACAATCTGTGGTGCGGATCCTCGGGATCCGGATGATCCTTGTTGAACAGGAGCGAGCGGTCACCCAGTTCCTTGCGGAACACGTGAGTACTGTCCAGGGCAGTAACGTAAAACTCCCCAAAGTTATTCTTGGGGTAGATCTCGCTGCAAATTCTGCAAGTCAACGTCCACGGCTTCTTCCCATCTATAAACCACCAGCCCATTCGATATTGATCGAATCCTGTCCTGCCGCAATTCGGACAGCCGGGCTCCACGCCTCTGGATCTCACTCCCTCGGTCGTGCACAGGGTCCTTGGAAGCTCCTGTCCGGGAACCATCGACCAGAGCACATCGTCTGAACGATTCACCCAGGCTTCCGCCACGGCAAGCACCCGGTCTCTTTGATCCCGAACCCAGGAGTGCCTCCGTGCGTTCACCAAGGCGTATTCCCGCATTTGGGCCGTGATGAACCTGCTGTGTGTTTTGTTAACCGCCATAGTTTTACCTGCTCAAAGTGCCTGCCGCTAATCCACCGAATTCTCTTCAATCTTCCCCTTCAGCCTGCCAAACATTCCGTGTGCCCAGGTGATTTCGCATGCCTTGATTCTGGATGCGACCTCGGCCCGGACCGGTGCACTTGCAAGAACCTGTCCATCTTGTAGAATGGTCACCTCTGAATCAGTAACTCTGAATTGGAGCTCAATCGGTTTTCCCGTCCATCTCATTGGTGTCGAAACACAACCCGGTTTGGTCACACGAAACACCGAGCGGTATTGATCGTAAACCGCATCATCGTGCAGAAATTCCAGACGCATATCCCGTTCTGGGCAACCCTTTGCGCTTACCGAAAGGTAGAGGGCATCATCCAGAGGTGTAAGACCTGTGATACGTTGTCCCCAGCTGTTCGCGACGATATCGTCCTCGTGTGCTTCGTTGTATGCCAGAATGCGATCCTCATAGGGATGCACCATCTCATCTGTAATCTCCGGACGCTCGAACATCCGCTTCATAAACTTCCACGATTCTTTGTGGGCATCATATCTCCAGAGCTCGGACCACGGCCATACCCCAACGTAGAGATCTCCGGCATAAAGACAGGTGGTCTGCGCTTCCCTCGCCTGAGTCGACACACCCGGCATCACGGGAGGCCATCCCTCAAGATGGCGGAGCTCTTTCCCGTCGTATTCCCACAGATTCCCTGTTGGATACTGAGCAATGATGAGCTTGTCATACCAATTCAACATCGAGTAGAGTTGAAAACTCACACCTTGCAATGAGTTCCGGATGATCTTCCACGCCTTGCCATTAAACCCGTAGACACCACCCATATTAGATGAATTAACAACCTCATCGCCCAACTGGCCGATGGAGAATGGTGTCTCACCGGCATATTGCAGTACCAGCGGGATCGATTGCGACAGGTCTACCTTTCCGTCGCCGGGTACCCAGGGGATGGCATGCAATCGCGTCTTTGGAGTTTCGCCTTCCGTATAATTGTTGAAGAAAACCAGGTGTCCAAGCGCGAAGTAAAAATGATGATATCCCTCATCCTCAGGTTCTGAGAGTACCTTCTGTCCATCGCACCAGACCTCTCCACCCTTGAACTGCACAACTCGTCCTGCTACAAGCATCTTGCCCTCGCCGGCGACCATCTCCCCCACTCCGAAACTCTCGTCCACCTGCCAGGCGCCGTGGGCTCTATCCCACCACCTTGCCGTTCTGTCACTATGATGGCTGTTCTGATAGATCTTCCCCTCGAAATCGAAAAGATACGAGCCGGCATCGTCTGATGGGGGCGGCAGTTTCTCGTAGCTCAGTTCCGCCTCATCATCCCTCACAAAAAACTGAAGCGTAAACCTGTCCATCCGGAAATGTGTATTGAACAGCCCGCTGAACCCGGCACCAAAAAGGACACGACCGTCCGCATCCCGTCCCTCAAAAATGGATCCGAAATTCTGACCCACATCTTCTCCGAAATCGACCTTTGCCGTAATCTGCATAATCAGATTCTCCTCGCAATTCAAAATCCCACCTGTTGACAGGACCAGTATGAAGGCGGTTATGATTCTTGCTGTCTTGCCCACAACGACCCCCTTTGTTCTCACAGCCTACCAGTCGTGATTCTTCACTTTCATGCATGCCATTTATTTCATTTTCTCTTTGCGTTTCACCAGCTGAAACGGCAGTCCCCAGGGGTCACGCATCAAGACCATTTCATCCCCATCCTCCGTCACAAGGGCGTCTCCCTCCCTGACCGCCCCGGCAGCCTCCAGTCTCTCACACTCGCCTATCACGTCTTCCGTGCAAAAGGCCAGATGCAGCTGGCGTGCATCGCGATTCGCGTAGTCCGCGATGTCTTCATCTTCCGACACCAGACGAGCGTCCTCCAATTGCAGAATGGTGGATCCTTCCTCGTCGCAGACAAAAATGTCTCCTCCGCCACCCCTTCTCAACTCTCGAAGTCCAAGGTGGCTGCAATACCACGTGCAGACAGCCTCCGGATCCTTAACCACAAACGCCAGATGCTCGATCAACATGCGTTCGCTCCTTGAAATGTCACTCTGGCCAATGCGCCCAGAACCGTTTGCGTCCAGCATCACTAACTTGCTCGCCGATTTCCTCCCGCGTTGCACCGGATGCGATCATGCGCTCCACTTCGATAGCCGCCCTTCTGAACGCCTGCACCTTCTCGATTGTCGCATCCTCGCACATCACCTGGGAGACTTGCGAAAACACGTAGCTTGCGCCATCCGCGACCGCCTGAAACACCCAGTCCTCCACTTCCTGGACCGTCAATCCCCAGTAATGGAAGCTGCCCATTCGCCATCCGAAGGGAACTCGGCATTTTTCACGAATGGTCGCCGGATTCACTTTATGGGAAATGCCAGGATCGTAATCCGACAGTCCCATGTCCTCCAAAAAGTGCAACTGCTCGGGCCTCAAGTCCTCTATGTGTGCACCTCGTCTACCCGTCGTCAATCCCTGAAAGTACCGCTCATAGTAAGGCAGTACGAACTCGGGCCACATATCGTAGGACAGCATACTGCCCACATCGTCATAGAGCTTATGACTGGCACTCATGTGAGGTTGCCCATTCAGATCCGAAACGAAATACTTAAAGTCCAGCACACTATCCACCACCAGGTCCATAAACTCCTTGGTACGCTCCGGTTCATCATAGACGTCATAGAAAAAACCGTCACCACGCAAACAATATGCAGTCGTCATTGGTCCCTGGACGGAATAGCTGAACCCGACATTTTCACCTGGGAAGGCCTCTTGTAGCTGCCGCCTGTAGTCCAGATAGAAGGGCGCCATCCCCGCCGTCGCATAGTCCACCGGCCGCTTCAAAATATCGATCCCCTCGTCAATGGAATCGCATATGACGGTGTAATTCACTTCACCGCCCTTCGGGAAAATCAGGTCAGCTCCAAGGCCATTGAGATGGCCATATGAAATCGCGGGAGTCGAAATTCCCGGCATTGGAATCTCATCTCCCCACATCTCCCGAAACAGGGGGCGTCCCCTCTTGATCAACTCGATCATCGCGTCGGGATTCTCATTCACCTCTTCAATCGGGATGTCCACAAGACCCCAGAACACATAATACGCGCTGCTCACGTGCCACTTGAACTTCGTCTCGGATCTCAGATTCTCATAGTCTGGTCTGTTGTCCATTTTGACCCTCCTCCCTAATCCGCCTCACGTCCCCTGAATACGGTCGTCTGCACACTGCACGTCACGCGACCTTCGATCTCCCTGTGCGGGAAGAACAGATGTCGTGCGCCACTGCCCTCCACTTCAAAACCCGGATCTTCCGACAGAATCAATCTTGTCGCCTGCGTGCCTTGAATGACTCCTTCGATTCGGCAGCCTCGGGTCGAGCCATCACCGAACTTCACGATGACGGTGCCCCCATCGAGCTTCATTCCAGGCTCAAGCTTCCCCGAAACCACAAGTGCATTGTCCTCATCTCCTGCATCGGTACGTTGGGTCGCTGCCACCTCGCCCTGGAAAACGCCGTTTCCCATCAGACGATTCTCACCAAATCGCAGCTCTGTCCCACCCCAGATCGCCATCTTCTCAACGGTACCGTCCTTCACCCGAACAAATCCCATCCGACCGTCCAGATAAAGCGCTCCCGTCTCAACCGGGTTATGTTCGGCCTCTGTACGGTGAATGAAATAGTCCGTTACACCATGGTGACTCACCGACAGGGCAAGCCCATGCCCTGACTCGAGCTGTTTCACCTCCTGGATATACGGCTCGCCGTCGTAGGGCTCATGAACACCAACGAAATCAGTTGCAAGCGACTCGGGTCCGGTCTTCCGCAGAAGAAACATCGGCATCCGAAACTTCGCCAACAATGCATCGTCCTCATTCGCCCGTCTGAACGACATTGCATCTCCAGTAAAAACCTCAGCCCCGCTATGTCCCTGCAAATGACTTCTAACACCCACAGAGGAATCGTTCACCTTGAAATCGACCACCACGCCGTCCACAACCTCACCCTTCGACACATTCTGAAAATAGGCGTAACTGGGATTCCTGCCCCCGGCATCTCCAGGGTCTGCCTCTCCCTGCGGGAAGCGGACCTCCACATCCGGAAGCAAATTTTCCCCATAGGGCTTTGTCTCCACACTCAGTTCAACTGTGCCATCGTAGTCCGCATTGCCGTGAAGCGCATAATCATGTTGCGATCCACCCTTCACTCTGAACAGATCAACTGAATAGGTATCTCCTTCACCGGCATCCACAAGAATCAATGTCCTTCCGTATTGCTCGGCCAAACCCGGGTATGCCGCCTCGCCACGTCCCTCGACCCACTGTACGGTTTCGAAGGAAGGCTCGAATGCGAGTAAGCGGCCATCTGACGGACCTTCCTTCCCTCGGGTATACTGGCGCGTCTCGTCAATCACAACGGTATTGTGACACAGGGTTCCAGTACTCCAGGATCTGAAACGTGTATGGGTATATCCAATATCAGGCAGCACCTCATGACCTTTGGCAAACAGGATCAGATTCATGTTGTCTGCGTGTTCGTGGCCGTATCCTCCCGAAAAATGCAGATGTAACTGCGCCTGATCGTTACCCGACCCCAACCCTAACCAGGCGTGTCCTACGCCACCGAGAAGCGTGGATGCCGAGCGATCCGGAATCTTCAGATTCTCGAACCGCGCCCAATTGTCATGCACAGGCATTGCACGTCCATCGGGATAGCGGCATATCTCGTAAATCCGACTGGCACGTGAGATGATTGAAATGTCGTTCTCCAGATCGAGATCATCGAATCGCTCCCCATCTACACCATCTACATACCCCGGTGGATCCGAATATCCCTTCGCCGCCTCGAAAACCTCGTCCATTCCCCGCATGGTCATCTGGTGGTATCCAACACTCCCCTCCATCCAGAAACCATCCACATAGAACTGCAGTCTGAACAACTCCCGACTCCTCCGCACACCCTCGTGCACCAGCGCGGGATCTCCAATCACTCTACCAATAGCCACGAGCCCTTCGTAGATCCGGGGAGAGGCATTCCCGTAATTCGGTCCATGGAATGCGTCCTGTCGTACCGCACCCCGGAAAAAGTCCTCCTCGATCCGTTGCCTGACATCTGCACCGGTCTCTTCGGCCAATCGCTCCAGTTCGCCGCTCGCATAAACGGCGTCATAGGCGAACACGAGATTGGTAGGCATCTCATCCGACCGCCACCTACCCCACTTTCCCCCGCCATTGGGATATGGCGGTTCCAAAACGAAGCCCTTGGGACGATGGGGCCAGTCGGCACTCACCAGAAAACCGGGATAGTGCCTGGCGAATGCATCCAGAATCAACACCGCTCTTCGGGCGTATCCCGATTCACCTGTCGCAAGAAACAGCGCGCCCAGATTGTACGCCTGGCTGGCGAAATACGATCTTGCTTCTCGCCATCCCCTGGCGGTAAACAGATGCTTGTATCCCGAGTTATCTTCCCAGTACGGATACGCCACTTCCTTGCCCACGGGATTTGGGACCCGCATCACTTTGTCTTCCGGAAACTTCTCGTTTGGAAACACCATCTCGCAGTGTTTACACCTGACATGATCAGGGTCCGTCACGGACCACGTCAGTTGTCCTTCCTGGGTACCGGCGTCGCAGTTGGGACAGCCCATAAAGCGAAATCCTGTCCTATCCGGCACCAGCGAAACCAGCAGATCCTCATCCATCGCCATAATTTTGCTCACCGATCGCTTGAGCTTTTCCACGGCGGCCTCAGACAAATCAACCGGGTACACCGGATGTTCGCGTTCAGCTGCGGTACATATTTTCGTCTTGCTCATCAGAAGAACCAGCACAGCCAGAACAATCATCAAGACACCAGACATATCCATCAAACTCCCCTTTGTGTTTAAAAGCAAGCGCTCCCGACAGAAAGGACCTATCCCCGCCGGATGTGGGGATGCTCCATCACCTGTCGCTGTTCTTCTGTCATATCCGCCACATAGTCCGGATAAGTAACCTCGTGGTGACCACTGCCAAAAGCCTGAAACCCCGGACTGAATTTGTACAGGAGTGCACGACGTTGATGCTTCCCGGTCCAGGGCAACGTGCCGTGTGTCAATGCTTCAGTAAAAATCACCGCATCCCCTGCCTTCCCGTTTACCTCTACGACCTGCTCCTGATACTTCTCGAGCAGCTTCATCTCCTGTGGACACGCGAGGTTGGCCTTGTGACTTCCTGGAACAACGGCTACACCCCCTTCACCCGGTCCCTCGTCGGCCAGCAAATATTCCACAACCGTCAATCCGGTTAAAATTCTGCCCCCATTGAAGAAGTACGCTGTGGAGAAATCAGAACTCTCGATCCCACCACCGTGGAGCGTGCACCCTTCACATCCGGGATCCATTGCAATCAATCCCGGACCGTGATCCAGCCGATAGCCCGTGCCCAGAATCCCCTGGAGATATCTCAGGACATTGGGGTGGATCAGCAGATCCCTGAATATTTCGCACCAGGGGCGCTCCCAGGCCAGCATGCGGCTAATATCCAATCGATGAGAGGTTCCCTCCAACGCGCTGGATCCTCCCGAAAGCGATTCCTCACGCTCCTTGAACAGCTCCTTATGGTGGTCTATCGCCTCGTTGCACAGCCTGACCTCTTCCTCGCCAAGCGCGCCTCTTATAACGAGGTAGCCTGTCAGATCGAACAGATATTTCTCATCATCCGTCATCACGCTGATTCCTGGAGAAAGGTGGAATGGAGTGCCTCATAAATACAGCCCATCAAGTGTCCTGTTCACCTCAGAAAGTACTACTACCGGGTCAAAGTTCAAGGTATTTTATGGACCCTCATATTTGGGACTATCAGTATTGGAGAGACCTATGTCTACAAGCAACGGAAGTGTCATCCGGAACGATGTAACGCCCCCGGGTGAAGAAGAGACACGAAGGATCGTCGACCAATTCAACAGGGACGGATATTACCACCTGGGGAAGGTCTTCGAGGAAGAGGAAGTCGCTGCGCTGAGATCGGCCATGGATCGCAAGTGGGAGGACCCCAGAATCCAGGCCGACGAGGCGGGAGACCATATTCGCGGCATCAGCATGATGCGAATGTATGAATACGATAACATATTCCGTGACATCGTCGTTCGGGAACCCATCGTAAGCGTCGCAGAAGCCATCCTGGGAAATGACTGCCACCTCATGTCCCAGAACTGCCTGAGATATGAGCCCGGCCAGGGCGGCGGATGGCACGCGGATGACCGGCTTCACTTCCCACTGCCGGATCATGTTGCGCGCCACAACCCCGATATCGCCGTCCCCTGCTTCGTCCTCAACGTCATGTTCCCGCTCAGCCAGGCGGATGCCATCGAGTACGGCGTCACCCAGGTCATCCCCGGAAGTCACTACTCGGGACGTCACCCCGATGACCGGGAAAATCCGAACTTCGAGGACCGCGAACCCGTCTCGCTCTTCGGAGAACCAGGCGATGTCTACATGTTTCACAATCAGGTGTGGCACAGAGGGTCGCTCAACTCATCCGACCAGGTGCGCTGCGTGGGATCCATCGTCTACAGCCAGCGCCTCATTGCCCAGCGATTCTATCCCTTTATCGACTACAGGATGCCGGACCACATTTGGGAGGGCGCGGACGAGCGTCTCCAGCGACTGCTTGGGAGACACGGCAAAGGGGCGTATGGGTGAGGGAGAGGCACGATCAGGGACCAGGGACCCGCGGACGACGGACGAAATCAGAGGCGACACCACACCCAGGAACATGACCACGGACCAGGGACGACAGACTAAGGCCAGAACCAAAAGACAAGTGCCGGGAGATCACAGACGCGATCACCAGGGTTAGGGTTTTGTGGTCCGTCGTCTATGGTCCCTCGTCGATCTTGATTCTGACAGAACCAGAGACGAAATCCAGAACCAAAAGACGAGTGCCGAGAGATCACAAACGCGATCACCAGGGTTAGGGTTTTGTGGTCCGTCGTCTATGGTCCCTCGTCGCATTTGACTCTCAGATACATGACCGCAGACCGTGGACGGTAGACGAAACCTGAGACACCACCACCGATTTGCTCTTGATCTTACGGTCCATCGTCTATGGTCCCTCGTCGCATTTGATTCTCAAAAAAACAAAAGCCCCGGCGACCCACACCGGAGCTCTCCTCAGTGCTATCCCAACCCAACCCCCTACCCATCCAACACCTTCGCCATTGCTTCTTTGAGCAATCCCTCACACGGTTCCACGAACGACCAGGTCTGTTCGTAACCTCCTCGGTCTTCATATGCGCGATCTGTGCAGAGGTAGCACATCGCGCAGTCGCCGTAACCCGCCACAGCCACAAAGTCATCGCTTTGATGCTGTTGGGCCCACAACTGATACTCCACAAAGGGCTCTCCCGGCAGGTGAACAATCTTCACCGGGCCCATCGAAAGACAGCTCACTTCGAATGCCCTACCGTCCCGCACCCTCGAATTGAATGCCAGAATCATCGCTGCCATAATCCGTCGCGTATCGCTCAAGTCTGAATCCGCCATATCCTTGCGGCACTGTTCATCAGAAAACTCACTCTCGGATCTCGCAGAGAACCCGACATTCGAAATCGACCACTTCAGCGCCTGAACAGGAATTCGCTCGTCGCTCTCCAGCGATCGCTTCATCCCATCATACACCCTGTCGGCAAGCGTCGCCCTGTCTTCGGGTGTTCCCCGATTGTATTTCCCCATCGCGACATTGCCACCGCATCCATTGAAATACACCTGGAACACACCACTCTCCTGTTCCAATCGCTGTCTTGCGATACCGGGCACATCATACGTCACCCTCCCATCTCCATAGTACGACTGAGGGTGTGTAGCATAATAGTGCAGGCGGGCGATCGGTTCCTCACCCTCGTAAAACGAAATCGTCCGAAGGTATGCATCGATCAGACCCTCCGGTGCAACCCGCTGTACCGGATCTTCGGTGCGGCTCAACCTCGCCAGCAGCGACCCGTCGGGCTGAGGGATTCGTCGAGAAGAAGCGACCCGATCTACGGCCGCCCAACCCGTGCCTATGTGAGTCACCGCCCGCGCAGCTGCTTTCTCCACCGCATCGGCGATGTCATCACTCACGGAATCCAGATACGCCTGGTTGGCATGGAGAGGTGCATCTGCGATACCGTCCAAAATCTGCTGGGCATTCCCATCCGTAGACGGCGCAGTATGCTGATGCACCGCCTGAACGGCCACGTGAGAAGCTGAAATTCCCACCGCATCCGCGATCTTCCGGCGAAACAAATCGTGCGTATCATTACACAACCCACCCCAGTCGATCGCACACAGCACACACGTTTCACCTGCATCTTTCAGCAGGACACCTTTGGCGAGCAGGGGATGTTCTACCTGTGCTACCGGCGGATCGAACCCGCAATCCATCACCTCTCCGAGAGGAGGGGTGATATCGGCGACAAACGTGCGGATCTCCAACCCCTTTGACGATAACCCTGACATATTCATGATTTCCTTGTCACTTCAGATACGCCGGGCACCCTTCGTCTTGCGGGACGGGTATGGGTGTTCGACCGGTCTATCGCGATCCCCGGCCCGGCGGCCAAGCTCATGTTCAGCCGTCTTTGTCATCGGGCATCCCCGTCACCCTAAAACTTAAGAATCACCTTCAACGCATTTTCCGACTCTGGATGATCGAAGGCCAGCTCGAATGCTTCCTGGATGCGTTCGAAATCCCAGACATGCGTCAACATAGGACGCACATCGAGACGCCCCTGGGTGATCCAGTCCAGCGCGATGGTGTAATCCTCCTGGGGTTTTGGACCCACGGAAGTGATGATCTGAATCTCTTTCGTAAACAACTCGAGAAACTTCAACCTCATCAATCCCTCGGCGTGCTCCTTATTGGGAACACCGAAATACACGATCGAACCGCTGTGCCGGGTCAACTTAGTGCACTG
>Ga0114996_10005160_pt1 | contig 15443 bp, 16 predicted proteins | sample ArcticOcean_MG_C_4_FD_87039 | JGI IMG/M metagenome (GOLD analysis project Ga0114996, IMG submission 87039) | Marine microbial communities from western Arctic Ocean - ArcticOcean_MG_CB4_134 | ecosystem: Environmental > Aquatic > Marine > Oceanic | place: Arctic Ocean: Canada Basin | collected...
CCTTGCTCGTATTCTCAGTCCTTGCGGCGAGTTCTCCAGTCGGTCTTACCGGGCAGGTGCCTGAGGGCGCGCCTCCCTTGCGATGGACCGTCGGCCCGGAGCGTGTCCGAATCGGAGACGGTGACGATCCCGAGGAGTTGTTCCAAGACGTTGTCGGGGTCGTCCTGACACGGGACGGATTGCTGGTCATCGGCGATATCGGATCGCACGAGATTCGCTTCTTTGACGCGACGACCGGACGACACCTCAGGACGGTGGGCGGAAGCGGCCAGGGTCCGGGTGAAATCAACGGGATATGGGATCTAGTAGGGACCCGCGATGAACTGATCGCCGTCGACCGTAGGGGGTTGGCTTCACGGTTCGACCTCGATGGTGCTTTCATCGGACAGAGCCCGCGAGCGCGCTCGGCGACGTTCGCTCGGTTGAACAGCGCGGGGTTCTTCGATGACGGAACCGAGCTGGCGTTCTTGTCTGAATCCAACTCGGAGGTCCCCCCGGTCGAACCACCGTTTGGATGGGTGTATTTCGGGTGATCGATGGGGAGCCTCGATCGATCATGAGGTACAGGCGCTACGTAGCCACGCGGCGTGGCAGTGAACGTCCCGACTATCTAGCCTTCGGACCCGTAACCGCTCTCGTGCCGTTGGGTGATCGCTTCTGTCTGGGATTCCCGGTCGCATATCTGGTCGAGTGCTTCACGCAGGCCGGTGAGCCACTGCACCAGATCGTGCGGGAAGGCTGGCAGTCTCGAGAGGTTACGCGGGAGGACCGCGACGCCCATCACGCATTCGAGGACGCTGTAAACACGCGTGACAGCGAACAGCGCAAGAGGCGGAGGCGAGAGAACACTCAGTTCCCCGAAGAGCTCCCTTCCTTTGACCTCTTCGTTGCGGGCGCGGCGTCCGAGCTCTGGGTTGGTCCCCTGGAGTGGCCGCTCGATGCTCCCGTCCGGCATCCGACGCCGCGCGGCCAGACGGTGTGGTCCGTATACGATCGGGATGGTGCATTGCTCTCAGACATCGTGCTCCCCCCGAGGGTTTCTGCTGATGGCCGCCGGTGAGGACTACGTCGCAGGCCTGAGCCGCGACGACTTCGACGTGCAGTCCGTGGTGGTCTACGAACTCGATCGTTCGAAATAGTAAGGGCGCGTCTAGGCGCAGCTCCGTACGTGACTGCTGGCTCATCAGCTCTCTTTCCGAACCACCTGCCCGCTCACCCGCATCCACCGTACCTGACCGTTGTCGCGGATGAAGTCGTGGTTGATGCGATCGTCGCCGCTCGAGTAGGCGACATCCGGGCCGTAGAAGAGGACGGGCGCGCTTGCATTGCCGACCCGTAGTCCACGGCCGGGCGCGGCTCGCACCTCGGTCACGTTCCCACGCCGTCCAAGGTGCCTGCCGACGTACTCGGTGGGCGGCGGCTGGTTAGCGAGTGGGGTCACGTGGTCGAGCATCTCACCATGGCCACGGTAGCCGCAGATCGGCTGATTCGGGGTCAGGGCCAGACCCTCGAACCCTTCGAGCGTCGCGCGCTCTACGACTTGGAGCAGTCGCCATCCTTCGGTGTGGTTGGTGAGGATCGCGAATCCGAGGCTGCGCTCGGGCACGAACTGAAGGTGGCAGCGGTGGCCCGCTCCGGCAGTGCCTCCGTGCGCAGCAGTGAGTACACCGTTCAGAGTCCGGAGGTGGAAGCTGAGGCCCATCTGTTCGGTCGTCGGTACTTTCCCGAGCTGTGGCACCCTCATGGCCTCCCGGGTCGCGCGCGTCAGAGCACCCGTGCCGACTCCGTCGTGCTCGCCTAGGTGGAAGGCTATGTACTTCATGAGACTAGCCAGGCTCATGTTGACGCCGCCAGCGGGGATGCTCGAGCCCATCGAATACGGACGTACTATCTCGACGGTGCCGTTCCTGCCGGGTCGGTGCCCAAGGGCCACCGGCCAGGTCACGATCTCCGTGATGTGGGCAGAGGCTCGCTCGAGTCCCAAGGGAGAGAATACGAGCTCCCTCAGCGCGTCGCGGAAATCCAGCCCGGTGGCGAGTTCGACGAGTCGTCCGAGCAAACCGAAACATGAATTGTTGTAGCTCCAGACCTAGCCTGGCCGCGAGAGCTGGACGAGGTCTTCTGTGGTCTCGACCCATCGGCCGAGCGCTCCCTCCCCTTCTTCAACCGCGTAGCGGGCCTCCCATCCTGCGGAGTGGCTCAGCAGGTGGCGTAAGGTGACCGAGGCACTCACGGCTTCATCCTGCACGCGGAACGTGGGCAGGTAGCGACGCACTGGGGCGTCCAGGTCGAGCTTGCCTTGCTCGACCAGCGCCATCACGGCGGTCGCAGTCACGGTCTTGGACAGGGAGGCGAGCTCGAAGATCGTGTCAGTCGTGACCGGCCGAGGGTCCTCGACGCTGGTTATGCCGAGAGCCCTCATCTGGAGTTGGCCGTCCTTGATGACGCCAAACGATGCTCCTGGGATCTCATGCTCGCGCATGAGCTGCTCGACTAAGCGGACCAGCTCCTCAAATTGCTCGTCGGCGGCGGGAGCGCGGCGAACCGTCGGCGCGTGCTTAGACGAATCGCTCGCTTCTGGAGAGTGCAGCACAGTGCGCATCGCTCCGGGCAGAGCAATTCCGGCGGCTAGGAAGTCACGTCGCTCAATGTGCTAACGCCACTCCTCAACGATGTCCTGCGCAATCATCCCCAACGTGGCTTCGAGTTCGACGAAATCGCCACGGTTCTGATTCGTGAATACCGAGATGATCGTGGGGCCTCCATCGTAGAAGAGAATCCCCACATCGTTGCCGGCTACGGGAGGCCAGTCTCCCGTCTTGTGCGCCACCTCTACGCCCTGCCATCGCACACGCTGCGGGATGCGGCTGGAGTACACCTGCCCTCGCAGGATACCGACCATTTCGTTGCTTGCGGCCTCGTCAGCCAGCTCGGCATTCAGAAGCTGCTTGAGAAACCTTCCCATCTCCCGGGCGCTCGTGTGACCAAGCCACACGGTTGAATCGCCCTCTATCTCGAAGGCCCTCTGCGCGGACTCCGGGTCAGATGGGAAGCCCAGATCGAAGACCTCCGGGTCGGAAAGGGACTCGTTGGCCGGATCGTCGCGGACCCAGATCTCGCGGAAGAGCTCGCCGGTCGTGTACCGGAGCCGGGTCTGTTCGTACCCTTCGCCCTCCAACAATTGATTCACTCGGGCCATGCCGACGGCTTCAATGACCATGTCGGTGGCGGTGTTGTCCGAAGTGATGATCATCTGCGTGACGAGACCCCTGAGGGTGGGGTTCAGGCCCGCCGCATACGTCTGGATCGTGCCGCTCCCGCCTCTCATGTCATCAGCGTTCACAGGATAGCGATCGTCCAGGTTCAGGCGGCCGGAGGCCGCATCCCGAAACGCCTGGACCATGACGGGAATCTTGATGACACTGAGCGTGTTCATGGGGCGGTCCGCTCGTATTGCGATCTCCCGCCCGCTGGGCAGGTGTTTCGCATAGAGCGTGGAGATCGCGTCGAGCCCGTCTAGTCGACCTTCGACCCGAGCCAGTAGATCGTCGGCCGGCTCCGATTGATTGCTTTGAGTCTCATCCGAATCGGGGCTAGGGGAGCATCCGATTAGGACAAAACAGAGAACGGTTACCGCCCTGATGCTACGTCGCACTGATTTCACGTGGTGCCTCCGTCGGTCGAATAGAAAGCGCTATTTACCCCTGAGCTCGTACATTCTGATGCCCGCGATATACGGATTGCCTTTTGCGATCTCCTCCGCAGCATCGAGGCTTTCAGCCTCCATCCTAGGGCGCCTCCACGTCCGAGACCTCACCGAACGCCTCACGTACTAGCTCCAGCGCCTCGAGCAATTCGTCCTCCGGGTTCCCGAAACCGATCCGCAGGTAGTGATCCATACCGAAGTGATCACCTGGCACCACGAGCACGCCCTTCTCCATACGCAGCTTCTCGGCGAAGTCCGTGGAGTTGATCGACGCGTCGTAGCGGGTATAGCAGATGGCACCTGCATCGGGCCGCTGGTAGCTGAAGCGTCCGTCCTGCTCGGCCATCCAGGACTCCAACAAGCCCAGATTGGCGCGTACGATTCCGCGCGTCCGCTCCCAGATACGCGCCCGCGTGTTCGGCTCGAGCGCGACGCACGCCAGGGCATCGGAGACGTTGGCAGGTGCGATCGTGGTGTAGTCCGTGCGTCCCCACAGTTCCCCGATCAGGTCCGATGGGCCGACCACCCACCCGAGTCTGAGCCCGGGAAGTCCGTACGCCTTGGACAAGGAGTTTGTGATGAGGACGCGGTCGTGGCATCCCCAGAACGAGGGCGTCTTTTCATCACCCGTCTCAGCACCCGCATATACCTCGTCGGACATGATCCACGCGCCGTGTTTCTCGGTTAGCGCGGCAATCGAGTCCATCGACTCTCTGGTCAATGCGACGCCGGTCGGGTTGTTCGGATTCGTGACGAGAACAAATCGTGCTCCGCCTACGAGGGCTTGCTCGAGCGCGTCGAGGTCGGGCTGCCAACCATTCTCCTCGATCAGGTTCACCGCCGACAGTCGGCTTCCGAACGACTCCAGTAGTCCGGGTACCTGACCGTAGGTGGGTAGGACCAGTGCTGCGTTGCCCTCGGTCTCGAAGAGATGCCAGAAGCATGTGAAGTTCGCTTCGGCTCCCCCCACGGTGACCAGCACCGATGCTTCGCTCGCGCCTTCATATTGGCTGGCGATGAGTTCACGCAGCTCGTCCGATCCGTTGGACTGGCCATACCCTAGGCGGATGTCGGGGACTGAGAGGTCGCTTCCGGCGAGTTCGAGCAGCTCCCGGACCGTCATTGGGTGTACGCCGCTCTCAGAGAGGTTGTAGCGGACGCGGTGCTCGTACGTCGATTGGTAGCGCTCCATGCGGAAGGGGGTGTAGCGCATGGTGTATGTCTCCTAGGGATTGTCGTAGGCGGACCCACCCAGACTATGCATGCGAGCGGGCCATGAACGGACCAACAGACTATTCGTCATGTGGCTGAAGGGAAACGGGTGGCGTTATTCACAGGGGCACCCACCTATGCGAGTGGCTGTTAAGATTCCGGCATGAGAAAGGTTCTCTTGGTGATTCTCGACGGCTGGGGCCACTCCGACTTCGAGCCCCCCCCGAGCGAGGGCAACGCGATCGAGCTCGCTAGCGTTCCGCGCTTTCGTGCTATGTACGACGGCTTTCCGCGTACCCGGCTCGCGTGCTCCGGCGAGCACGTCGGATTGCCCGCGGGCCAAATGGGCAACAGCGAGGTCGGACATCTCAACCTCGGCGCGGGCCGCGTCGTACATCAGTCGATCGCCCGAGTCGATCGTGCGATCGAAGACGGTTCGCTGGGGGCCCGCCTGGGACTCGACGCGCTCGTGGACGGGCTTCGCGAACGCGGCGGGGCACTCCACATCGTGGGGCTCGTCTCCGACGGTGGGGTGCACAGTCACCTTCGGCACTTTAACTCGGTGATGGGGCTGCTGCCGGAAGATCTACCGGTCCGCGTGCACTGCATCACGGACGGCCGGGACACGTCACCCACAGGGGGCGTCGAGTTCGTGGGGGAGGTCGATCGCCTTTGCGCCCTTAGCGAGAACTGGGCAATCGCTTCGGTGATCGGCCGGTACTGGGCGATGGACCGGGACAAGCGGTGGGACCGGATCCAGCGGGCGTTCGATCTGATTGTTGGCGGGCAGGCTGACGCGTGGGCTGATGGCGTCGAGCTACTGAGACTCAGCTACGCTGCCGGTGTCACAGACGAGTTCGTCGAGCCGACCGGCATCCGAGGTGTCGCCGAGCGAGGGATTGAGGAGCACGACGCGGTGCTGCTCCTCAATTTCCGAGCGGATCGAATGCGGCAGTTCACCGCCGCGCTCACGCGCCCTGACTTCGACGGCTTCGAGCGGGCCCGCGGGCGGCCCATCGACGTCGTGACTTTGACGGAATACGAAACGGCGTTGCCGGTGACGGTCGCGTTCCCACCTGTGCCCATGAACCAGTGTCTCGCCAAGGTGTTGGCTGATGCGGGAAGAGCCCAGCTCAAGGTCGCGGAGACAGAGAAATACGCCCACGTCACCTATTTCTTCAACGGCGGTGAGGAGGCTCCCTACGAAGGAGAGCAGCGCTCGCTCATTCCTTCGCCGAGGGTTGCGACGTATGACCTGCAACCGGAGATGAGCGCCTCCGGTGTCGCCGACGCGGTGCTGGAAGGCATGAACGCAGGAACGTACGATTTCATCCTGGTGAACTTTGCCAACCCCGACATGGTGGGTCACACGGGCTCGATCTCCGCCGCCTCCGCTGCGGTCGAAGCGGTCGATGCGTGCCTCGGGGATCTCTTGGACGCAATCCACGAGAACCCGGATTGGGTGGCGCTCGTCACGGCGGACCACGGCAACTGCGAGATGATGCTGGACGGGGAAGGAAACGTGCACCTAGCCCACACCCTGGAGCCGGTCGACTTCGTCGTAATCGATCCGCGGGCCCCGGACCGCCTGGTCAACGGACCAGGAAAGCTGGCTGATGTGGCGCCGACCGTGCTGGATCTCCTGGGTATCGAGGTGCCGTCGGAGATGACGGGTGCCAGCCTAGTCGCGGCGCGCGACGGTGAGGACACGTAATGGACCTCGACAAGCTGCTGGAGCGCGCGTTCTCGTTGGCAGACGATGGTGAGTGGGGGAGTGTGGTGGACGTGCTGCGCGAACACCTCGCTGACTTCGGGGACGAAGCGTCCGTGCACTGCGCGCTCGGCGTAGCCGAGCGTGAGATCGGTAACGACGGCATCGCATATGAGTGCTTCAAGAAGGCATTGGCACTGCAGCCGGAGGATGCCTACGTGCTTGCCACCGCGGGCAACGGAGTCGCCGCGTACGACGATCCGGACGCGCTGGAGGCCCTGAAGAGTGCCGCGCTACTCGCCCCGGATGTGCCGGTCACCCGTATGCTGTACGGAGCATACTTGGCCAGGGAAGGCCACCACGACCAGGCCATCGAGCAACTCGAGGCCGCGCGCGAACTGGACTCGACCGACCCGCTGATCGCGTACGAACTCGGTGTCGCATTCGCACTCGCCGGACAGATCGCCCGGGCCTGCGACTCGCTCCGCGACGCGGTGCAGCACGACCCCGACGACGGCTGGGCGAGGGTCGTGTTCGGGCTCTTGCTGTTGGAAGACGACCGCCTCGAGGAGGCGGCCGGTGAACTCATCGAGGGCGCCCGCATGAGACCCGAGGACGTGGATGCCCAGATTCTGGCGGCGTTGGCCGCTGGTGGAACTGGCTTGGACGGAGTCGCGCACGAGATGCTGGAGCGGGGCCGCATGCGAGCCCTCGAGGGTGACGTCGAGCTCATCGACACGGCCGAGCAACAGATCGACGCCGGCGCCGAAGCTGCCGCGAGCTACCTCGACAACGACGTGCAAAGCGACGCGCTCCGCGTACGTCTGAAAGAGCGTCCCTGAGAAAGTGTCCCCAATGGTGCCTATCGGGTGCCGCAAAGGAGTCCGTAGGTGAGTAGACTCACGATTCCGGTCGAACGCCACAGCTTGGACAATGGCCTCAAGATCGTGCTTTCGCAGGATCGCACGGTACCGGTTGTCGCCGTGAACCTTTGGTACGGTGTGGGTTCTCGTAACGAACGCAAGGGAAAGACTGGTTTCGCCCACCTCTTCGAGCACATGATGTTTCAGGGATCGGCGCATGTGCCGAAGAACAAGCATTTCGAGTTGGTCGAGCGTGCTGGCGGCACACTCAACGCTTCGACGTGGTTCGACCGCACGAACTACTTCGAAACCCTACCGTCGCACGACTTGGAGCTTGCGCTCTGGCTCGAATCCGACCGCATGGGCTGGATGGTTGAGGCCATGGATCAGGAGAAGCTCGACAACCAGCGCGACGTGGTGAAGAACGAGAAGCGCCAGCGGTACGACAATCAGCCGTACGGAGATTGGGACGAGCGGCTACAGGCGCTGGTGTACCCGGAGTCCCACCCCTATCACCACTCGGTGATCGGGTCCATGGAAGACATCGACGCCGCTACGCTCGACGACGTGTTGTCGTTTTTCCAGACGTTCTACGTTCCGAACAACGCCGTTCTCACGATCGCGGGGGACTTCGACCGCGACGGTGCGCTCGAGCTCGTGAAGAAGTACTTCGGCGACATCGAAGCCGGGCAGCCGATTCCACCTCTTCCGGGTGATCCCAGCATCGCCCCCCTGATTGGCGAAACGGTGCGGGAGCACGTCCTGGCAGACGTGCCTCTCCCCAGGGTGGTCATGGCGTTTCGGATCCCGCCGTATTCCTCAGACGATTTCGCCGTGGCGGAGGTGTCGAGAGGGCTGCTCGGTATGGGGCGCTCCTCACGCCTGTACCGGCGCCTCGTGCGCGAGCGACGCGTCGCGAAGGGCGTGGTCACCTTCGCGTTCCCGTTGCTCACGGGGTCGTCGATGTTGCTAGCATGGGCGACAGGATATCCAGGCTCTTCGGCAGAGGAGCTGGAGTCGGCACTAGCAGAGGAGCTCGAGGGGCTGGCTGAAGCGGAGGCTCACGAAGTCGAACGGGCAATTGCATTGGCTGAGACCGACCTTGTTCGCTCACTCGAGCGTGCGGGTGAACGCGCTGACTTGCTCTCGATGTTCGAGTTGTATTTCGGGGATCCCGACCGGCTCAATCGGGAGCTGGATCGATTGCGGGCTGTCACGGTGGACGAGATTCGAGCGTTTGCGGGAGAACGGCTCGGAGCCGACAACCGCGCGGTGCTCACCTATGAGCCGAAGGTGTCCGCATGAGCGCGTTCGATCGCACCAAGGCGCCGACGAGCGGCTCGATCCGTAAGTTCGACTTCCCGGACGTCGAGCGTCGTACCCTTCGCGACGGGCTCGACCTGAGGGTGTGCAAACTGTCTCGTCTGCCGGTCGTGAGCACGAGTCTCTTCTTCCGTGCTGGGGAGGCCCAGCTGGCTGAGTCACGCGCGGGGCTCGCGGTTCTGACTGGTGATGCGCTCGAAGGTGGCACACAGCAGCGCTCCGGCACCGAGCTCGCGGACGCGTTGGAGCGACTAGGTGCTCGGCTAGGTGTTACGACAGGGTGGGAGGGAACGAGCGTCTCGATGTCGTGCTTGGCCGATCGACTCGAGGAGGGCTTGGCTTTGCTGGCGGAGGCCGTGCTCGAGCCTGCCTTCCCGGAAGACGAGGTGGACCGTGCTCGCGAGCAGCAGTTGGCTGCGATCCGGCAGCGGGCCATGGATCCTTCGGCGCTGGCCTCGATGGAGGCGGCACGTCGCTATTTCGTGTCGGGCATCCCGTATGCCCGTCCTCAAGACGGTACCGAGCAGTCGATCGAGGCCGTGACGCCGGAGCTGCTGAGCGGGTTTGTAGAGGCGAGCTATCGGCCTGCAGGCGGTGGGCTCATCGTAGCGGGTGACCTCGATCCCGATGAGATCGAGATGATGGCGAACCATCGATTGGGTGCTTGGACTGGCACGCCTCAGGCGCCGGAGGAGTTTCGGGTAGATCCTGCAACTAGGGAACGCCGTGTTTGGGTCGTGCACCGTGAAGGATCAGTGCAATCCGAGTTGCGTGTTGGGCACGTCGGCACGGACCGAGGGACGCCCGACTACTTTTCGCTGTCCATCGCGAATCTACTCTTCGGCGGATCCTTCACGAGTCGGCTCAATCTCAATCTGCGTGAGAAGAACGGGTTCACATATGGTGTTCGTTCTCGCTTCGGCTTTCGTTCTCGCCCGGGGCCATTCTCGGTCGCCACGTCGGTCGGCACGGATGTGACCGCACTGGCCGTCCGAGAGATCGTGAAAGAGCTCGAGCAGTTTGTTGACGGAGGGCCCACCGATGAAGAAGTGGCAGCGGCGCGTGACTATGCGGCCGGGGTCTTTGGTCTTCAACTGGAGACCGCAGGGCAGATCGCGTCGCGAATCTCCCAGCTCGTCGTGTACGGCCTACCGGACGACTACTACCACACGTATCGGGACAGTTTGAGGGCCGTCACCGCTGGTCAGGTCGCCGCGGCGGTGAAACGCCACATCCGTCCCGACGAACTCCAGATCGTCGTAGTCGGCGATGCCGACGAGATCGTGGCCCCCCTCGAAGCGCTGGATCTGGGGCTGGTCGAAGTATTGCCCACAGGCTGACCATCCGGGGCCAGCCATCCTTTTTTCGCTCTAATCCGTCATAAGGGAAAGCGTATTTCGACATGGATGTCACATGTCGACCCCTTCGTACGTCACATGAAGTGGACGCACGCCCCTGCACATGCTCGGCTGTTTTGGCCGTCGTTGGCCAAATGAGCGTTGGCACAGACCGTGCAACACGAGGGCGAGGGGTGGTGATTTCCTGCCAATTGGGCGGGAGACCGGAGAGATGGAGGCGGAGACGTGGCTAGGACACTAAAGAAAGAGGTGGTCGAAGCGCCTCGGCGGGGGACCGGCGAAGCGCGCGAGCACCGGCAGAAGCTGCGGGATCTCAACGATTCCCAGGTGGTTCAGGCGTCCCTAGATGGGGATGCGCGTGCGTTCGGCGATCTAGTACGCCGATACGACCAGAGGCTGCTGAACTTCGTGTACCGCACGATTGGCGACCGGGAGCGCGGTCAGGATCTGGTGCAAGAGACCTTCGTTCGGGTGTACCGGCACCTACACCGGTTCGACCAGACGAAGAAGTTTTCGACCTGGATCTACACGATCGCAAGCAACCTGGCGAAGAACGAGTTGCGCAATCGGTCCCGGAATCCGCTGGTCCTGTTCCAGACGATCATGAAGAACTGGGACGCGGACCATCGCCCGCTAGAGTGGGAGGATACGCACTACAAGCCCGATGATCTTTTCCGGAAGCGTCATCTCCGGACGAAGGTCGAAGAGGCTGTGAAGCAACTCCCGGAACACCACAGAATCGTGTTCGTGCTGCGTGAGATGGAAGGAAAGACCTACGAGGAGATTGCAGACATAACGAGCTGCAACCTCGGGACGGTCAAGAGTCGCCTGAACCGCGCAAGGAACAACTTCGCGCAGATCATCGCTCCGATGATCGACTGAGGCCGGGTACGGTCGGCGGGACCGATGTGTATGGAACCCGGTCGGTCCGCTCGCAGTATGAAATCCCATGAACTGTTCGGACTACGTCGACGCGCTCACTGACTACCTCGATGGGAATGTGCTCGAAGAGGATGTGCACGAGTTGGAAGCACACTTAGAGTCGTGCACGGCATGCAATCGATATCGGGCGGTTGTCGAGAAGGGCGCGGAGCTTCTGCGCGCGCTTCCAGAGCCTGAGCTCACCGAGGACTTCGGCCCGCGACTGCAACACCGCCTGTACCATGTCGACGAAGAGACGGTGCTCTATGGTGCCGCGTCGGCGACGCCGGCGATGACCGTGGTCGGCATGGCATTCTTGCTCACCGCCATCGCGTGGTCGCCTACGCTATGGCAAGGAGTGCCGGAGGTCGCGCTCGAGCCGATCGAAGTGAACCGGCCTTTTGTGGAGCTTCCCGTCCGATCCGCGAGCGCGATGCCGGGACGGATGCCGACCAGATCTGCTTCCGACTTCGAGCGTGGCCTGTGGGATGACGCGCACAACTTGCTCTACGAGTATTCCCCCCTATCCCAGCGGTACCGGCAGCGAGGCAGAGTACGCCGGCCCCAGATCGATCAGGAGCGGTAGTTTCCTGAATCGCCTCTCTCCCCGAGATTGTCCGGGTGAGCACATCTGACCTCCCCCCCGCGTTGGCCCGCGTTGTGGGCGGCGCGTTCTACTTGCACGGCGAAGACCTCTTCAGCAGGGAAGAGGCTGTGCGGGCGTTGATCGGGGTCCACCTCGACGACGCGACGCGCGATTTCAACTTCGATCCTTTGCGAGGGACCGAGGTCGATGCGGAGACGATAGCGTCGATTCTTGCGACCCCGCCCATGATGGCCGAATGGCGGGTCGTCGTGATCCGCGATGTCGAGGGCCTAGCGGGTAGCAAACATGCTCGGGAAGCACTTCTCGCGGTGGTGGCGAATCCACCACCGGGGTTGGCCTTGATCTTGAGCTGTACCGTTCCTCAGGGCTCGAAGGCAAAGTTCTATAGGGAGCTCTCCAGGGCGGCACACTCAGTCGAGTTCAAGGAATTCACGGAAGCTGACGTACCGGGGTGGATCATGGAGCGCGCGAAGGAAGGGCATGCCGTCGAGTTCGACGCCGATGCCGCGCGCGCGCTTGCGGCAGCAATCGGCACCAACCTCGGCGTGCTCTCTCAAGAGGTGAAGAAGCTCGCCGAGTTTGTCGGTGACCGGGCACGGGTATCGGTCGCCGACGTTGAGGCTGCGGGCACGCGGTTGCCCTCCCAGGATCGGTGGCGCTGGTTCGATCTCGTGGGCGAGCGTCGCTTCCCTGAGGCGATAAACTCGCTCTCAGTGCTTTTGGGCCAAGGGGAGTCGGGCGTGGGCCTTGTCATCGGCTTGACGACCCAGTTCCTCCGGCTCGGTGTCGCGGCTGCTGGTGGCTCTCGAGAACTCGAAGCGGTATTGCCTCCCCATCAGAAGTGGTTGGCCAAGGCCGTCAGCCAACAGGCGAAGCATTGGCCGTCTGACGAGATTGACGCAGCGCTCGAGGACCTTCTGCGTGCCGATCGTCTGCTCAAGGCGAGTCCACACACCGACGAACACTTCGTCGAGGAGTGGCTACTCGCTACGATGGTGCGGGCGAAGGCGGCGTGAGAACTCCAGCGAGGTGCTCCGTGCTGGGGGGAGGTCGACCTCGGACCGTTGTGCTCCTGACCCTGATGAGTCTGGTGTCACCGCATTGGCTCGCAGCACAGGGGCCCGCGCTCGGCCAAGTGGAGCGATTGGCCAGCACTGGTCGCGCTGAAGAGGCGCGTGCGATGTTACTCGAGTGGTGGGAAGACGACCGTTCGGACGCAAGCCGCGGCGACCTTCAGCTCGGTCTGTGGCTGCGAGGGAGGCTTACCGTCGATCCGGGACAAGCCGCGCGAGAATTCCGGAGACTCGTCATCGAGTATCCAGGTGGCCGGTACGCCGACCAGGCACTTTTTCGGTTGGTCCAGGGCGCGTACGCGCAAGGCGATCTGGAGCGAGTTCGCACCTATATGACGTCGCTCACGCGAGACCATCCTGGTTCGCCCGTGCTCGAGACTGCCGAAGCGTGGATGACTCGGGCCTCGACCGCCGGCCCGCCCCCTATTCTCCAAGTCGTCGAGGCCGAAGAAAGTGAAGGTCCGCGAACGGAGGACACGCCGGTCGAGGAGTCGGTAGCCGAGCCCTCTCCGCCCGTTGTCGCTCCTTCGCAGGACACGGCTACCGCGGGCACGAGTTCGCAAGGTCGCTATACCGTTCAGCTGGGCGCGTTCTTGGACGAATCCCGGGCTCAGGCGCTGCTTGCTCGTGCTTCACTGGCGGATCTGGACGTACGATTGGTTCGGGTCCAGGGGAGCCGCCTCGTGCATGTGCGCGTCGGACGATTTGACTCATCGGCCCAAGCGGGTGTCTCTTTCCAAAACGTGACGGCTCTTGGCTTTACCGCCGCCGTGGTACGCGATGCACAAAATGAGGAGCCTATCGGGGGATGAAGAAGGGCCATCAACGTCGTCATTGGACCGTCATGCTTGCCGAGGACAATGACGACCGTGCTCTTCTGATCCAGATGGCCCTCGAGCGAGCTAGCCGCATTCCGGTCGAAGTCCACCGGGCTCGCAACGGTGACGAAGCGATCATGATGGTGGAGGACCTCCTTCCTGATCTCATCCTGCTCGACCTCAAGATGCCGGGTCGCACCGGCCTCGAGGTGCTTGAAGTTATCAAGGCCGACGATGAGTTTCGCCGCATCCCGGTCGCGGTGCTGACATCCTCCGACCGCGACGACGACATCGCCCAGAGTTACGGACTCGGGGGCAATCACTTCATCACGAATCCCGAGAACCCCGCGGAGTTGGAGCGATCGCTCCGCTTTCTGCTCAAGAACGTGGAAGAGCTTTCTGGAATCCGCCGGGGAAGCGGGAGTCTCGCAGCAACAGCGGTCAGCGCGGTGAACCCGGGCAGCGTGGCGCTGCGCCAGTTCCTAGTATGGGGCGCGCTCGTGGCGGTCGTGGTTTTCCTGATCGCCTTCGCGATTAGCGTGGGCGTTCTCTAGGGGTTCCCTTGAGAGCCATCGTCGCTAAGCGGATACGCACGACGGCGCGCTTCGTCTTGGTCGGCGCTCAGGTCGGTGTTGTCGTCGGGCTCCTGATTCACCAAATCGAAGGCGGCTCTCCGCTTCCGCACGTCGTACGGGGAATCGCCTCCGGAATCCTGATTGGCCTACTCGTCGGGATCGGTGAGCAGTGGATCTTCGTCGGCAGGGTGCGCTGGCGCCGCTACTTGTGGGTGACCTGCGTACGCGTCGCGTCATAATACCGGCGTGATCGTCGTGACGCTCGTGCTCGTTAACGGGGGTTCGATGGCGCTTACGTCCGGCACCGGTGCGTTTGAGGCCATTGCGATCTACCTGACCGGCGACACGATGGCGCGCGACGTGTTTCTGGCAGCGTTGGTGGCCCTTGTCGGCACGGCCTTTCTGGAGGTCCGGCACCTCCACAACCCCGGGGACATCCTCAATTTTCTGATGGGGCGTTACCGGTTCCCGGTGGAGGAATGCCGAGTCTTTCTGTTTGCGGACCTCGCGGACTCCACCTCGATAGCGGAGCGTCTCGGCGTCGTCATGTATAGTCGCTTCATCGGCGACTGCTACAGAGACATCGCGGAGGCGATTCTGGCGTGGCGCGGGCAGGTGTATTCAGTACGTGGGCGACGAAGTCGTGATTAGCTGGCCTCTTGAGAAGGGTATGGCGGACGCAGCCTGCGTGCAGTGCTTCTTTGCGATGACCGATCTGCTGGAGTCGACCCGAGCCCGGTATGAAGAGATCTATGGAGTGACGCCTCACTTTCGTGCGGGACTGCACGGTGGGTCGGTGGTCACGACGTGGGTGGGGCTCGCAAAGACGGAGCTGGCGTTCCATGGAGATGCGCTCAACGTGACTTCGCGGATCCAGGGTCTGTGCAAGCAACACGGGGAGTCGTGCGTGGTTTCGGCCACCCTGATGGACGGCCTGACGCTTCCGAGCGGCCTCCGAGCGCGATCGCTCGGCGTGGCAGAATTGCGCGGAAAGAGTGAGGCGATGGAGGTGTTTTCGATCAGCCGCGCGGCCGAGTGAGTAGGGGGATTACGAGGCGCATAGTGTACTCCCAAGGTGGTCGGCTGGAGACGGAACCGCCCCAGTAAGGCTCGAGTCCAGGTCAGCGATCTTTAGCGTCCTCCTTGAGTGAGGACGACTCCAGTCTACTTTCCCACATGGCCGGAGACGATACCCCTCTTATGCAGCAGTGGCGGGCAGCAAAATCCCGTCATCCCGACTCGCTGCTGTTCATGCGCGTTTGAGACTTCTATGAAC
>Ga0114996_10005162_pt1 | contig 15439 bp, 14 predicted proteins | sample ArcticOcean_MG_C_4_FD_87039 | JGI IMG/M metagenome (GOLD analysis project Ga0114996, IMG submission 87039) | Marine microbial communities from western Arctic Ocean - ArcticOcean_MG_CB4_134 | ecosystem: Environmental > Aquatic > Marine > Oceanic | place: Arctic Ocean: Canada Basin | collected...
CGGTGGCTCCGTCGGCTCGGTCGATGCGGTCGTCATCGACCGGGTCGGAGCGCTCGCCCACCTCTATACCGTTGCAGATATGGCTTACGTGGGTGGGGGCTTCGGTCGTGACGGCCTCCACTCGGTACTGGAACCGGCGGCGGCGGGAGTGCCGACAATGTTCGGTCCCAGGCACGAAAACGCTCGATCTGCCGGGAAGCTCGTCGAGCAGGGGGGTGCGCGCAGTGTAGCCGATGCAAAGGCCCTGGAAGCCACCCTCCGGGGGTGGCTCAGCAACCCGAAAGCGAAAAGAGACGCCGGTGGGCAAGCGTTGGACTATATTGGCGCCCACCGCGGAGCTGCCATACGCACGGCCGAGCTCCTTGACCCTCTCATCGCAGCGGCAGGTCTGACATGAGTGACGGGGATGTACCTGAGATCACGGTGACGGACTTGAAGGCCCGCATGGACGGGGAGAACATCCCCACGCTCGTTGACGTGCGGGAGTACTACGAGGCCGACATCGCCGACCTGCCCGAGGTTGGACAACTGCGCATCCCCATGGCGGAGCTCACCGAGCGCTTCGAGGAGATGCAGAAGGACTCGGAGCTCGTGCTCTACTGTCGCAGCGGAGCCCGCAGCGATCGGGCGGTGCGCTTCTTGCTCCGCCAGGGCTACTCCAAGGTCTACAACCTGAAGGGCGGCATGCTGGCTTGGCGCGAAGAGGTCGATCCGGACATTCCGGCGTACTGAGGGTCACTCAACAGTGAAGAGCCGTCGATTCTATCCCGCGGGCTTCGTGTCTCTGTGCGCCGTCTTTGCGGCGAGCGCATGGATACCGAGCACAGTCGCGGCCGCGGCGCTCCAGGACGCTGACACGGAGGCGGTCGTCCAACCGGATGCGGAGCCGGCCGAGCAGATCTCGGTGACCACCGTCCCCATCCCCGCGGAACGCTTCCCGCGTCCGCGGAGTGTCCGGGGTCTCTACGCGAACGCGTGGGCGTCTGGCACTGGGGCGAGGATGGACGAGTTGTTCTCCGTCGCGCGGCGCACGGAGGTGAACGCCTTCGTCATCGACATCAAGGACGCGACTGGATTTTTGAGTCACCGCACCGATATCCCACTCGCGCACGAGATCGGCGCGACCGAGGAGATCCGCATCTCCGACCTCCCGGGGCTCCTCGACAGGCTCGAGAGCGAGGGAGTCTATCCGATCGCGCGCATCGTGATCGTCAGGGACCCGATCCTCGCCAAGTATCGTCCGGAACTCGCGGTGGAGGACACGGCAGGTGGGGTATGGGTCGACAGCAAGGGGCTCGTCTGGCTGAATCCATACTCCGCGGATGTCTGGGATTATCACGTCGACATCGCCCTAGAAGTGGCGCGCATGGGCTTCCCAGAGATCCAGTTCGACTACGTACGCTTTCCGGACGCGCCCGAGGCCGACCTCGAGCGGGCCGTGTTCCCGGGCGCCGACGGCCGCTCGAAGCCCACTGCCATCCGTGAATTCCTGGCTTACGCGCGCGCTCAGCTCGCCGAACTCGGGGTGCGAACTACTGCGGACGTCTTTGGCGTGACGACCTCTGCGCGTCGCGACGTCGGCATCGGCCAGGTGTGGGAGACGTTCATCGACGTGGTAGATGTGGCCCTCCCCATGGTGTATCCCAGTCACTATTGGGAGGGGAGCTTCGGTATCGACGAACCAAACGCGCGGCCGTACGAGATCGTGCGGCAGGCGCTCTCAGATGCGGTCCGGCGCTCGGCGGTCGTGGACGGCGCCGGTCTGACGCGTCCGTGGCTGCAGGACTTCACGCTCGGTACGCCGGTCTATGCGGGCGCCGAGGTGAGGGCGCAAATCCAGGCGACCTACGATGCCGGGGTCCGTGAGTGGATCCTTTGGAACCCCGGAAGTCGCTACACAGAGTCGGCGCTGGAGCCGGTCGGCGGCTTCTCGCGGGAGCCGCTCGTGCGGGTGGCGGGGGTACTCACGCCCGCCTCACGGCGCTTCATCGTGATGGACTCGGTGGCGGCGTTGCCGCCGGTCGTCGAGGCGTCAACCGAAGCGCTTTCTGACGGGTCGTCGGGACCCGACTTCTAGAATCTCAGTCCGCGCATAGGTATCCCTCTGCACGCAGGATCTGCCCAGCTGATCCCCTCAGCATGAGCACGAGATTCGATCCCCGATTGCCCGCCTCGTTACGAAGCGCTCGTAGGTCGTTCTCGGTGGGGGTGTTCTCAACAGGGAGTTCGATGACGTACTCGCACTCTCTGGCGCTCATGGCGTTCTCCGTGATCTGCACGGCCTCCCCTACACGTGTGAGCTGGGTGCTTGCCGGGGCGCTCGCCGGGGTGCTCGCACAATTCACCGTTGTGAGAAGCACCAGGGACACGAGTGCGTAGCGGGTGACTCGTCGCACGTAAATCTCTCCGTCGCTTGCGGTTCGCACCCGTTTGGGCCGCCGAGGTCAATCTAGGGGCCGGGGCCGGGAGAACGCTACGGATTCCAGGAGGCTTATGCCGGGCCGGCTGCTTGCGCGACCGACCTGGGGACAATCACTTAAGAGCGTGCCCCTTTTCACGGCCCGGGAGAATGTCCATGAGCGCCAGGTCGGCGACCCGATTCTTATTGCTGCTACTGGGGATCTCGTTCCTCGGCGCACCTCTCTCTGCTCAGCATGTCCATGAGCTCGACTCCTATGACGGGGTCACGGTCCGGATTCTCCAGAGTAACAACGCGGGGGATGTCCAGCACATCATCGATCCGATGCTCAACCAGGTGGTTGGGGTCATCGAGGGGTGTCCCCGCCCCCACAACCTCTTTGCCCATCCCGAGGGGCGCTACATCTACTGCACCAGCGAGATGCAGAACACCGTCGATGTGTTCGATGCGACGTCGTTCGAACTCTTGGACCAGATGGAGCTCTCCGGAAGGCCGAATAAGGGTGCCATCAACAGGCAGCACCGGAAGATCTATGTCGGAATCGCCACGGCCCCTTTAGTGGACGTGTTCGACCTCGACACGCACGAGAAGATCACGAGCGTCGAGGTCACGACCGGCATTCACAATGTCTACGTGAGCCCGGACGGAAACTGGGTCGTCGCCGGTCTGAACGGTCGGTCGGTGGGGTCGATCGAGATTATCGATCCGACGATCGACGAGGTCGTCGACGCCATAACGCTGGTGGATGACGAGGGTGAACCGCACACCGTACGGCCCATGGCCTTTGTGGCGGGAGACGACGGTTCCGTCGACAGGCTGCTGGCCCACGGAACAGGCGTGAACGGGATTTGGGTGATCGACTGGGAGACGCGTGAGAAGGAGACGATGCTCTGGCCTCCCGTGCTGCCCGCGTGGATGCGGAACGCCGACGGCAACCAGGGCGCGCCGATGCACGGCCTGGAGGTGCTTCCAGATCGTTCCGCGTTCTGGGCCTCGAGCCGCCTCGACAGCCGCATCTACGGGTGGTCGCTCCCCGACCTGGAGTACATCGGCGCAATCGAGGTCGGGCCCACCGCGAACTGGATGACGTCGACGCCCGACAGTCGCTACATGTACGTCGCTATCTCGGGATCCGACCAAACGATCGCCATCGATCTTCAGACCCATGAGATCGTCGCGAGGATGACGACGGGTGCGCGTCCGGCCCGGATCGACGTGGGGGTATTTCCCGTAGAGCAAGTGAGCAGCCGGGGCGGCCGCTGATGACAGGCGACAGGCGAGAGATGACGATGGCCGCCTTTGCCCTGGTGGCTAGCGTAAGCGTCTTTGGTACGCTCGGCCTCACATCTGCGACCGAAACGCGACCGACAGACACGGCTGCAGCAGATGTTCGCGAAGACATCGAGCGGGTGAACTTCGATTTCTATCGCCAGAACATCGAGCCCATGTTCGTCAGGCCGCGTGGCTATCCCGACCAGGACGGAAACGGGTCATGCGTGATGTGCCACACGTGGCAGACGAGCCTTCGTTTCGCACTCGAGGACATGACCGAGACGTCCGATGGTTGGGGCTGGACCCCGGGTCAGTCCGCCATCAACTACCAGGTCGTGACGCAGCTCGTGAACGCGTCGGACCCAACGAGCAGCAAGCTGCTCGCCAAGCCGTTGTCCGCGCGGGCGGGTGGTTTGGGTCACACCGGCGGTGACTACTGGGATTCGACGGACGATCCGGAATACCAAGTCGTGCTGCAATGGATTGAGTCGCTGCCTGATGCAGAGTTCACGCCACGCCCTGAGCCGACCCTCGACTTCGAGTTCTACAGCACCTGCGTTCAGGAGATGTACCGGAACCCGCGGTACGGGCAGCTGTCGTGCCAGGAGTGCCACGCCGGAGGGTTTACTGGCTTCGCTCCCAGGGCCGCCAACGGCACCGCTTGGACTGAGCAGGAGGCCCGCCGCGGATTCGACGTGATCCAGCGGCTGATCCTACCTGGCAATCCGATCCAGAGCCGGTGGCTGCTCAAGCCGCTCCATCCCGACGGAGGAGGCTCGTACACGCACAACGGCGTCAGGCGATGGCAATCGCGCGACGACCCGGAGTGGCAGATGCTCGCGGCTTGGGTGCGGGGCGAGAGGTCGGGTAGCAGCTGCTCGATGTAGGAGCCCCCTAGGCCACCACGGACGCGAACTGCAGCTCGTGCAGTCGGGCGTAGAGGCCCTGGGCCTCCAACAACTCTTCGTGGGTGCCGACCTCGCGGACCTCGCCGTGGTGGAGCACCACGATCCGGTCGGCGTTCTGTACCGTTGAGAGCCGGTGCGCGATGACCAAAGACGTGCGGCTCTGGAGGAGCGCATCCGTCGCGGCCTCGATCTTGGCCTCGATCTCGGAGTCGACCGAGCTGGTGGCCTCGTCGAGCACGAGGATCTGGGGGTCGAACGCGAGCGCACGCGCAAAACTCACGAGCTGACGCTCACCGACGGAAAGCGTGGCCCCACGCTCACCGAGCGGCTGATCGAGACCTGCTTCGAGCCGGTCGATGAAGGTGGCAGCGCCGACCCGTTCGGCTGCGGCCCGGACCGCCTCGGTGGAGATGTCTGTAGCACCGAGACGAATGTTGTAGCCGATGTCCTGACTGAAGAGGAAGACGTCCTGGAGCACCAGGCCGATGCGTGAGCGAAGGTCGTCGAGACGCATCTCGTGGATGGGCACTCCGTCCAGCAGGATGCGGCCGCGCGTAGGATCGTAGAAGCGCATCAGGAGGCTGCTGAGCGTCGTCTTGCCGGCTCCGGTGTGGCCGACGATCGCGACCTTCTCGCCTGGTGCGACTTGAAAGCTCACGTCGCTCAGCACCCAGTCGGGCTCGCCGTCCTGGTCCTCGCCGTAGGCGAACCAGACGCCCTCGAAGGTGATCTCGCCTCGTGCGGGCTCCGGGAGCGTCCTGGGTTCGTCGGGATCAGTGATGTCGCTGGCGTGATCGAGTAGCGCGAAGACCCGCTCCGACGAGGCCATGGCGGCCTGGAGGAGATTGTACTTCTCGGAGAGGTCTTGGATGGGCTCGAAGAACCGTCGCGCATACTGCAGGAAGGCCGCGATGACTCCGACCGTGATGGCACCCTCCAGGCTACGGAGCCCCCCGTACCAGATGATGAGCGCCAGCGCGAACGAGGTGAAGAACTGGATGACCGGGAAGAAGAGCGCGTAGTACGTGATCGAACGAAGGTGGGCGTCGAGGTAGTCCTGGTTCAGCTCCGCGAGCCGGGCCGCATCGGCCTCCTCGCGGTTAAAGAGCTGCACGACGCGTAGGCCCGTGATGTGCTCGTGCAGGAAGGAGTTGACGCGCGCCAGCCTTATGCGGACGTCACGGTATACCGTGCGGATCTTGGCGCGGAACAGAAACGCCGTGAAGAAGACGAACGGGAGGACGCTGAACGTGACCAGCGCCAGCCGCCAATTCATGCTGAGCATCGCGGCAACGATGAACGCCAGCGTGAACAGGTCGCCGAAGACCGTGACCAATCCCGAGCTGAACAGCTCGTTCAGCGTCTCGACGTCGTTCGTGATGCGCGTCATGAGCCGGCCGATCGGGTTCTTGTCGTAGAACTTCAGGTCGGCGCGCTGGAGTTTATCGAAGATCTCGCGCCGCAGGTCGTACATGACCGACTGGCCGAGCGACGTGGTGATGACGGCCTGGGCGTACTGGAGCGCGAAGCCGAGCATGACCGCGCCGAAGAAGGTTGCTGCGAGCATGCCCAGGAGGTTCGCGTCACCCGACGGGATCGCCTCGTCGATGACGCGCTGCGTGATCCAGGGGCCGACGATGGCCGTCGCGGCGCCGAGGAGGAGGACGAGGAGCGCCAGCGCCACCAACAGCAGGTGCGGCCGCAGGTAGCGCAGAAGCCGCCGCATCAGGCGGGCGTCGTATGCCTTACCGAGGGCCTCCTCTTCGTGGAACGCGGCGGCTTCGGTCATGCCTTCCCCTCGAGCAGGCCTACCCGGCTCGCTTCGCCAGGGCGCCCACCAACGCCGACGCGTCCATCCCCTCGGCCCGTAGAGCGACCAGGATGTGATAAAGGAGGTCCGCTGCTTCCTCGACTGCTCGTTCGGAATCGTGGGTCGCGAGCGCGGCGACGAGCTCCGCGGCTTCCTCTCCCAGCTTCTTCAAGCGGAGGTTCTGGTCATTCAGGAGCTTCACGGTGTAGCTGCCGTCGGGACGCTCCTCGGCCCGTGCGGCGAGTGTGGCGTCGAGTCTGGCGAGCGCTCCCGTAGGGATGTCGGTGCCGGATCCGAAGCAACTCGTCTCGAGGGTGTGGCATGTCGGGCCGGCAGGCGTGGCGCGGGCGAGCACGGCATCTCCATCACAGTCGGCGTGCAGCGAAACCAGCGCGAGCGTGTTTCCGCTGGTCTCACCCTTCCGCCACAATTCGTCGCGGGAGCGGGACCAAAAGTGCACCTGCCCAGTCTCGAGCGTCTTCTCCAGTGCCAGCCGGTTCGCGAAGCCTAGCATGAGCACTTGGCCGGTTGATGCGTCCTGGACGACGAGCGGCAGGAGCCCGCCAGTGGACGAGAAGTCGAGGTCGTCTAGAGCTTCGGAGGTGTCGAGTGAGCGATCGGTCATGAGGCGGTCCTCGCGGGGGTGGGCCGGACGGGGACTCCCCAATCGGTCAGCGACCTCTTCAGATCGCCGACCGTCGTCAGGCCGTCGTGCAGGATACCAGCGACTAACGCGGCCGAGGCATGCCCCTCGACGAACGCGTCCCTGAGGTGTTCCGCCCTTCCTGCCCCGCCGGACGCGATGACAGGCACCGGGACGCTGTCTGCCACCTCGCGGGTCAGATCGAGCTGAAAACCGTTGCGGGCACCATCCTGATCGATCGAGGTCAGCAGGATCTCGCCTGCACCCAACGCCTGGCAGGCGGCGGCCCATTCGACCGCGTCGAGCTCGGTCGGCTCTGTGCCTCCGTGCGTGTAGCAGCGCCAGAGCCCGTCCTCCTGGGCCGCGTCGATGCTCGCGACGATGCACTGGCTCCCGAACCGTTCCGCGCCGATAGAGATCAGGTCGGGGTCGCGCACCGCGGCAGAGTTCACGCTGATCTTGTCGGCGCCGGCGCGAAGCAGGGGACCGATGTCGTCCGCCGAGCGCACGCCGCCGCCGACGGTGAGCGGCACGAAGAGCGTTTCGGCCGTGCGACGCACGACGTCCAGAAGCGTCCCGCGCGCCTCCTTGGATGCGGAGACGTCCAGGAAGACGATCTCGTCCGCCCCCTCGGCCTCGTACTGGGCAGCGAGCTCGACGGGGTCACCGACGTCGCGGAGGTTCTTGAACTGAGTGCCCTTCACGACGCGACCGTCCTTCACGTCCAGGCATACGATCACGCGGGGTCTCAGCATCAGTCGAGGCGCTCAATCTTGACCGAGCCCTTCGTACTGAAGACGGCGTCGCCCTCGCGTATGGCCTGCCTCAACGCGAGGCCCGTGGCCTTGATGGCTGCCTCGATCTTGTGGTGCTTGTCTGTGCCGCGGAGGACGCGCACATGCAGCGTCGCGCCGAGGTTGGTCGCGAACGAGTGCAGGAAGTGAGCGTACAGCTTCGAGGGCAGTCTGCCCACGTAGTACGGCCGCCCGCCCACGTCGATCGCCGCCTCGGCGAGCGCCTCGTCCATCGGGACTTGAGCCCATCCGAATCGGGTGGCCTTCGCGGGGATCTCGTCCGCGAGCGCTTGCCCTAGCACAATCGCCACGTCTTCGATGAGGTGGTGGCGCAGATCACCGGTCGCTTGGAGCTCGATGTCGACGCCCGAGTAGCGGGCTAACGTCTCGACCATGTGCGCCAAGAAACGGTCGTCCACGTCGACCTTCGCTTGTCCCGTGCCGATACGGACGTTGGCGACGATCTGTGTCTCCTTGGTGTCCCGCTTGAGCTTGCTCATCGGTCTTTCACCGTGTTTGCGCCGCCACCCCAACGGGCCGCGACGTCGCTTGGGTCCAGAGTCTCCGTGTACAGCGCCATCCCGAGCACGACCCCCGCCGCGCCCGATTCGTCCAGGTACTCCAGCTCTTCGGTCGTCGTTACGCCACCGGACGCCCAGACAGGGTGTGGGCTTAGGGCGATCATCTCACCCGATGCCTCTCGGTCGATTCCCTCCAGCCGGCCCTCGCGGCCAACGTCGGTAGCGAGGATCCCGGCGAGCGGCAGCCACGAGAGGCCCGGAAGATAGCTCGCGAGGTCCAGGCCCGTGTCCTCCGTCCAGCCCTTCCGTAGGATGCGCCCATCCTTCGTATCCAGCGCGACCATGACACGGTCGGGCCACTGGCCCGAGAGCGCAGCGAGCCAGGCGGGGTCATCGAGCGCACGGGTGCCGACGACGATGCGGTCGACGCCGGCCTCGAGGAGGGCCGAAGCGCGTTCCTCGTCGCGGATGCCGCCGCCGACCTGCGTCTCCGCTGATGTGGCTTCCACGATGCGGTGGATCAACTCCAGGTTGTCGCCGCTTCCGAGTGCGGCGTCGAGGTCGACCACGTGCAGAGTACCGAAGCCTAGCTCATACCATCGCTCGGCTTGAGCGACCGGGTCGGGCAGCGAGACGCGCACGTCGTCCGGACGGCCGCCGACGAGCTGCACGCAGCGGCCGCCCTTGAGGTCTACGGCGGGGGCGGCAATCATCGCAGCTCCCCCGCAGCAGCCACGAAGTTCGCGACGATACGCCGACCGGGCTTCGAGCTCTTCTCGGGGTGGAACTGGAGTCCCCAGGTGTTCGCCCGTCGCACACCGGCCGCGAAACGGCGACCGTCGTACTCGGACCACGCGATCTCGTCCGCGGCTTCATCCGGGACGCAGACATAAGAGTTCGCGTAATAGCCAACTAGCGAGTCGACTCCTTCGAAGATCGGGTCAGCGCCGATCTCGATGTCGTTCCAGCCCATCTGCGGGACGATCGGGGCATCGAGGAGGCGCACCGTGCCGGGTACGAGCCCGATGCCGTCGCCCTGCGACTCCTCGGAGGCGTCGAAGAAGAGTTGCATGCCCAGGCAGATGCCGAGGCAGGGCAGGCCGTCCGCCAGCGCCTCACGCAGCCGCGTGCGATCGTCCGGCAGCGCGCGCGCGGCCGCTCCGAACGCACCGACGCCGGGCAGCACCAGCGCGTCCAGAGAGAGCGCCTCGGACCAGTCGGCCGTGACGGTGATCTTGGCGCCGGCGCCCTCTAGCGCCTTGCCGAGCGAGTGCAGGTTGCCCGCACCATAGTCGAAGAGGGCGATTCTCATGAGGACGCGACCCCCGGTAACGCCGTCAGGCGGCGGTCCAAGGCTTCGAGGAACCTCTCCATGAGCGGCCAGGGCCCGACCGTCACGCGGAGCGCTTCGCCGAGGTGTGGGACCTGTGTGAACGGACGCACCTGAACGCCGCTTTCTCGCAGCGCTGATGCGTCCGCGGAGGCAATGCCCGAGGGCGTAGAGAACAAGATGAAATTGGCGCTGGAGGGAAGTTGTGCGAGGCCGCGTGCTTCGAGCTCGGTTCGGAGTCGCGCGCGGTTCTCGAGGCACTCGCCTGATGTGCGGGCGACCCATCCATCTTCATCGCGGATGGCGATCACCGCGAGCTCGGCCGCCAGCCGGGCGACCTTGTAGGGCCCCCTCGACTTGTCGATCTCGAGCACCGTTGCGGGACTCGCGGTTGCGAATCCGCAGCGCAGCCCGGCCAGCCCATAAGCCTTAGAGCACGTGCGAGTGACGACCAGCTTCGGGAAGTGAGGCGCCCGATCGATCAGTGTCTCGCCGGCGAAGTCCGCATAAGCCTCGTCGACGATGACGAGGGGGCCGCCGCCCGGTCGCGTGCTGTCCTGCGGCTTACCTTCCTCTCCCGCCAGCACCAGCAGCCGCTCCACCCACTCCTCTAACATCTGAGCGCCGGTCGGATTGTTCGGTCGGCACAGGTACACCACGGCGGGATCGCCCGCGAGCAGCGCCCGAGCGTCGCCGAGGGCTTCTTGCCAAGGCACCGGCCGCGGCTCCATCCCATTCATGCGGGCGAGATCTCCGACCATCGAGAAGGTCGGGGCCGGAAACGCCACGGTCTGACCCGACCCGTAAGCCGCGCGAAAGGCCGAGTCGAGGACGTCGTCGGAGCCCGCTCCCGTCGTCACACAGCCGGGGTCAACGTCAAAGCGCTCCGACACCGCGGCGCGCAATGTATCCGCGTAGACTTCGGGATAGGAGCGCAGGTCGTCCGGTGTCGCTGCTCGGATGCGGTCCAAGGCCGCAGGGTGGGGGCCCCATAGGTTGGTGTTGTCGCTCAGGTCGACCGGTACCGGGCTCCGGCCGGGATCGTAGCGGTCCAGCGACGCGTAGTCCTGACGAGGGAAGGGAGTCACGAGGGTCTCCTCCGGGCTGATGCGGCCGCTGCGTGGGCCGGCAGGCCCTCCGCGGTGGCGAGTGCCGCCACGTCATCGGCCATTCCCGCCGCACCGGCCGGGCCAATCTCCTGGATGGTGTACGAGCGCAGGTAGTTCAAGGTCGAGAGGCCAGAGAAGCTCCGGGCGCGGCCAGCCGTCGGAAGCACGTGATTGGCGCCCGTGAGATAGTCGCCGAAGGCCACCGAGGCGGCGGGACCCACGAACGTCGTGCCTGCAGTGGTGACGCGTCTCGCGGCGACGGCTGCTTCGGCCGTCATGATACTTAGGTGCTCGGGCGCGTAGCGGTTCGCGAAGTCGATGGCTTCATTCAGATCGTCGGCGACTAGGATCGCGCCCGACGCCTTGAGTGCCTGTGCGCAGATCTCGGCCCTCGGGGCCGTGGCCAGCTCTGCCGTGAGCGCGGCTTCTGCCGCCGCTGCGAACGTCTCGGACGTCGTCACCAGGACGCAGGCCGCGTCGGGATCGTGCTCGGCCTGCGCCATCAGTTCGAGAGCAGCCAAGCGAGGGTCGGACTCCGCGTCGGCCAGCACGAGCACTTCGGAAGGGCCCGCGGGGGAGTCGATGACGAGCTCGCCGGCGACCTGTCGCTTGGCTTCTGTGACCCAACGGTTTCCGGGGCCGACCACCGCGTCGACCTGGGGCACGGTTTCGGTTCCGAATGCCAGTGCCGCGACCGCCCCGGCTCCCCCTGATGCGACGAGCCTGTCCGCGCCGGCGATTGCGCAGGCTGCGAGCACTTCCTTGGGTGGAGCACCAGACTGGCCGGGAGGCGAGCAGACGACGACCTCCGGCACGCCCGCGGCCTTCGCCGGCACCACACCCATCAGCACCGAGCTGGGATAGGCGGCCCGCCCGCCGGGGGCGTATACGCCGACGCGCGCGAGGGGCGTCCAAGCGCGCGTAATGCGCACATCAGGCTCGACTTCGAGACTCACTACGCCAGGGAGCTGCGCCTCATGGAAGCGCCTTATGTTGGCTGCTGCGCGTTCCAGCGCGGCCCTCACCTTCGGGTCAAGCTCAGCTACCGCCGCTGTCCAGGCCTCCCTCGGAACCTCGAGGGCCTCGAGCCGCACGCCGTCGAACCGTTCAGCCATTTCCAGAAGGGCTGTGTCGCCTCGTTCGCGAACGTCGGCCAGGATCGCCGCGACCGACGTGGCCAGACTCGGATCGTCGCGCGGTGCCCGGTCGAGCAGACGCTCCAGGGTCGCGGCGTCCAGATCGGAAAGCCGGCCTCGGGCGAAGAGCTCCACGGAGCTCACGGCATCAGCCTCTCGATCTTGGTGACCAGGATGCCCTCGGCCCCCAGCGCTTTCAGTCGCGAGATCGTCTGATACACCAGATCGGCGTCTACAACCGCGTGAGCTGCGACCCACGATCCCCCGTCGAGCACCTCGACGATGGTCGGACCGGAGAGACCTGGAATGACCTGGCGGACCTCCTCGAGCTTGTCCTTGGGCACGTTGGCCATGAGATAGCGCTTCTGCTGTGCGGCGAGCACAGACTGAAGCGCAGCGGCAAGGTCTCCGAGCTTCCCGCTAACGACAGGGTCGGCGAGGGCGGACGGATTGGCCACCATGCGAGCTGTCGATTCCATGACAGTCCCGATCTCCCGGAGGCTGTGCGCGCGCAGCGTCGACCCCGTGGAGGTCAGGTCGACGATGACGTCCGCGACGCCCAAGTGAGGGGCGATCTCCGTGGCTCCGCTCACCCGGGCGATCTCGATCGGAATGCCAAGCGCGTCGAAATAGTTCTTGGCGCAATGAGGGAAGGAAGTCGCCACGCGGGTGCCGGCCGGCACCTCCTTAGCGGACTGGACGCCCGACTCATCGCCGACCGCGACGACGAGCCGACAGCGCCCGAAGCCGAGATCGAACATTTCGGTGACGTCGCGACCGCTTTCAGCGACGCAGTCCGCGCCCGTTACACCGACATCGGCTGCGCCGTCCGCGACGTACTCCGGGATGTCCTGCGTGCGGACAAAGATGGCCTGGAAATCGGCGCCGAGGGATGCCACCAGCGCGCGGTCCGCCTTGAATGCGGGCCGCAGGCCCGCCTGCTCGAAGAGATCGAGCGCCTGCTCGGAGAGGCGCCCCTTGTTCGGTAGCGCCACTCGAATCGGTCTTTTCGTCATATGTCCACCAGGTCCACTCTGGAAGCGTCTGCTCAAAAGAAAACCGCGACCCGTCTTCGACGGGCCGCGGTTGGGTGCTAGCTCTCGGATCTACGTCCTAGGCGTGCACGACCCTCCCGCAACCCTTTGGGGCCGCGTGATGATGATGGTGCCGGACGTGGATCAGGTTGTTCATAGGAGGCCTAAGTTGTTGCTGCGGGGTGGGGGCGTCAAGGTTCTTCCCGCCCCTCCAGTCCTCTTCCTATCGGCCTTATCATCAAGTCATGGACGACGCGATCTGCATCCGAGGTGCCCGGCAGCACAACCTGAAGGGCATCGATGTGGATCTGCCCCGGCGCCGGCTGACCGTGATCACCGGGCCGTCGGGCTCCGGAAAGAGTTCGCTGGCGCTCGACACGCTCTTCGCCGAGGGGCAGCGCCGATACGTCGAATCTCTGTCGACCTATGCCAAGCAGTTCCTCGAGCGGATGGAGAAACCGCTTGTCGATTCGATCGAAGGCATCTCCCCGGCCGTTGCGATCGAGCAGAAGAACCCGACCAAGACGAGCCGCTCGACGGTCGGCACGGCCACCGAGGTCTACGACTACCTACGACTGCTCTGGTCGCGGGTAGGTCGCACGCATTGCCCGGAGTGTGACCGCCGCATCCGTCCGGACACGGTCAGCTCCTCGGTCGACCGGGTCCTCGAGCTGCCCGCCGGTCAGCGGATCCAAGTGACGTTCCCTCTACCGTTGAGCGAACGCGTCACGCACGACCTCGTCGTCTCGAACCTGCGAGCCATGGGTTTCGTGAGGATCCTCGCGGACGGCGTGCCGGTCGACCTCTCGGAGGAGGGCGCCGACAAGCCGGAGGGAACGGGGCTGGACGTGACGGCCGCGGACGAGATTCTTGTCGTCGTCGACCGCCTGAAGGTGGATACGGACGGCCGAGACCGGCTGGCCGACTCGCTTGCCACGTGCTTCGTGGAGGGGGATGGAGAGGCCGTCGTGGTAGTCGCGGAGTCCAAGGGAGATACGCCTCGGCGCCTCCGTTTCACCGAGCGGTTCCGCTGCCCGGACCACCCGGACGCCTCCTTCCTGGACCCGACCCCGCAGCTCTTCTCCTTCAACAACCCCTATGGAACGTGCAAGCTCTGCACGGGCTTCGGCGCGACCCTCGACTACGATCCGGAGCTGATCGTCCCGAGTAAGGCGGTGTCCATCGCGGACGGTGCGATCGATCCCTGGGCGAAGCCCCGGTACCGACGCGAGCGCGAGAGGCTCAAGACCTTTACGGAGGACCAGAAGGTTTCGCTGCACTCACCGTGGGAGTCTCTTCCTGAGGAATTCCGCGAGGTGGTGTTGTACGGGGCGAAGGGCTTCAAGGGAGTCATTCCGTTCCTGGTCTCTCGTGAGCCGAAGCGGTATAAGCAATATATTCGCGTCTTCCTTCGTCAGTATCAGAGTCCTCAGGTATGTCGCGAGTGCGGTGGGGGGCGTATCCGGCCGGAAGCTTTACGGGTGCGCGTCGGCGATCGGACCATCTCCGACGTGGCCGATATGCCGTTGGAGGAACTCAAGCCGTGGGTCGAGGCACTCGAGTTCACCACCATGGAGGGGCAGATCGCCGAGACGTTACTGCGCGAGCTCCGGGCCCGGGTGGGTTTCTTGGTCGATGTTGGCCTGGGCTATCTGTCCCTGAGTCGACAGACCCGAACGCTGTCGGGCGGTGAGGCTCAGCGCATCAGCCTCGCGAACTCGCTCGGGGCGGCGCTGGTCGACACGCTCTACGTGCTCGACGAGCCGACGGTAGGGCTGCACCCGCGCGACACGGGGGCCCTCTTGGAGCTGTTGGCCAGACTCCGCTCGGCCGGCAACACAGTCGTGGTCGTGGAACACGATCGGCAGGCGATTCGCGCGGCGGACCACGTCATCGAGCTGGGGCCGGCCTCCGGCGAGCAGGGAGGGACGGTCGTTTTCGAAGGGACGCCGGAGTTTCTAGAGGGAGCAGAGACGGCGACCGGGCGCTATCTGTCCGGTCGGTCGACCGCGGCAGGACCTCGCCGCCGACGCGACGTGGATGGGGCGTACCTAGCGCTCAAGGGCGCGCGGCAGCACAACCTCCGAGGCATCGACGTCGAGATCCCATTGGGGACGCTCACAGCCGTGACCGGCGTCTCCGGGTCGGGCAAGTCCACGCTGGTGCATGACGTCCTTTACCGGGCCGTTGAGCGCGAGCTAGGCGGACGCACGAGTGCCAAGGAGCATCTCGGGGAGGCGGTCGGGGACTACGACGCCCTGGAGGGGGTTGCCCATCTCGACGAGGTGGTGCTCGTCGATCAGTCCCCGATTGGTCGGACGCCGCGCTCCAACCCTGTCACCTACATCAAGGCGTGGGACGAGGTGCGAAAGGTCTTTGCGGACCAGCCGCTCGCGAAGGGAAAGCGCTACGGGCCTGGGCACTTCAGCTTCAACGTGTCGGGCGGACGTTGCGAGGAGTGCA
>Ga0114996_10005167_pt1 | contig 15433 bp, 13 predicted proteins | sample ArcticOcean_MG_C_4_FD_87039 | JGI IMG/M metagenome (GOLD analysis project Ga0114996, IMG submission 87039) | Marine microbial communities from western Arctic Ocean - ArcticOcean_MG_CB4_134 | ecosystem: Environmental > Aquatic > Marine > Oceanic | place: Arctic Ocean: Canada Basin | collected...
AAGACCCTGACGGTGGTTCAACACCGTTTATGGAATTCCTGTTGGCCGGAAATGCAGACTATAAAGCTGCTAAAAAGGTTTTGGGTGATATCGACTTTATGGACCTCGGGGATGCGAGCAAGCCTCAGCTCAAGGCAATTGAAAATTATGCTTGGGCGATTAAGGGGCTGTTGTTTGATCTGGCGACAGAGGGTGTGCCAGCATTTGGTAAAATGCTTGAAGCCTCCATGGGGCGGAAACTCTCTAATACCGAATTAGGGCTTTTGACGGGACTGATCTCACCTGATGCAGTTTTGGGGGCGCAGCGCGCCTGGTTCCCTAAACTCTTTGCAGATGTCACAAAACACCGTGATGGAGAGGTTGTTCCTGTACCGGCTGAAGCAGAAGATCCAAAAGGCGGTTCCGGCAAAGACGATATCTTGAGTGCCGGTAAGGATGACATCCTCAGTGGTGGCAAGGACGATATTCTGAGCGGCGGTAAAAAAGATGACATCTTAAGTGGCGGTAAGGATGACATTCTGAGTGGCGGCAAAAAAGATGATATTCTTGGTGGGAAGAAAGATGATATTCTTGGTGGGAAGAAAGAAGACATCCTCGGCGGTGATAAAAAAGAAGATATCTTAGGCGGCGATGCTGCTAAAGAGGGCGATTCAACATCAGCTAAGACTGAAAAAGAAGAAGAACTCGATGTTGAAATTGTGCCAGGCGAAGAATGGGCATCTGCAGGCGGCTGGTATCGGGACGAGTTTACCCTTCGGTATCGTCCCGCCGGACACGCTGATACCATGATGCGATCTTGGTTGGATGCAGCAGGGGGGGCTGCGTCTATGGAAGCCAAAGATAGCGCAGGTCAAATTCTTGCGGCCTTAACGAAAAAGGGTGCTCCCGGTCTGTGTGTCAAATGCCACAGCGTGGATAAAGCTCCGTCCGGGAAATTCGTATTTAACTGGAAGGGCCATACACCTAAGTCCAACAGCCATACCTTCACCAAATACTCTCACACGGCGCATTTCAGTCTATTGGATGAAAAAGGCTGCTTGGACTGCCATACACTAAATAAAAAGGCGGAATATAAGGCCTCATTTAAAGGCCATGACCCGAAGAAATTCGATGGTAATTTCAATCCTATCACACGTGAAACCTGTGCGGCGTGCCATACGCAAGACCAAGCCGGCAGCGACTGTTTGATTTGCCACAATTATCACGTTGGTAACTTTGGCCCGGCGTTGACGAATACTCCAATGGCTGAAGGCATGAAGTGATCTAATTTAGACAACGTGTTATAAAGAATAACATTCGTGATTCGTACGTTCGAGCCGTCATAATTGGCGGCAAACAAGTGTGAGCGGCAGCCGTGGCAAAAAACAGTGACGAGCCGAAATCAGGTGTCGGCATGATTATAAAACTGGTGTCCGTTCTCATGTTTGCGGTCGGGGTGTGGTATTTCGTCGTCTATCTTCCAGCGCAAAAGAAACCAATTGAAGATTCTAACGAATCACGGGGGCAGGCCCTTGGCGAAACAGGGCAAAAAAACAACTTTAACGGACCGGTTGAGAAAAAACCGGCGCTATCTGAGGCCGAATTCGGAAAGTTTAAGGCGTTCTCGATTGCGCCCCATGAACAATATGAACGGGGAGAAATTCTTGTCGTTGATCCACCAAAGAAGTTTGTCTCCATAATTCGTCGCTTAAACTTTTCTGTGATTGAGAAAGTCGAACTCGGAGAACTTGGCATTCAGGTCTATCGTCTACGAACGCCTGCAGGCATGGACCTCGCCTATGCCAAGAAAGTACTGGCCGCTGCGATTCCCAATCTCATTACTGAAGCCAATCATTTATTCGAAACACAAGCGGGATACAAAGTTAAAAAGACCCACCCACGTGCTGCAATTGGCTGGAAGGTGGCAACCCCAACCTGTGGTCGCGGCATTCGTATTGGCATGATCGATAGCGCAGTGGATACCTCACACCCGGCGCTAAAAGGTCAACGTGTTAAGTTTAAATCATTTCATAGAAAGGGGCGGGGACCTGGCCCCGCAAGCCATGGCACGGCCGTCGCCGGAATTTTGGTAGGGAAGCCTGAATGGGGGGGGTTGTTACCCGGTGCGCAGTTGTTTGCAGGCAATATGTTTGAGAAAAAACGCACAGGAAAGGTCGTCGGAAGTGCCATCGGTCTGCTCAAATCCATCGACTGGCTGGTGAAGGAAAAAGTTCATGTTATTAATCTCAGTGTCGCTGGAGGCGATAACAAAGTCATTCGGTTGGCGTTAAAGAAAAGCCAAGCCAAGGGTATCAACATGGTCGCAGCCGCTGGAAATTGGGGAAAAAAAGGCAAGCCAGCCTATCCTGCGGCCTATGGAAATGTTTTAGCAATCACTGCGTTGCATGGAAATAAATCAGTATACTCCCACGCCAATCAAGGGTCGTACATCGACTTTTCTGCCCCTGGGGTGAAAATTTGGACTGCCGTGCCGGGGGGTGGCAAATATCAGTCTGGTACATCATTCGCGTCTCCCTACATCGCTGTCTTTGTCGCACTCTTGTCAGCAGGAGGCACAGCCACGTCTACCGATGACATACGTAACGTGTTGAAGCGAAAAATAATCGATTTGGGGAGTAAGGGTAAAGATTCTGTCTTCGGGTACGGTTTCGTTAATCTCGAACCCAAATGTCGTTAGACTTAACCTTCTAGCTGATGTTTTTCACCCTTTCTAAGATATTTTGGATTATTGCGGATCCAGCTAATTTCCTTCTGATTTCGCTCTGCATTGGGGGCGTACTGCTGCTGACGTGGTCGCAGAAATGGGGGCGAAGGATCATTTGTATGGTTACCGTTGTTTGGCTTTTTATTGCGGTTTTACCGTTGGGGTCATGGATGTTTTTACCGCTTGAAAACAGGTTCCCAATCGTCAACCAGTTGCCTAAAAAAGTCGATGGTATTATTGCCCTTGGGGGGGTGGTTAACCAGTTCGTGACCAAGGCTCGAGGCCAAGTAGCGATCGGCGGTGCCGTCGAACGTCTGACTGAGTTTGCCGAGTTGGTAAAACGTTATCCAAATGCGAAAGCAGTATATACCACGGGCTCTGGGAGTCTCACACGCCAGGACATCAAGGAAGCTGACGTGGTCGGACCATTTCTTAAAAAACTAGGGATTGAGCCCTCCCAGATTATTTTTGAAAATCAGTCTCGAAATACATTCGAAAATGCGATACTTTCACAAAAGATCGTGAAGCCTAAGCCTGATGAAACATGGGTGCTCATTACGTCTGCCTTTCATATGCCACGATCTGTTGGTGTGTTTCGCAAAGCAGGTTGGGCCGTTATTCCTTATCCGGTAGATTTTTACCTGTCGGGTAAGGCTCCCGGTATGTTTTCATTTAATGCGGGGGCTGGGTTAGGACGGGTTAGCGGGGCGCTGCACGAATGGATCGGATTGTTGGTTTATCGTCTCACAGGTAGAATTGATGAATTTTTCCCGGGCAAAAATAGAGGGAGTGACGAAAAATGATCCGCTTACTGTGTTCGGTCGCTCTTACGTGTTTGTTTTTCCATGGCTCGGCGGCGGCTCAGTCAGACCTGACGGAGAACTTTAACCGATGGCTCGTTGAATTTCGAGCCGAAGCCCTATCCGTGGGTATTAGCCAAAGAACCGTTGATAAAGCCCTCAGAGGACTATCGCCTAACCCGCGGATCATAAAACTCGACAGTAAGCAGCCGGAATTTACCCAAACCTTGTGGGGATACCTCGATAAAAGGGTGACCAAGCGCCGAGTTGAACGTGCGCAAAAGCTTTTGCACCAACATAGAGAACTTCTGGAAAAGGTTCAGCGGCGCTATGGGGTGCAACCTCGGTTTCTAGTTGCCTTTTGGGGGCTGGAAACAAATTTTGGCGATTATACCGGAAAGCTCTCCGTCGTCCGGTCCTTGGCGACCTTGGCATTCGACCCGCGACGCAAAGAATATTTTAGAAAAGAACTTATTGCCGTCCTCCGAATTATCGATCAAGGCGATATGACTGCTGATGTTCAGGGCTCTTGGGCTGGGGCCATGGGACAAAGTCAGTTCATGCCGTCGACATTCCAACGCTATGCAGTCGATTTAGATGGGGATGGGCGTAGAAATCTATGGACGAGCCTCGCCGATGTGTTTGGATCATCCGCGAACTTTTTGTCGTCCGTCGGTTGGCAGAAGGATCGAACGTGGGGACGTGAAGTCACGCTACCCAAGGGGTTCAATGTTGAACTTTCCGGTCTCCATATCCGAAAGCATCTCACCGAATGGCAGGGGATGGGGATTAGGAAAGCCGGTGGCGGGAAATTGCCGGCTGTTGATATCGAGGCGTCGTTGCTCCTGCCGGCAGGGTATCTTGGCCCCGCGTTCCTGGTTTATACAAATTACCGTAAAATTATGATTTGGAATCGATCCATCAACTACGCGCTGGCTGTTGGGTATCTATCGGACCGGATTGTGGGGCGGGGAAAGATCAAGGCAAAGCGGTCCCCTGATCTTGCACCGTTGTCTCGAAACCAAGTGTTGGAAATTCAACGCATCCTAAACGCTAAGGGGTTTTCTGTTGGCTCCCCTGATGGCGTTATTGGACCGATGTCCCGATCCGCAATTAAATTATTTCAAAAATCTGCTAAATTGCCCCCTGATGGGTTCGCATCCCACGCACTTTTGAAGATACTGAGGCGCTAATCTGTGAATAATAGGCAAAGAAATTGGTTTGCACGGTCCTTGCTCAGGACTGGGTCAGGTTGTTAAACTACTATGTGTTCGGCTGGTCTTAAGGGGGTAGTACAAGATCATGGGGTTCTACCAGTCTTTTCGCGTTTGTATGCTCGTTGTTGCATCACTGGCAATTGTCAGTTGCGCGGAAACGCGTCTGGTTGTTCATGCTGCAAAACGCATATCGCAATCATTCGACGAGCCGAAAGCGAGCTCTCAGGACAAGAAGTCGAAACAGAACGGGATTTATAAAATTGGTAAACCGTACCAAATTCAGGGTATTTGGTACTACCCATAGGTCAATTACCAGTACGACGAGACAGGTATAGCATCTTGGTATGGACAAAAATTTCATGCAAAAAAAACAGCTAACGGTGAAGTTTTCGATATGAATGAATTGTCGGCAGCACATCGTACGCTGCCGCTGCCGAGCGCAGTTCGGGTCACAAATCTGGATAACGGGCGCTCTCTTGTCCTCCGGGTGAATGACCGAGGTCCTTTTGCCCATGGTCGAATCATAGATATATCTCGGCGGGGATCGCAAATTTTGGGATTCTTTCAAAAAGGCACGGTCCGGGTTCGGGTTCAAATTGTAGCGCCGGAAAGCCGCGCCCTCGCGGCAGCGATGGAACGTGGTTCAGGTAAGAATGTTGATTCACCGATTACAGTTGCGAAATTGCCTAAGCCATCTGTTACGGCTCAGTCTTTGGCGCCTCCTCCCGGTGCCGCTGTTTCTCCTGCCAGCCAAACGATCGAAATTAATGGAACCCGTCGCCCCGTGGCAGCGCCGGTATATAGGAGAAAAGTCATTGATTCGGGCTGGCAACCTAAGCCGGAAAGCGCTGAGCAGGCCCAGGTTAAACCGACAAATATGTATGTTCAGGCTGGCTCATACGCCAAATTTGCAAATGCCAATCAGGTTCGTGCCCGCCTCAGCACCTTAGGCCCGGTAAAGATCAATTCAGTACTGATTGATGGTGTCGATCATTTTCGTGTACGTGTGGGACCCGTTGACAGCATTAAAGAAGCGGATGGCTATTTGGACGATGTCCTTCGAGCAGGGTACAATGATGCCAAAATAGTTATTGATTGTCTCGCCCCGAGGGCTAAACCTGCCCCAAAAATGCCTAATTCAAGGTCTAACAGAATTCCCGTTTCCTGCTAATTTTAATTGATGCGGGTTAGTTACTTATAGGGCGGAGAAAACGTGCAGTTGACGAATAAGTATTTAAAAACATTTGGACGGGGAGTTGTATTTGGGGCGCTTGCGCTATTTGCAATGGTCTCGGTAATTGAGCCTGCTAAAGCCCTGAAAACAATTGCACGAGAAGCCGTCCTGATAGAAGTCGCAACTGGAAAAGTATTGTTCGATAAGAACGCAGACCGGCCCATGCCGCCTGCGTCTATGAGCAAAATGATGACGATCTATATGCTATTCGATCGTCTGCGCGATGGTCGTTTGAGCTTGGATGATACCTTCAAAGTTAGCAAAAATGCGTGGCGCAAAGGCGGGGCCAGCAGCGGCAGCTCGACAATGTTCCTGCTGCCAGGAAAAAGGGTGAAGGTTGAAGATATTATCCGGGGGATCATCATCCAGTCTGGCAACGATGCATGCATTGTCATCGCCGAGGGGCTTTCCGGCACGGAAGAGGCCTTTGCCGTAGAAATGACCGCCCGTGGTGTAGAACTGGGGATGAAAAATTCGACCTTTAAAAATGCTACGGGATGGCCCCATCCGGAACACCTTACAACCGCCGCAGACTTGGCGATTTTGTCTCAGCGTTTGATTAAGGATTTCCCGGAGTACTATCATTACTTTTCTGAAAAATTATTTACTTACAATGGGATAAAGCAAAACAATAGAAACCCTCTTCTTTACAAAGACATGGGTTCGGACGGATTGAAAACCGGCCATACCAAGAAATCTGGGTATGGTTTGGCAGCCTCAGTAGAGCGCCGTGACCGTCGACTTGTTTTGGTTATCAATGGACTTCCAAGTAGGAGGGCGCGTTCGCGGGAACCTGAACGGATTATAGAATGGGGCTTCCGTGAGTTTGAAAACTATAATCTGTTCAAGGCTGGTGACTTGGTTGAAACTGCCGCTGTCTGGCTGGGGCAAAAGCGAGTGGTTCCTCTCCTGATTGAGAAGGAACTCGTTCTGACCATGCCACGTAAATCGCGGCGCCAAATGAAAGTGACCGTATCTTATGAAGGTCCATTGCCAGCTCCCATTAAGACAGGTGATGTCGTGGGAAGTTTAAAGGTGAGCGCGCCTGGAACTAAGAATGTGGTTGTGCCTCTCATCGCAGGTGGAGATGTTGCACGTCTCGGACTTGTCGGCAGGCTCGGTGCTGCCCTTAAGTTCATCGTATGGGGTGAGACCGAATAACAGGGAGGACAATCTCGGTTGTCTGACGGCAAATTCATCACTTTTGAAGGCGGAGAGGGGGCTGGAAAGTCGACCCAAGTACGTCTGTTGGCCGATGGCCTTCGTCAAACTGGGATAAGTGTAACTGAAACCCGTGAACCTGGCGGGTCCCCAGGGGCCGAAGCCATCAGAGAGTTGCTTGTCACCGGCGGGACGGACCGTTGGTCGGGAACGTCGGAAGCCTTGCTGAATTACGCCGCCAGACGGGATCACATGGACCAGACTATTCTTCCTGCTCTTAAACAAGGGGCCTGGGTGATTTGCGACAGATTTGCCGATTCGACCATGGCCTATCAAGGCTACGGTCATCAACTTGGTGCTGAATGGGTTGCTGGGTTGCATCAACTCGTGATGGTAGATTTCAAACCCGATCTAACCTTCGTGTTCGATATTGGGCCTGATCAAGGGCTTAAACGCGCCAATTCTAGGTCCGATACGGAAGATCGCTATGAGCGCATGGATACCGAATTTCATGACCGTTTGCGTGATGGGTTCTTAAAGATCGCAGCGGCGGAGCCTGAGCGATGTTTTGTTCTAGATGCGTCTGGAACAGTTGAAGATGTTCAAGCCGAAATCATCGCCGTGGTACAAAATCGCTTGGGATTAGGCTTGTGAGCGTCAATTTTGATCCTGATGGCGAAGAAGTCCCGCTTCCCAGGGAGACATCAGACTTATTAGGCCACGAACATGCCGAAACGGCCTTGCTAGATGGTTTTAACAGCGGACGCTTGGCACACGCGTGGTTGATCACCGGACCACGTGGCATCGGGAAAGCGACTCTGGCCTATCGGTTTGCGCGGTTTATTCTGGCGAACAGCTCGAATATTGGCGGCAGTCCCAGCCTGTTTGGGGATGCGCCCGTTGCTCCGACGTCTCTCAACATCTCCCCCGAAAACCCAATTTTTCATCGGGTAGCAGGCAGCGGGCACAGCGACCTTTTAGCAATTGAACGAACACGAGATCAAAAAACCAACAAACTTCGGAGTGTCATCCGGGTTGACGATGTCAGGCAGGTCGGTGGTTTTTTCAGTCTAACAGCGTCAGAAGGCGGCTGGCGGGTGGTTGTTATTGATGCCGCCGATGAAATGAACGTCAATGCTGCCAACGCGGTCCTGAAGGTATTGGAAGAACCCCCGGACCGGGCTCTTTTGTTGTTGGTCAGTCATAACCCTGGGCGATTGTTGCCAACCATTCGCTCCAGATGCCGGATTTTGCGCCTAAATCCATTGGCTGATCCAGTGGTCGAAGACCTGATCGCGCGCTACCACCCTGAACTTTCCATGGATGACCGTTCGGATCTGGTGCGCCTAAGCGACGGCAGTGTTGGTCACGCATTGGCCTTGGCAGATGGGGCAGGGGTTGAACTCTATCGCGATGTGATAAATCTCATTGAGGGCCTGCCGTCTTTAGACATCGAGGCCGTCCATAAGCTGGGTGACAAGGTTGCGCGGGTAGGTTCTGAACAAAGTTTTCAGACCCTTGGGGAAATCCTGAGATGGTGGCTTGGACGGTTGGTGGTTGGTGGTGCAGGGAAGGGCGGTCAGACGGAGTTGATGAAGCGTGTGTTTGCCCAGGCTGGCCTTGATAACTGGTTGGAGGTATGGGAAAAGGTCAACCGCATGTTGGAACGGACGGACGCGGTTAATCTTGACCGAAAACAGACGATTTTAAACATATTTTTGATCCTTGAACGCACTGTCCGAGCATAACTGACATAAATCTGCCGCGTTCTTGCGAAAATCTGTACCCTACGACAGTAGGTTTTGAGGAATTGACAGCGATGGCTGAGCCAAAGCGCTATTACATCACGACGCCGATTTATTACGTTAATGACAGCCCGCACATCGGTCATGCCTTTACCACGCTTGCCTGTGATGTACTAGCGCGATTTAAACGGTTGGATGGCTACGACGTCAAATTTCTGACGGGCACGGATGAGCACGGCCAAAAGGTTGAGAATTCCGCCCGTGAAGCTGGCGTTGACCCGCAAGTCTTTACCGACGGAGTGTCGCAAAATTTTCGCGACCTGGCTGATTTTATGAACTTCAGCCATGACGATTTTATCCGCACCACAGAACCCCGCCATCATGCGGCGACGAAGGATCTCTGGAAGCGTCTTAAGGACGCAGGATTCATCACCCTCGGCAGCTATGCAGGCTGGTATGCTGTTCGAGACGAGGCGTTTTATGGCGAGGGAGAATTAACCGAAGGACCAGACGGCAAAAAGGTCGCCCCGTCAGGTGCTGAAGTAGAATGGGTGGAAGAGCCAAGTTATTTCTTTAAGCTATCTGAAATGCAGGACCGCCTGTTGGCATACTATGATGAAAACCCAGACTTTATCGCGCCGGGGTCGCGCCGCAACGAAGTCATCAGCTTTGTCAGCGGCGGCTTGCGCGATCTCTCGATCTCCCGCACCACCTTCAAATGGGGCGTACAGGTGCCGGGCGATGAAGACCATATCATGTATGTTTGGCTTGATGCCCTGACCAATTATATGACCGGGGTAGGGTATCCTGAAACTGAAACCGGTGAGTACCCAAAATATTGGCCCGCCGACCTGCATATGGTGGGTAAGGACATCTTACGTTTTCACGCGGTCTATTGGCCGGCGTTTCTGATGGCGGCCGGACTTGAATTACCCAAACGCGTGTTTGCCCATGGCTGGTGGACGAATGAGGGTGAAAAAATATCAAAATCCGTTGGCAATGTGATCGAACCGCGGGCGCTGGTCGAAAAATATGGCCTGGACCAAGTCCGTTATTTTCTGCTGCGCGAAGTGCCTTTCGGTAATGACGGAGATTTTTCGAACTCTGCCATGATTACCCGGATTAACAGTGAACTTGCTAATGATTTCGGTAACTTAACGCAACGAGTTCTGTCGATGGTTGCGAAAAACTGCGAGGGAAAAGTGCCGGAACCTGGCAGCTTTACCGATGAAGATAACGTGTTGTTAGGGGCCGGAATGAGTTCTGCTGAGACCTTGCGGGACTGCATGGATCAGCAATCGTTTAATGGCGGACTGGATGCTCTCTGGGCCGTAATTCGGCAGGCCAATGTCTACGTTGACCATCAAGCCCCTTGGAAGTTGCGGAAAGAAGACCCAGCCCGCATGGCGACCGTTCTCTATGTTTTGGTCGAATGCATTCGCAGGCTAGCTCTGCTCAATCAGCCGTTCATGCCGGACACTATGGGTAAAATGCTCGACCAATTGGCCGTGCCAGAAAATCAACGCACGATCCACCAACACATGAATGACGCGTATTGCTTAACACCGGGAACTGAGTTACCGAAGCCTGAGGGATTGTTTCCCCGCATTCAAGAGGACAAGGACTAGGTTTTGAATTTTTTCGTCGACAGTCATTGCCATCTTGATTATCCGGAACTCGCGGGTGATTTAGACGCAGTTGTTGCCCGTGCCGATGAGGCTGGAATTCATTGGATGACGACGGTTTGCACCCAGTTGAGTAAGTTTCCAGACGTCTTAGATATTGCAGAACGATATGGAAATATTTTCTGCACGGTTGGTGTTCACCCACATGAGGCCGGAAACGATGACGACATCACGTCGGAACGGTTGGTTGGTCTTTCTGATCACCCTAAGGTCATTGGGCTTGGGGAAACCGGGTTGGACTATTACTACGAACGCAGCCCCAGGGACGCTCAGCAAGCGTCATTTCAGGCCCACATAGACGCTGCCAGACAAACCGGTCTGCCGCTCATCGTTCACACCAGAGACGCCGATGATGATACGGCTCGGATGTTGCGGGATGAATATGCCAAAGAACCTTTTACCGGCGTCATTCATTGTTTTAGTTCCGGCCCGGAAATGGCGAAGGCTGCTTTGGAAATCGGCTTCTATATTTCCATTTCGGGAATCGTGACTTTTAAGAGTGCCCAGGACCTAAGAGACACCGTCGCCGATGTGCCGCTGGATCGGCTGTTGGTTGAAACGGATGCACCATATTTGGCGCCAGTTCCCAAACGGGGCAAGCCTAATGAACCGGCATTCACGGCATTTACCGCACGCCAGTTAGCAGAAATAAAAGCTGTTAGCCTCAAAGAACTATCAAAATCTACCACCGATAACTTCTTTAAATTGTTCAATAAAGCCACACGAGAGAGTGAAACGTCGTGCGCGTGACCATCCTTGGAAGTGGTTGCTCGGGCGGAACGCCGCAGCCTGGTCAAGGGTGGGGTAAATGTGACCCCAATAATCCTAAAAACAGAAGGCTCCGCCCATCAATTTTGGTTGAAAATGAGGGCACAACTGTTCTTGTAGATACATCTCCGGATTTACGTGAACAACTTTTAGATGCCGATGTTACGCGTTTGGATGCGGTGGTTTATACCCACGCCCACGCCGATCACCTTCACGGAATTGATGATCTTCGCGGCATTAATCGGGCCATGGGTACCGCGATAGATGCATATGCAGATGAAATTACCTTAGGCATCATTCAGCAACGCTTTGGGTACGTTTTAAAACCTCTCCCTGAAACAGCAACTTCAATTTTCAAACCGACCTTAGTGCCACATGTTTTGAATGATCGGCAATCAGTCGACATTGGAAATTTGAAGTTTAGCGGGTTCGTTCAAGACCATGGTTTTTCGCAAACGATGGGGTACAGAATCAACAATGTTGGCTACACAACGGACGTGGTTGAATTGCCTGAACATGCGTTTGATATTTTGGCTGGCATTGATACATGGATCATTGGAACCTTCATTGATCGTCCACATGCGACTCACGTTGACGTTGATCGGGCGCTTGGCTGGATCGAAAGGGTTAAGCCAAAAAGGGGCATTTTTACACACCTAGGCCAATCGTTAGATCATGATCAATTGGCTGCATATTTACCCAATGGGGTTGAGCCCGCATATGATGGTATGGTGATTGATACCGCGTGATGGTAACTGTTTTAAATTGTATTTAGAAGTTGTTTAATCAACGTAACTCTTTAAGGGTAAATAAAATAAAAATTTTCCATAATATAAATTATGCGACAATTTTTGTTGTTCATTATTAAGGTGGCGGGTACTCACCCCGCACTCTTTTTAAAACCAAGAGCCAATATGACAGACAAAAATTCAATCGACAGACTTTTGGGCATCATGGCTCAACTCCGAAATCCCGAAGGTGGATGCCCTTGGGATTTGGAGCAGACGTTCGAGACGATTGTGCCGCATACGATTGAGGAAGCGTACGAAGTCGCTGAGGCGATTGAGAATGGCGACCTCAATGCTTTGCAAGATGAGTTGGGCGATCTTCTGTTTCAAGTCGTGTTCTATGCTCAGATGGCTGATGAGGAAGGCCTGTACGATTTTTCCGATATCGTTGAAGGTGTCTGTGAGAAAATGGAAAGTCGCCATTCGCATGTGTTTGGGGACCTCAGTATTAAGGACGCAGAGGCTCAAACGGTCGCGTGGGAAGATCATAAAGCGCGCGAACGGGCGAGCAAAAATGGGACTTCGGACATACCTGAAAGTGTTCTGGATGGGGTGGCGGTGCCCCTTCCCGCTTTGACCCGTGCCGTGAAATTGCAAAAACGCGCGGCGCGTGTTGGGTTTGATTGGACTGAGGCCAAAGACGTCCTTGATAAAATTGCAGAGGAAGCCGCTGAATTAAGCCATGAAATCGATGTTAAGGCAGACAAGACGCGGGTCATTGACGAGCTAGGAGACCTATTGTTCGCTGTAACTAACCTGGCGCGGAAGCTGGAGGTTGATCCGGAACAAGCCCTTCGTGGTGGAAATGCGAAGTTTGAAAGACGGTTCAAGCGGATCGAACAATTTCTAAGAGACCAAGGTCGCACCCCTGAAGATGCTAGTTTGGCGGAAATGGAAGCGCTTTGGGTTCAAGCTAAGGGTGAGGAAACGTAAGCCCCCTTCCCTCGATCGTATTTTTTTTTGTTGTCCTCGTTTTCGCCCAATTTATGATCTAGGGTAGTTTTATCATTTCTCAACTGAAAGATCGAACTCGTGCGCAAATTATTTTCCAGAAGAATGATCGGTCGTTTGTTTGGCGCCTTGTTTTTGATGGTCGTTCTGAACGGTTGCTATTTCCCGCTTAAATTTGATATTGAAGTAGAGATTTCGCGGCAAGGGTTTTACAAGATCACCTTCGATGGATATGTCGTGTATCTTCCTTTATATCAAGGGCTTAGGGACGGAAAAATTAAACCTTCTGAAGAAGCTAAAAAGGTTGAATACGTTAAAACTGATATCACCCGAGATTCATCGACCAAGGATTTCAAGTACGTTAAAAAAGGTCGGTTTAAAGTTACTTGGATAAAAGAAGGCGATATTACCCGCCAAAAAATGGTCACCTTCATGCGCCGGAATGCGGCTTTCCTGACCATTCAATACAGCAAAAAGCGCTATACCATTGAGGTCTTAGGGACCTCCCTATCAACCGCTCAGAAAAAACAATTGCGAACGATTGGGCTCGATATGTTTGGCGAAATCAGGATTAAGACCGACGCAAAGGTCGTCAGCCATAATGCCACCAAAAAAGGTACGGCCGACAAATTCTACGTTTGGAAGATCAATGGCGTGAACGGGCCGTCGCCCAAAATGGTGCTTTCGTTAATCTAGTCTTCCGTCAGAAGCTTCATCAAACTAGAGGTATCCCAACGTCCGCCACCCTTGGCTTGAACGTGGGAATAGAACTGATCGACCAATGCGGTTGCCGGTAACCGGGCCTTGTTGCGCTGAGATTCATCGAAGCAAATCGCTAAATCTTTGCGCATCCAATCGACCGCAAAGCCGAATTCATATTCATCCTTCAGCATGGTAGAGCCACGATTTTCCATCTGCCAAGATTGCGCGGCACCCTTGGAGATCACGCCAAGAACCTTTTCACCATCAAGCTCAGCCTTGGCCGCGAAGTTTAGGCCTTCTGACAAACCTTGGAGCAAGCCCGCAATACAAATCTGGTTGACCATTTTGGTGAGTTGCCCAGACCCGGCAGCGCCCATCAGCGTGGTCGCATTAGCGTAGCAGCCAATGATAGGCTCGACGACAGCGAAATCAGCCTCTTCCCCGCCGACCATCACGGCCAATTGTCCGTTCTCTGCACCAGCTTGACCGCCGGAAACAGGGGCATCCAAGAAATGCAGCCCTTTGGCGCGTGCGGCTTCATCAATTTCTAGTGCCAACTGCGCAGAAGCCGTGGTGTGGTCGACCAAGTAGGCACCGTCTTTCATGCCGGCGAGCGTCCCCGTGTTGCCAAAGGTAACGCCGCGCACGTCGTTGTCATTGCCGACGCACATAAACACGAGATCAGCCCCGTCAGCGGCCTTGGTAGGGGTGTCTGCGTGGCTTCCGCCATGCTCGCTGGCCCATTTCTCAGCTTTGCTGGTGGTGCGGTTATAGACAGTGACGTCGTTGCCTGCTTTCGCCAAATACCCAGCCATTGGATAGCCCATGACGCCCAGTCCAATAAACGCTACTTTTTTTGACATTCTAATTCCTTAATATTTTTGGCCCGAAAGCCCTAGGGCTCGCCAATTGTTGCGTGAAGTTGGGCCCATGCTGGCGAATTAGGGGCCAAAAGCAAGGATGAATTATCGATAATTCCAGCGGTTGTTTGATAGTCTCCGGTAATCCCTCCAGAAAGCTGGCTATACCCGCCAGCTTCGGTATGTATGAGGATACCAGCGGCATGATCCCACGGTTTAATCTTCCCTGCGTAGCGAGCAAAATGAAGCACACCCCTGGCCAAATCCAAGTATTCCATCCCGACACATTTATAGCGGGTTAATCGGCCATCATCTTCCGCATAGCCCCACGTATGGCACATCCGATGGCGCAGTCGCGGGCCGAGTGAGCCAGACATTTGGCCGATTGGGACCGTATCGTCAATTTTAAGACGCTGATCACCGATCCACGCCCCCTGCCCTTTAATAGCCCAGACCGTAACGTCGTTGATCGGATCGTGAATCCATCCAGCAAGAGTTTCACCACCGACGCAATACGCAACGATCAGGGCAAAGCAGGCCTTTCCGGCAGCAAAATTCCCGGTGCCATCAACCGGGTCCAATATCCAAACCGGCGATGCATTGTTTAATTCATCTAGCAGGCTGGGGTCGTCTTCAACCGATTCTTCGCCGATCGCAACACTTCCGGGAATGAGCGCTGTCAGTTCTATTGCGAGCCGTTTTTCCGCTTCGATATCGGCCGTCGTTACATAATTCTTTGGGCTTTTTTCAGTTATATCGCTGGCATCTAGATTGCGAAATCTAGGCATGACCTCAGCCTTTGCGATGTCACGAATAAT
>Ga0114996_10005169_pt1 | contig 15431 bp, 17 predicted proteins | sample ArcticOcean_MG_C_4_FD_87039 | JGI IMG/M metagenome (GOLD analysis project Ga0114996, IMG submission 87039) | Marine microbial communities from western Arctic Ocean - ArcticOcean_MG_CB4_134 | ecosystem: Environmental > Aquatic > Marine > Oceanic | place: Arctic Ocean: Canada Basin | collected...
TAAAAAAAAACTTCCACCTATTAATAAATACATAGTTTTTTTTTTTTTAAAAGTAAAGATTCAGCTTTTTTTTTATAATTTTCATATTTATAAGAACTTAATTCAATAAAGAAATTTTCATAAGAAGTCACAATAAGGTTAATAATACTTATAATTGATAGTTTTTTATTAGTTTCTAAATACATGTTAGTTGACTGATATAAGTTATTAATTTTTGGGTTTGAAATAATATTTATTCCTATACCTATTATTAAAAATTTTTTATTTTTTAAAGTTATCAATTCTTGTAGAACACCACAAACTTTTTTCTTGTTTATAAAAATATCATTTGGGAATTTTAATCTAACTTTTTTTTTATTGCAAAATTTCTTAATTATATCTGAAATTATAACAGTATTAATTGTTGAAAATTCATTAAATGGTGGAAGTTTTTTTTTAATCGGGAAAAACAATGAAATAAATAAATTTCCTTTTCTTGATATCCATTTTTTTCCGAACGTTCATCTACCTTTTGTTTGAATTTTAGAATGTACACAACCGAATAATTTTTTTTTTTTTATTAAACTTATAGCCATATCATTTGTGCTTGTTACACTTCTAAATTTAAATAACTTAAATTTCATTAATTAATTTGTACTGATGAAATTAAATCTATTAATACGGATGGGTAAATAAAATAAATTAATATAAATAAACTAGATAGAATTAGTGAAATTTTAAGACCCCAATCGTAATTTAACTCAAATGGTTTGTTAGGTTTATCAAAATAAATTATTTTTATAATTCTTAAATAATAAAAAGCCGAAATTACTGTTGTTAAAAGTCCTATAATTGCCAAGTAATACATCTTAGATTCTATCACAGCCATAAATACATAAAATTTAGCAAAAAAACCAGCAAGTGGAGGTATACCTGCTAATGAAAAAAGAATTACAAGAAATGTTAAAGCTAAAGTAGGGTGGTTTTTTGACAGCCCTGAAAGGTCTTTAATATTTTCATAGTAAACATTTTCTCTTCGCATCATAAAAATACAACTGAATGCACCAAGATTCATTACTAAATATATTATCAGATAAATTATTGTACTTTGAATTCCTTCATTTGTGCCTGTGGATATACCTGCAAGAGCATAACCCATATGCCCTATAGAACTATAAGCCATTAATCTTTTTATATTATTTTGTCCTATAGCCGCTACAGCTCCCAATATCATTGAGGCAATAGATAAAAAAACTACTATAGTTTGCCACTGATCTATTGCATTTATAAATGGTACATACATAAACCGAATAAAAACTGCTAAAGCTGCAATTTTTGGGATAAGAGCAAAAAAACTTGTCACTGAAGTTGGGGATCCTTCATAAACATCAGGTGTCCACATGTGGAAAGGAACAGCAGAAATTTTAAATGCTAAACCAACGATTACAAAAACAATTCCAAAAACTGCCCCTGTGTTTTGGCTATTCAAATTATTTGATATAGTTTCAAAATTTGTTGATCCTGTGAATCCATAAATTAATGAACATCCGTAAAGCATCAAACCCGTAGCGAGGGCACTTAATATAAAATATTTTAATCCAGCTTCAGTTGATTTTTCTTCATCCCTCTTAAAAGATGCCAAAATATATAGACATAGAGATTGTAATTCTAAACCCAAATAAAAAAGAATTAAATCAAAAGAACTGATCATTAACATCATGCCAAGAACTGAGAATAAAACAATTATAAGATATTCTGTTTTATCTATATTATTAATTTCAAGATATACATTAGATGAAAGCAAAACGAATAAACAAAAAAGTAAAGTAAGACTTTTCATCACTATTGACAGTTTGTCAATTATATAACTGTTATTAAAAATTTTTATTATCTCATTAGGTTGATTAAGAACTAGTACAGTTGTAAAAATTAAAACTATCATTGTTAAAAATCTTAATAATTTAAAACTTTTTTTAACAAAAACTCCAATCATTAAAAGCGATATTATAGAAATTGATAAAAATAATTCTGGCAAAATATAAAGAATAGTTTGCATTTAACCATTCCTTTTATTTAAATAAAAATTTATGTCTAGATGATATTTTTCAATTAGATTATTAATTGAAATATCAATGGTATTAAATAACGGCTCAGGATAAAAACCAAAAAATAAAATTAAGAATGTTAATGATATAAAAATGTATATTTCTGTTTTGTCTAGGTCTTTAATTTCTTTTACTTCTGGATTCGCTATGCGGCCAAAAATTACTCTTTTGTATAACCATAACATGTATGCTGCAGCCAAAATAACGCCTAGACTAGCTAAAATGGCTACTATTATATTTTTTTGAAAAACTCCTACTAAAACTAAAAATTCTCCAACAAAACCACTTGTACCCGGTAGCCCTAAAGCACCTAATGTAAAAACCATAAAAAATAAAGAATATTTTGGCATATTATTTACTATTCCACCATATGAAGAAATCATTCGCGAATGTATTCTGTCATACAAAACTCCAACACATAAAAAAAGTGCAGCTGATATAAGGCCATGACTTATCATTTGAATAATACTTCCTTCTAAACCTTGTTTCGTTAATGAAAAAATACCAATAGTAACAAAACCCATATGAGCAACAGATGAGTAAGCAATTAACTTTTTTATGTCATCTTGCATTAAAGCTATTAATGAAGTGTAAATTATAGCAATAATACTTAAAGTAAAAATAAATGGAGTAAAATAGTCAGAAGCTAAAGGAAACAGGCCTAATGAGAAGCGAATAAATCCATATCCACCCATCTTTAAAAGTATTGCTGCTAAAATTACAGATCCTGCTGTAGGTGCTTCTACATGTGCATCAGGTAACCAAGTGTGGAATGGCCACATTGGTATTTTAACTGCAAAAGAGCTAAAAAAAGCTAACCAAAGTAAATATTGATAATCTTCTGATATTCTTAAATCTAAAAGTTTAATAACATCTGTAGTTCCAGTTATCCAATAAATAGAAATAATTGCAACTAACATTAAAACAGAACCCAATAATGTAAATAAGAAAAACTTAAAGGCAGAATAAACTCTCTTTGATCCTCCCCAGATACCAATTATTAAAAACATAGGTATAAGTCCTGCTTCAAAAAATAAATAAAAAACCACAAGATCAAGAGAACAGAAAACTCCTAACATTAATGTTTCCATTAAGAGAATAGCAATAAGGAAATCTTTAATTTTAAATTTAATACTATGAATTCCAGAAAAAATACATATAGGAGCTATAAATGTTGTCAGTAGAATAAATAAAATAGATATTCCGTCAATGCCTAATTGAAAACTAATTAAACCATTAATCCAATTTTTTTTCTCAATAAACTGAAAATCAGATGTTGTTTCATCAAAAATTAACCAGAGGAAAATAGAGAGAGAAAAATTTACTGAAGATGAAAAAATTGCTACATATTTAGAGTTTTTTTCTACATTCTTTTGATTTCCTTTTGTTATTAAAATAAATAAAGCCCCAATAAGTGGAATAAAAATAATTGCTGATAGAATAGGAAAATTCATTTAATATAAAATAAAATAAGTTAGTAATAATGAAAAACCAACTAGCATTGCAAATGCGTAATGATGTAAGTAACCACTCTGAAAATTTATAGACTTATTAGATAAAATTTTTACTAGTTTTGAAAGTCCATTAGGGCCATATCTATCTATTATATTTACATCACTTTTAATCCAAAGAAATAATCCAACCTTTTTTATAGGCTGAACAAAGATAAAATTATATAATTCATCAAAGTACCACTTATTTAATAAAAAATTATAAATAGATTGATTTTTTAATATTAGGTTTTTAAGTATTTTCTCATTTGAAACAAATAAATAGTATGAAAGTGGAATTAGTAAAGTAACTAATAATGGAGTCATAACAAGTAGCCAAATTGGAGGATGTTCATGCTGAACATATTCTAAAAATAAAATTGAATAATTCCAAAAATCTTGGTTATTTTCACCTATAAATAATTCTTTGAACATAATGCCTGCAAAAACAGCTCCGAAAGCTAGCAAGCAACATGGTATTAGCATTATTAAAGGTGATTCATGAATCGTTTTTAAATTATTTTTTCTATTATTATATTTGCCATGGAAAGTTTTAAAAATTAATCTCCATGAATAAATTGATGTTAATAAAGCTGTAAAAATTCCTACAAAAGCTGCACTGTATCCTAATAAATTACCTTTTAAATAAGAGATCTCGATGATTGCATCTTTAGAATAGTATCCAGACAAAAATGGGAATCCTGTTAAAGCAAGTGTTCCAATGATCATTAATATATAGGTGCAAGGTATCTTTTTCCAAACTCCGCCCATTAATCTAATGTCTTGTTCTTCATTAAATGAATGAATTACACACCCTGAACCTAAAAACAATAGAGCTTTAAAAAATGCATGAGTAAATAAATGAAAAGTTGCTACATGATAAGCTCCTAAACCAACTGCAAAAAACATATATCCAAGTTGACTACATGTTGAATAGGCAATTATTTTTTTAATATCATTTTGCACAAGCGCTACTGTGGCAGCAAAGAAAGCTGTGGACATGCCCACCAAAGTAACTACGTTTAATGCTGTTTGAGAATATTCAAAGATAGGAGAACATCTTACTACTAAAAAAACACCAGCTGTAACCATTGTTGCTGCATGAATTAACGCTGATACAGGTGTGGGTCCCTCCATAGCATCCGGAAGCCAGGTGTGTAAAAATATCTGAGCAGATTTTCCCATTGCTCCAATAAAAAGCATTAAACAAATTAATGTAATTAAGTTTGTTTGAATACCTAAAAAAATAATTTCTTTTTGAGATAAAAGTGAAGTTTGTTGAAATACTTCATTATAATTAACAGTACCGTAATAAAAGAAAATTAAAAAAATTCCAATTGCAAAAGCAAAATCTCCAACTCTGTTTACTAAAAAAGCTTTAATAGCTGCAGCGTTGGCTGAAGGTTTTTTATACCAAAAACCAATTAATAAGTAAGAACATAAGCCTACACCTTCCCATCCAAAGAATAATTGTAAAAAATTATCAGCAGTAACAAGAATAAGCATAGAGAAAGTAAATAAAGAAAGATAAGACATAAAACGATATTTATTTGGATCATTGATCATGTAACCAATAGAATAAAAATGAATTAATGATGATATTAAACTTACAACAACTAACATTACTGATGTTAATGAATCTACGTATATAGACCAATTGACATTAAAATTTCCTGAACTAATCCAATTAAATATTAATTTATTACTAGAATAATCTTGCATTAATACTTTGTAAAAAATAATGATAGATAAAACTGCTGAAATTCCAACTAATGTACTGGTCAAAATATTAGAATATTTTTCAGTAATTATTTTTCCAAAAAATGCTGAAATAATTGACCCGAGTAAAGGTAAAAAAACTATTATATATTCCATATTAACCTTTCAAAGAGTTAATCTTTTCTACGTTAATTGAGCCTTTATTTTTGTAATACATTACAATTATAGCAAGACCTACAGCAGCTTCAGCTGCTGCTACTGTTAAAACAAACATTGAAAATATTTGACCAGAAAGATTTTGTAAATAAATTGAAAACGATACTAAATTAATATTCACTGCTAAAAGTATCAATTCAATGGACATTAAAATAATGATGACATTTTTTTTATTTAAGAAAATACCAAATATTCCAATAGTAAAAATAATTGTTCCTAAAGTTAAATAGTGACCTAATCCAATTTCATTCATCAAGTTTTATTCCTTTTTCGCTTTCTACATCCACTAATGAAACAGAACTATCTTTATCTCTTTCTATTTGGCTAAAATAACTTTGTCTTTTTACATTTTCTTTCTTGGTAAATGTTAAGGTAATAGCTCCAATCATTGCAACAAGAAGAATCATTCCAGATATTTGAAAGAGATGAATATATTCAGTATATAAAACGTTACCTATTGCATGTGTATTTGTTAAATTCAGATTTAAATTTATTGATGACAATGGAATAAAAGTTTCTTTATATTTCCACCCACCAATTACAACCAATAACTCAAAAAAAATGATTATACCAACTATAGAAGCCACAGACTTATAATTTATTAAATTTTTTTTAGCTGTTTTCCTTATTTCATGCTTTGTGACATTTAGCATCATAACGACAAAAAGAAATAAAACTGCTACCGCACCAACATAAACAATAAGCATAATCATGCCTAAAAACTCAGCTCCTATCATAATAAAGAGGATAGAAATACTAATAAAAACTAAGATTAAAAAAAATACTGAATGAATTGTATTTTTAGAGACGGTTACCATTAATGCTGAAAATACCGCTATAGAAGAAAAAAAATAAAAAAATAAAGAATGTGCCAACATTTATCTAAACGGTGCATCAGCTTTTATATTTTCCGCTAATACATCCTCCCATTTATCACCGTTTTCTAATAATTTTTTTTTATTATAATAAAGTTCTTCTCTAGTTTCTGTTGCAAATTCAAAGTTTGGGCCTTGTACTATAGCATCAACGGGGCACGACTCTTCACATAATCCACAATAAATACATTTAAGCATATCTATGTCATATCTAGTTGTTTTTCTACTTCCATCATTTTTAATTTCAGACTCAATAGTTATTGCTTGAGCTGGGCAAACTGCTTCACATAATTTACATGCTATACATCTTTCTTCTCCATTAGGGTATCTTCTTAGAGCATGTTCACCTCTAAATCGTGGACTTATTTTTCCTCTTTCAAAAGGATAATTAATAGTTTTTTTTGTTTGAAAAATTTTTTTAATAGCTAATGATAGCCCTGCAACAAAGTCCGCCATAAAAACTGTTTTTATTAATCTATTAATCTTCATTTTTCTATTACTGGTAATGCATCAAAAAAAAATAAAAAACTTGCTGTTAAAACTAACCAAATTAATGAGAGTGGTAAAAAAATTTTCCAACCCAGTCTCATTAACTGGTCAAAACGATATCTTGGAACTATAGCTTTAACTAATGAAAATAATATAAATAAAACTAAAATTTTAAGTATCATCCAAAATACTCCAGGTAATATATTAAATGGGTAAAAATCAATTGGGCTTAACCATCCACCTAAAAAAAGAACTGAACCTAATGCACATAATAATAATATATTTGCATACTCACCTAACCAAAACATAGCATACATCATTCCTGAATATTCAGTTTGATACCCAGCCACAAGTTCAGATTCAGCTTCCGGTAAATCAAAAGGTGGTCGATTTGTTTCAGCCAAAGATGATATAAAAAAAACAACAAACATTGGAAATAATGGAAAAATAAACCACACATTTTCTTGTGCTAAAACTATTTTACTTAAATTTAAAGATCCTACGCAAAGTAAAACATTAATAATAATAATGCCTATGGATACCTCATAAGATATCATTTGTGCCGCTGATCTAATAGCACCTAAAAAAGGATACTTTGAATTTGAAGCCCACCCACTCATTATTATTCCATAAACACTTAAAGATGAAACAGCGAACAAATACAATATCCCAATATTAATATTTGCCAGAACCAATTTATCACTAAATGGAATGACGGCCCAAGCAACCAAAGCTAAAGTAAGTGTTACAATAGGAGCTAAAATAAATATAATTTTATTTGCACTTGCTGGTATAATTATTTCTTTAAAAATATATTTTAAGGCATCTGCGAAAGTTTGAAAAAGGCCAAATGGGCCAACAACATTAGGTCCTTTTCTTTTTTGAACAAAAGCCCACACTCTTCTATCTAACCAAACAACTAAAGCTACTGATACTAAAACTGGTAAGAGTAAAGAAATTATTTTATAAAGTTCATTTAAAAAAACATTTATATAAATCATTAGCTTGCTTTCTCAGTTCCATTAAATAAATATTTTTTTGATATTTGCCTGCACTCACTCATAATTTTTGAAGCTCTAGCAATCGGATTAGTATAATAATAATCAATTGGTTTTAAAGAAATATCCTCCTCAACATAATTAATACTTCCCTCATCTTCAAACTCGATATTATTTTTCTTTTGAATGCTATTAATTATATTTTCTTTTAATTGACTGATATTGTTAAATCCAAGAGGTTTTTTCATCATATTAGCTAAATCCTTGAAAATAATCCAATCTTCACGAGCATCACCTGGAGGGTAAGAAGCTTTATATGTGTTTTGCATTTTTCCTTCTAAATTAACAAATAAACCATTTTTTTCTGTATATGCAGCTCCAGGAAAAATAATATCAGCAATTTCTGCTCCCTTATCACCATGACTTCCCTGATAAACAATAAATTTATCTTTTTTGTCGAAATTAAAATTATCCGCTCCTAATAAATAAATAAATTTAAATTCATCATTATCTAATTTATCAAAAAAGGAAAAATTATCATTTTTGTTTATAGAATAAACCCCTAAATCAATCGACCCAACTCTTGAAGCTTGTTGTGTAAGAATATTAAAAGCTTTCCAGTCTTTATTTATTAAATTATTTTTATATAAAAAATTTTTTAAAGTTTCAAAAATATATTGTCCCTTTTTTCCATATAAAGCTGACTCTCCTATTATAATCATTGGTTTTTTTGAATTTTTAATTTTTTCATTTATTTTATGTGAACCAGATGCAATTTCTTTAATAACAGATGTGCTAGAACCGATATTTTCATATGGATAAGTTAAATCACCAGGGTCTCCTATAGAATAAATTTTTGTTTTGTTTTTAATATATGATTTTCTAATTCTTAAATTAAGAATAGTAGCTTCTAGTCTAGGATTTGTTCCAACTAAAATAATAAGATCCGAATCTTCAATTCCATTAATTGATGAATTAAAAACATAATTCATACGTTCTTTTGGGTTTATATAAACTCTATCTTGTCTACATTCATAATTTTTTGAACCTAAAGATTTCTCAAAAAAAGTTTTAAAACTATATACCATTTCTAGATCTGCTAGATCTCCTACCATTCCAGCAATTTCATTTGGATTTAAAAATTTTAATTTACTAATTAAAAGTTTAAGCGCTTTATTCCAAGATACTTTTTCTAACTTTCCATTTTCTCTGATGTATGGAGTATCTAATCTTTGCTTTAGTAGACCATCGCATGCATACCTTGTTTTATCGGATATCCATTCTTCATTTATATCTTCATTAATTCTTGGTAAAACTCTTTTTACTTCCCATCCATATGTATCAACTCTAATATTGGAACCTACTGCATCCATGACATCTATCGTTTCAGTTTTTTTTAAATCCCAAGGGCGAGTTTCAAAAGCATAAGGTTTTGAAGTAAGAGCTCCTACTGGACATAAATCTATAACATTAGCTGATAACTCAGATTCCATAGATTTCTCTAAGTAAGTTGTGATTTCCATATCTTCTCCTCTACCAATAGCACCCAGTTCGGGTATTCCAGCAACTTCAGTTGCAAATCTAATACACCTAGTGCAATGAATGCATCTTGTCATTTGAGTTTTAATAAGAGGGCCCATGTACTTTTCGTTGACTTGTCTTTTTTTTTCTCTATATCTTGAATTATCCAATCCATAAAAAAGAGATTGATCTTGTAAATCACACTCTCCTCCTTGGTCACAAACAGGACAATCAAGAGGATGATTTGCTAATAAAAATTCCATCACACCTTTTCTAGCTTTATCTACAAAAGATGTATTGGTTTTAACTTTCATTCCATCTGCTGCTGGCATAGCACAAGATGCAACTGGTTTATTTGATTTTTCAATTTCAACTAGGCACATTCTACAGTTGCCAGCTATAGAAAGTTTTTCGTGATAACAAAATCTTGGAATTTCCTCACCCGCTAATTCACAAGCTTGCAGAACGGTCATTCCTTCTTCAAATTCTATCTCTTTAGTATTAACTGTAATTTTAGGCATTATCTTTCTCCAAAAGATGTTGATCTATAAGATAAGGAATATTAGTTTTTTTATTTATTATTGGTTCTTCATGACTTCTTTGTTCAATTTCTTTTTTAAAATGGCGAAGCAAACCTTGCACTGGCCAAGAAGAACCTTCTCCAAATGCACAAATAGTGTGTCCTTCTATTTGTTTTGTTACATCATATAAAAGGTCTATCTCTTTATAAGTTGATTCACCATCGGCCATTCTTTCAAGCATTCTCCACATCCAACCACAACCCTCTCTACAAGGAGTGCATTGACCACAACTTTCATGTTTGTAAAATCTAGCAATTCTAGCTATACATCTTATAATATCTTGGTTTTTATTGATAACAACTATACCAGCAGTTCCTAAACCACTATTTGCTTTTGTGAGCGAGTCAAAATCCATCGTAATTGTTTCGCATATATTTTTAGGTAAAAGAGGCATTGAAGAACCTCCTGGTATTACAGCTTGAAGATTATTCCAGCCACCAACAACTCCACCTGCATGTTTTTCAATTAAGTCTTTTAATGGAATTCCCATTTCTTCTTCAACATTACAAGGATTGTTAACATTTCCAGAGATACAAAATATTTTTGTCCCTGTATTTTTTGGTTTACCCAGAGAAGCAAACCATTTAGCACCTCTTCTCAAGATTGTTGGAATTACCGCTACAGTTTCAACATTATTAACTATAGTAGGACAACCATAAAGACCAACAAGTGCTGGAAATGGAGGTTTAAGTCTTGGTTGGCCTTTTTTTCCTTCAATACTTTCTAATAAGGCTGTTTCTTCTCCACATATGTAAGCTCCAGCTCCATAATGTATATATATATCTAAATCCCATCCTGAGTCACATGCATTTTTACCAATATAATTTTTTTTATATGCTTGGTTAATTGCTTCTTGTAATCTTTGGCCCTCTCTGAAGTACTCTCCTCTAATATAGATGTAGCAAATATTTGCACTTATTGCATAACTGGAAAGTAAACAACCTTCTATAAGTTTTTGAGGTTCGTATCTTAATATATCACGATCTTTACAAGTACCAGGTTCAGACTCATCAGCATTAATAACAAGATAGTGAGGTCTTGACCCAACTTCTTTAGGAGCAAAAGATAACTTTAAGCCAGTTGGAAATCCAGCTCCTCCTCTACCTCGTAATTCAGATTCTTTAATTTCTTTTATGATAAATTCTTTTCCTTTTAAAATAATGCTCTTTGTATTTGTCCAGTCACCTCTTTTTAAAGATTTATCAATTTCCCAACCAAAATCATTATATAAATTTTGAAATATTCTATCTTTGTCTTTAAGCATTTTTTACCTCGAGTAAAGTAGTTCTATTTTTTTCTGGAGCATTACTTGTTCTATTCGTTGCAGAACCAGGGTCTGGAAATTCACCTTTTAGAAGCTTTTCAACTATCTCTTGGGTTTTGTTTTCGTTTAAGTCTTCAAAGTAATCTTGATTAATTTGCATCATAGGAGCATTTACACAAGCACCTAAACATTCAACTTCTGTCCACGAACATACTTTATTATTTGATAGCTCGTTTTGATTTTGTGAAATATATTTTTTACAAATATCTGTTATTTTTTTAGATCCTCTAATCATACATGGCGTAGTTGTACAAACTTGAACAAAAAACTTGCCTACAGGAGTCAAATTAAACATTGAATAAAACGTTGCTACCTCGTAAACTTTTATATAAGGCATACTTATAATTTCTGCTACTTTTTTTATAGCAGGCAATGGAATCCAATTATCATTTTGATTTTGAACCAAAAATAAAAGAGCCATAACAGCGCTACTTTTTCTTTCTTTGGGATATTTATTTATTTCAATTTTAACTTTCTTTAAATTTTCATTTGTAAAATTAAAAAATTCAGGTTGAGTTTTAGATACTTTTTTTAAACTCATCTATCAACCTCACCAAAAACTATGTCTAACGAACCTAAAACAGCCGGAACATCTGCTAGCATGTGACCTTTCAATAAATAATCCATAGCTTGTAAATGAGAAAATCCTGGAGCTCTTATTTTACATTTATATGGTTTGTTAGATCCATCAGCTATAAGGTAAACACCAAATTCACCTTTTGGAGCTTCTACCGCAGTATAAATTTCACCTTTAGGTACCCTGTAGCCTTCAGAAAATAATTTAAAATGATGTATTAAAGCTTCCATTGATTTTTTTATATCATCTTTTTTAGGAGGTATAATTTTTCCATCTATAGACTTAACCGGTCCAGGTGGCATTTTTTTAATACATTCTTTTATGATTTTAACGCTCACTCTCATTTCTTCCATTCTACAAAGATAACGATCATAACAATCTCCATTCTTTCCTATTGGAATTTTAAAATTAAAATCTTTATAACATTCATATGGTTGAGATTTTCTTAAATCCCAAGAAACACCTGAACCTCTTAACATAACACCTGAAAAGCTAAAATCTAAAGCTTCTTGCTGTGTAACAATACCAATATCAACATTTCTTTGTTTGAAAATTCTATTATCAGTTAAAAGAGTTTCTAAATCATCTAAAATTTTTGGAAAATTATTACAAAATGAAAAGATATCATCGGTTAATCCTCTGGGTAAATCTTTATGGACTCCACCTGGTCTAAAATAATTTGCATGTAAACGTGATCCTGAAACTCTTTCGTAAAATGTCATTAAAGTTTCTCTTTCTTCAAAACCCCAAAGAGAAGGCGTCAACGCTCCCACGTCTAAAGCTTGCGTCGTAATATTTAATAGATGACTTAATATTCTTCCAATTTCACAAAATAAAACTCTTATATACTGACCTCTAATAGGAACTTCTATTGCTAAAAGTTTTTCTACAGCTAAAGCAAAGGCATGCTCTTGGTTCATTGGAGAAACATAATCTAAACGATCAAAATATGGAATTGCTTGAGTATATGTTTTATGTTCTATAAGTTTTTCTGTCCCTCGATGCAGAAGACCAATATGTGGATCAATTTTTTCCACTACTTCACCATCAAGCTCTAAAATTAACCTTAATACACCATGTGCAGCTGGATGCTGTGGTCCAAAGTTTAAATTCATAGTCTTAGTTTTTTTTATCATCGCTTGATTTTATTTTTTCAGTTTCCTTTTTAATGTATTTGGTTCCCTCCCACGGGCTTTCAAAATTAAAGTCTCTATATTCCTGATCAAGTTTAACTGACTCATAAACTACTTTTTTTTTATCTTCACTATATCTAACCTCATTATGTCCAGTTAAAGGAAAATCTTTTCGAAGTGGAAATCCTTTAAATCCATAATCAGTAAGTATTCTTCTTAGGTCTGGATGATCTTTAAAAGATATCCCATACATATCAAAGACTTCTCTTTCCATCCAATTAGAAGATGAAAATATTTTTGTAAGGCTTGGTACTACAATTTTTTCGTCTATATTTATATTAACTATAATTCTTAAATTATTTTCAAGACTTAGAAATAAATAAATAAGTTTAAATCTTTTTTCATTTTGCGGATAATCAACTGCAGTAATATCAATTAATTGTTTAAATTTACATTTTTCGTTAGTTTTTAAAAATAAAATCACTGAAATTAAATTTTCAATATCAACTTCTATAAAAAGTTGATTTAAATTTATTTCAGATTTTTTTACTGATGTTGTTAAAGCCGAATTTACTATTTTTTCTAAGTTATGCACTGTTACTGTCATTTTACCTTTCCAAACTTCCTTCTCGTCTAATTTTTTTTTGTAATCTTAAGATTCCATAAAGCAGAGCTTCTGCGGAAGGTGGGCAGCCCGGAACATAAATATCAACCGGAATAATACGGTCACATCCTCTTACAACTGAGTATGAATAATGATAATAACCTCCACCGTTAGCACAACTACCCATTGATATTACATACCTTGGTTCTGGCATTTGATCATAAACTTTTCTAAGTGGTGCAGCCATTTTATTTGTTAATGTGCCAGCTACTATCATTACATCTGACTGTCGAGGCGATGCACGTGGAGCAGCTCCAAATCTTTCTAGATCATATCTAGGCATCGAAGCTTGCATCATTTCAACTGCACAACAAGCTAAACCAAAAGTCATCCAATGTAAGGATCCTGTTCTTGCCCAATTAATTAAGTTTTCTGTACTGGTTGTAATAAAACCTTTTTCACTAAAATCTTTCGCAATTTTTTTAAATTCATCAGGTATTTGCTCTTCTTTTTTTTTTAAACTAAACATATTAATCCCAATCTAGAGCTCCCTTTTTCCACTCATAAATAAATCCTACAGTAAGTACAAAAAGGAAAATCATCATCGACCAGAATCCTAGTGCCCCTATATTTCCTAAAGATATCGCCCATGGAAATAAAAATGCTATTTCTAAGTCAAAAATAATAAATAATATAGCAACTAAATAAAACCTAATATCAAATTCCATTCGAGAATCATCAAAGGGTTCAAAACCGCACTCATATGCGGAAAGCTTTTCTGGGTCAGGCTTTTTTGGTGAAAATAGAAAATTTAACACTATAAAACCTACGCTCAAGGCAAGAGCTATGAAGAGAAAAATTATAATAGATAAATAGTCTTTCAAAAAATCATAAATCATTAAGCTAGCTCCTAGATATTATCTATACTATATATATGCTTTTTAAAGTATATACAGATGTCATCTTAGTCACATTTAAGTGGTATTTTATACCACTTAAATTAAGAATTATAAAAAAATGTTTTTTTTAAAAGAATATAAACCTAAAAAAATTAAGAAGCCCGATGTTTATAAAGCAAGAAAAAAAATTCTAGAGAATCAGAATAAAAACTTAAATTTTTTATTAGAACAAAGGTTTGGATGGATGAGCAAATATCTCATAAATAAAAAAAATATTATAGAATTGGGCGCAGGTAATGGTTGTATAAAACAGATAATTAAAAATAAAAATATTATACTTACAGATATTACTAAATATTCATGGATAGACAAAAAAGTTGATATGGTAAAACTTAATCTTCACAAAAAATATATAAATAAAGTGGATGTTTTCATCATTAATCATGCCCTACATCACTGTGCCAATCCATCAAATACTTTACTAAAAATGACTAAATATTTAAAAAAAAATGGTTTGATTTTAATGAATGAGCCAGAACCATCATTTTTTTTAACTTTGTTGCAATATATTTTAGACGATGAAGGATGGTCTTTTAAAATTAACATATTTAATAATAAAAAAAATATTTCTAATTCAAATAACCCTTGGGTTTCAAATACAGCTATTGCAAACTTACTATTTAAAAATCAGGAAAATTTTTATAAACATTTTCCTCAGTATAAGATTATGAAAAATCAACTAACTGAATTTCTTACATTCTTAAATTCCGGTGGAGTAAATTCCAATTTTTTATTTATTTCGTTGGGTAGAAAAGGTTTAAAAGTAATTAAATTTATAGATAAAATTTTGATAAGCATTTTTCCAAGTATATTTGCTTTAAATAGATCTGTAGTATTAAAAAAAATAAAATAAATGGTCAA
>Ga0114996_10005171_pt1 | contig 15425 bp, 12 predicted proteins | sample ArcticOcean_MG_C_4_FD_87039 | JGI IMG/M metagenome (GOLD analysis project Ga0114996, IMG submission 87039) | Marine microbial communities from western Arctic Ocean - ArcticOcean_MG_CB4_134 | ecosystem: Environmental > Aquatic > Marine > Oceanic | place: Arctic Ocean: Canada Basin | collected...
CGTGACGGCCTGCCCGATGGCCAGCCGCCGGTCGGGGTCGGGCAGCTCGTAGATGACCGGGACGGTACGGGTCGGGACGTCGAGGACACGCCCGACGGCCACGAGTCGGTCGAGCACGACGGGAGGCCCACCACCCGGCACCACGAGCTCGGCGCCAGACAGGTCCTCCACCCGCCCCAGTGCCGCCTCCGGCAGCGCGCCGATCACATGGACCCGGTCGAGCGCCACGAGGCGGAACAGGCGCATCCCCTCTTCGACACTCGCGCCCGGTGTGGCCGCAGACTCGGCGACCACGCCGCTCATCGGGGCGCGCAGGACGAACCTGGTGTCATCCAAGCCTTCCCCCTGCCCGGTGCGGGTCGAATCCAGCTGCGCCAGGTGCGCCTCGGCGGCCGTCGCCCGCGCCGCCGCCGTCTGCGCCGCCAGACGGGTCTCCAGCCGCCGTCGCGTCGGGAGCGCCCCGGCCTCGACCAGACGCTCGACTCTGGCCTGTTCCGCGCTGGCCAGCTCGACCGCGTCGCGCGCCACCGCCACGTCCAGCTCGAGGGCCGGGCGGTCTTCGCCATGTCCACTGCGCGGGATGATCTCGGCCAGCGTATCCCCACGTGCCACGAACGAGCCGACGGGACGCGCCGGCAGGTTGCTCGCCAGGCGTCCCGCCACCGAGGTGGTCACGTCAGCCTGGCCGCCGGTCCGGGGCTGGATCTCGGCAGGCACCTCGAGACTGGTCGCCATGGCTCGACGCGCGACCACGGCCGTCGCGAAGTCGAGCGTCCACTGCTGCTCCTTGAGAAACGGGATCGACCCGTCCTCCGCCTCCGCGACCACGGGCCGCGCGGCCGCCTCCGCGGCGGTCAACACGGTGACCTCTCCCAGGTCGTGGCGGTCCTGTACCGCGGCCGCATCCAGCACCAGCTCGAGCCGATGCAGGCCGGCACGGGTCGGCGTGACGTCGACGCCAAAGATGCCCGGACGACCCGGCGCGTCCACGGTGAACTCGTCTGCCGCCATGCCGGCGCCGGTGAGCCGCACGGCGGCGCGCCCCTCCCGCAGCGGCTCGAAAGACGCCAGGTCGGTGAAGTGAATCGCGAACCGGCTCGTGACCCCTTCGACCAGGGGCGGAAACTCGACAAACAGCTCGCTCAGATCGGTCCAGCGGGTCACGACGACAGGGGGCGTCTCGTCAGCGTCGAGGGCGGCGGTGTCGACGAGCGGTGTGGCGGCGCCGCCACAGGCCAGCGCGACACCACTGGCCGCGAACAGCAGCCATCCGAGCAGGTAGTGCTTCATGGCATGAGCCTCTCTCCGAGCGCGTGGTCGAGCTCGATCGCGGCGCGGCGTGCGGCGGCGGACAGGTCGACCAGACGCAGCCGCGCGCGAAGCGTGCCGCGGTGCGCGTCCAGGAGCTCGAGGATGCCGTACTCCCCTTCCTCGTACGCGGCGGTCGCAATCATCACCAGCTCCGCCGCCCGCTCGACCGAGTCGGCCCGGTACCTATCCGCCACGGCGCGGTACCTCGTCGCGATCGCGGCGGCCGCGCCAACATCGGCCGCAATCCGGGCGGCCAGTGCGTGACGCTCGGCCTCGGCGCGCGCGCGCCCAGCCTCGGCCCGCGCCACCTGCGCCTCCCCTCGATTGAACAGCGGCAGGCTCACCGCGGCGGTCACGGCGTAGCCCGTGTCGCTCGAGCCGAGCGTAGCGGCGCGCTTCACGCCCCCGGTCAGTGACGCGGCCGGCAGACGCAGCCGCCTGGCCGCGCTGCGCTCGCTCTCCCAGCTCGCCGCCTCGAGCGTCAGGGCCCGATAGTCGGACCGGCGCTCTGCCAAACGTGTCGGGGACGGGGATGTGTCCGGCAAGACCGGCCGCTCGTCGAGGCTGCCGGCGGCGACGACCCCTTCCGGGTCTGCTCCAGCGGCGAAAAAGGCTGTCAGGCGGGACTGCGCCACTCGCCGGCCAATCTGGACCGTGGCCAGGTCCGTCTCGACATCGGCGACCTCGCGCTCGACTCGAAGCCGGTCGAACCGTGACCCCTCACCCTCCGTCTCGCGGGTTTGCAGCACCGTGACCAGGGCACCCAACGCGGCCACCCCGGCCTCGAGCGCGCGCGCCTGCTCCTGTGCCACGAGGAGATCGGTGAAGGTCAGCCGCACGTCCGTCTCCACCTCCAGCAGCTCCGCGTCGACATCGGCCTCCGCCGCGGCAACCAGGTCACGCGCAGCCTCACCGCGCAACCGACGCCGCCCCCAGAGCGGGAGGTCCTGGGTCACCAGCAGGAAATCGTCGCTCGTGAGGCCGGCGTCTTCCCGCGTATAACTGACGGTGGGGTTGACGAGGACGGTCCGCTCCCTGACATCGGCCTCGAGCTCACGCACCGACAGCCGTAACGCCTGCACCTGGGGGTACTCCGTTCGCATTCTCGCCAGCGCCTCCGACTCGCTCAGCGTCTGCGCCGTGGCCCCCCCTCCGGGCAGCAACCAGAGACCGGCCAACCACAACAGCGATCTTCGAGACATCTCGTCTCCTCGTGTCCTGCCCTTGGTACGGCGACACCGAGCCCCTTCCCGGCGAGAACTCGTCAGGTGTGAGGCGCAGCTTCGCGAGCGATCTGCTCTGAACGGGAGCGGGCGTACCGCAATCAGGATCGATTGTGGCGCGGACCCTTAGACGACCGGCGGGGCGCGGGGACCAGGACCGAGCGCGAGTGGCGGCGGGTCCGGGGGAGGTCTGCTTGCACCCGACACCGCCCCATCGGCAAGTCTGGACGCTAAGTGGGCGTCAGCGACCAGGACCGCCAGCGTGATGTGGCGGCCTGATTGAGGGACCTCGGCGGTGACGATGACCCGAACGTGTTGATGCGGCTCGACGGCGCCGGGATCGTGTCCGGGTCCCTGCTTCGAGGGGGAACCCATGTGCCCATGGATAGGCTGCGCGTGGCCATGAGCGTGCTGCGGCCGGTCTCCGGCTCGGCTCGGCGCGTGAGCACGCTGGTCGTGCGCCAGGCCAGCCGCGTGCAGGTGCGCGAACGGGGCGGAGACACCGCCCACTACCAAGGCGGCGGCCAGAACCACGCAGGCAACCCGGTCGACCATGATCCTATCCTGACGGGTGCGCCGGCACCTGTCAACCACGCACGCCGAAACGGTCGACCGTGGTCCACGACCCACGAAGATGAGTCGCCCGCACCGGCGTGAGCCGATCGTCGACCCGATGACGCATATCTACCTGTCACCGGCCCGTACACGACACGACAGGAGACCCCATGCCAAGACAGATCGTCGGCGGACACGTCAGGGAACATGGCAGCTTACTCGCGGCGGCGGAAAAGCGCGCCCTCATCTGGATGGCGGAACGCCTGCCTGGGTCGGTTCAGACCACCTCACGCTACTCGGACTCGGCGCCATGGTCGGCGGAGCACTGGCTGCCTGGACAGACTATGTCGGGCCACCGAGGCCCGCATCGCTCAGGAACTGACGCCGCCAAGCGGCGGCCGGATTCTCGGCGATACGGTCGGCCGAGGGCCAGTTTCGATCGCGGGAGCGATACAATTGCTGATCGTGGATCGAACGCCTCAGGAACGCCAGAGATGCCAAGTCACGTGATTCGGGGATTGCCCGGACGGCGCCTCGCCGTGCTGCTCATCAGCGTCGGCCTGTTCGCCGGGTCGTCTGCCGCACAGCCAACGAACCAGCAGAGCGGGTCGGAGGTCGGCGGCACGTTGACGTTTGGCGGCGGCTCGCAGCCGCTCACACCCAGCGAGCGCTACAACATAGAACCGACCCGCGTTGCCGCGCCACCACGGCTCGACGGTGTGCTCGACGAAGCAGCGTGGCAGACCGCCGCGGTCATCGACGAGTTCACCCAACAGGAACCGTCCGAAGGCGCCCCTGCGACCGAGCGCACCGTCGTACGTCTGATGTATGACGGCGGTTCGCTCTACGTCGGCGTGGAGGCCTACGACTCGGTCGCGAGCGGCGTCATCGCCACCGAGATGCGCCGCGACTCGCGCCAGTTGCTCGACGAGGACAACTTCCAGCTCATCCTCGACACGTTCAACGATTCGCGCTCCGGCTACATGTTCGTGACGAGCCCGCTTGGCGCGAAGCTCGAGCAGCAGATTGCCGAAGAAGGTGAAGGCGGTTATCGCCGGAGCAGCTCGAGCATCAATTCGAACGTCAACCTGGACTGGGACGGCGTGTGGGACGTGTCGGCGCGACGCACCGACCAGGGGTGGGTCGCCGAGATCGCGATCCCCATGGTCACGATGCGGTTCCCGGAGGCGGACCGCCAGGTCTGGGGCGTCAACTTCATGCGCAACATCAGGCGCAAGAACGAGCAGGTGTACTGGGCGCCGATCGAGAAAGGGTACAGCCTGACCCGTGTCAGCCAGGCCGGCACGATGACCGGGCTGGGCGGCGTGGACCGCGGGATGGACCTGCGGATCAGTCCGTATGTGCTGGCGGGAGGGCGGCAGGACCGCGCCGCGGTCGCCGCGCTGGACGGCTCAGGGTTCAATGACGTGGGGCTCGACCTCAAGTACGGCGTCGCCTCCGGACTCAACCTCGACGTCACGCTGAACACCGACTTCGCACAGGTCGAGGTGGATGAGCAGCAGGTGAACCTGACACGGTTTCCGCTCTTTTTCCCAGAGAAACGGGACTTCTTCCTCGAAAACGCCGGGATGTTCAGCGTCAAGTCGCAGGGTATCAATCGGCTGGCCGACCTGTTCTTCACACGACGCGTGGGGCTGTCGCGCGGACAACCGGTGCCGATCATCGCCGGGACGCGGCTCACCGGAAAAGTGGACCGGCACAACATCGCCGTGATGAACATCCAGACCCAGGAGGTGGGGGAACGGGCCGGCGAGAACTTCTTCGTCGCCCGCTATAGCCGAGACATCTTCGCCCGCTCGAAGGTGGGCGCGATGGTCATCAACAAGGAAGCGCTCGGGGACGCGCACTTCAACCGGACGTTCGCGGTCGACACCTCGCTGGCGCCGCACCCGTTCATCTCGGTGACCGGGTTCGTTGCCAAGACAGAGTCACCCGAGTTCGCGAGCGAGGACATGATGGGGCACGTCATGTTCTCGTGGCTGAGCCCGGCGGCGCGGGTGTACAGCGAATTCACGGACATCCAGGACAACTTCAATGCCGAGGTCGGTTTCGTGCCGCGGATCGGCATCCGCCGGTCGAAGCTGCACGTGCAGTGGAACCCACGCCCGGGCAGATGGGGCATCCGGTCGATGGACCCGATGATGAACGTCGAGTACACGACCGACCAGGCCAACCGGCTACTGAGCCGGCGCGTGCATCACATGGTCGGGTTCCAGTTCGCGGACGGCTCGAGCTTCACGCTCATCACCAACAGGGAATTCGAACAGCTCGATGTAGCGTTCCAGATCAGCGGCGACGTCGTGATTCCGCCCGGCGCCTACCGCTTCTGGAGCCCGAGCGCGCGATACAGCAGCGACCCGTCGCGTCGGCTGTCCACCAGCGCCAGCTACTCGCCCCAGGGATTCTTCGGCGGCACCCGGAGGGACTGGAGCACGTCGGTCAACCTGCGGGCCACCAGCCGCCTCGCGGCGCAGGGCAGCTTCCGCCGGAGCGACGTCGACCTGCCGGGCGGCGCCTTCGTCGCCGACCTCGCCTCCGTCCGGTTGGATTTCGCGCTATCGCCCGAGATGACGCTGCGCTCCCTGACCCAGTACAACTCGACGACCGAGTCGGTCAGCACGAGTGTGCGGTTCAACTGGATCTACCGCCCCGGCAGCGACATCTACATCGCCTATGACGAGCTACGGGACGACGATTTCCTGAGCGTCGACCCCACCCTGCGGCAAGCCGGCCGGGTGCCCTGGATCCAGAACCGGCAGCTCGCCATCAAGATGACGTTTCTGCTATCGAGGTAACAGCGGAGGCCGTGTGATTTATCGGGTGACCGCGCGGTTCAAGACCGACACGGCGGCCGAGTTGCGTCGGCGGCTCGACGACGGCTCCATCGCGGCGCAGCAGCCGGACGGCCAGGAGATCGTCGACTCGTTGCACCGGGCAGTCGTGACCGACAGCGGCCAGGTGCGGTGGAGCGAGCGGTGTTACTGCAGCACGCCGCTCGCCCACGAGCGCGCGACGGTGCTCGACCATCACTTCGACGATCTCGCCACCGAAGTGATCGAGGCATATGCCGAAAACGAGGGACAGCCGTTTCTGGAGTACCTCGAGAGCCAGCTCGCGTAGCACAGGAGACATCCCAGGAGTCGCGATGGCCGAGCCCCTGACACTTGACCGCGAACAGCGAGACGAGATTTTCGCCGCCATCGCGGCAATCACCGCGGAGCTGAAGAGGCTGGTCGCGAGCGGGCCGGGGCACGAGCAAACCGCGATGGCGATCGGCACCAGCCTGGCGTCGATTCACGCGAGCCTGACGGCGGCGGCCGACCCCACGCGCCACGCGTCGAGCACCTGACCGAGGGAGCAGCCAGGCGGGCTGTGACCGAGGACCCAACACCGCCCACACGGTTTCCGGGCGAGGCTCGGAAACCGTCAACCTCAGACTCCGGCAACGGGCCGGACCGCTAGGCCTCGCTGCTTTCCCCGAACCCCAGCCGATACCAGACGGGGCAGAGCAGCAGGCCGATGAGCAGTAGACCGCCGATCCACAGAGGTCGCGAGGGTAGCCAGATCGGCGCGGGACTGCCGACCAGGCCGCTACCGATACCGACGAGCAGACAGAAGATCGAGAGCGCGCAGGTCGCCACCGCGCCAAGCGCACGCCCCATCCGGCGCGGGCCGGTGTCGTCGCCGGTCTCGGCGGCGATCGGGCCCCAGAAGCCGACCGGTCGGACCCTCCGGTAGAACGCCCCAAGCACACGACGGTCCTCCGGACCCTTGAGCCAGACCGTGACCAGCGCCGCGACTGTCGATAGCGTGCCGGCCAGCAGCAGCCGGAGCGCCTGCTGGTCGTCGTCGAGGTAAATGATGAGGAACGGCGCGACCACGGACGACGTCACCATCGCGGCGATCTCCGCCCAGGCGTTCATCCGCCACCAGAGCCAGCGAAGCACCAGTACCACGCCGAGCCCGGCGCCGAACAAGAGGTTGATCTGCCACGCCTGGTTGATGGAGGTGAGCTGCGTCATGATCGCCAGCGCGACGACGAGGATGCAGACGTTGGCCCCACGCGCCACCCAGACCAGGGCGCGGCCGCTCGGCTCGGTCTTCAGCCATGCCTGACAGATGAACCGCTTGTAGATGTCATTGGTCCAGTACGACGCCCCCCAGTTGAGGTGGGTGTCCACCGTCGAGGCAAGCGCCGCCAGCATGCCGGTCAGCATCAGCCCCATCACCCCGGGCGGCAACAGCTCGGCCATGCCGCGGACGTAGGTCGCCTCGCGGTCCGCCTGGATGAGGTCCGGCGCAAGACCGGGGTCGGGCGGGAAGAGCACGAGCAACCCGACCCCGAGAGGCAGCCAGAGGAGACTGCGGACCAGGACTTGTGTGAAGGTGAAGACAACCGCGGCCGTCTTCGCATCGCGGTCGCTGCGGCAGGCCATCACCCGCTGTGCCAGATAGCCGGTGCCGTCCGAGACGGAGTTGATGAGCCACAGCACACCGAGCAGCGAGAGTACGCTCAGGGTCACGTCCTTGGCGCGGTCCGGCGTGAAGGCGAGGATCTGGTCTGGCAGGATGCCCCCGGGCCCTCCACCGGCGAACGTCTCGTAGACCCGGTCGGTCATCGCGCCGAGACCGCCGACCTCACGTACCACGATCGTCGTGAAGGCCACCGTGCCCAGGAACATGATGGCGATCTGGACGACGTCGGTGGCGGCGACGCTGCGGAGGCCGCCGGTGGCCGAATAGAGCGCCGTCACCGACAGGATGATGACGAGGGAGATGAGGTTGTTGGCGGTCTTGACCCACACCTCGGGGTCGTCGAGTCCGCCGATCGTCAGCGGCATGCCGACGGACTCGACCAGACTGACGACCGGTTGCAGGAGACCACCCGGCAGCCACTCGTTCCAGAGCAGAAACGGCTCGGCAATCTTGGCGGCGGCGAACAGCACCCAGGCGAGCGCCACGCAGTTGATGATGGTGCCGAGATAGAACGCCTTCACGCCACGGAGCACCGCCGCCGGCGTGCCGCCGTAGCGCACCTCGGTCAACTCGGCGTCCGTCACGACCCTGGCGCGGCGCCACGGTCCGGCCAGCATGAACCCCAGCACGAGAAAGGTGACGGCGAAGATCCAGAGCTGCCACAACCCGAACACCCCCGCGGTGGCGAGGATGCCGGTGACGAGGAGCGGCGTGTCGGCGGCGAACTGGGTCGCCGCCATGCTGAGCCCCGCCTTCCAGCCCGACAACGTCCGACCGGCGAGGAAATACTCCTCGAGATTCTTCGAGGCCTGCCGCCGATTCCGAAACCCGGCGCTGACGGCGTAGGCGATGAAGACGAGGACGATCAGAGCGTCGACGGTGTGCACGCGTCAATCCTGCCACGGCTCGGACGGCGGGTGGTCGCTATCTAGTGTCCCGTCTCAGCAGGCCGTTGGTTAAGTCGCCGGCGCGGCGCCCGGATGACCAGGCTGACGGGGGGCAAACTGTGTATGTGTGACCCAGGAGCAACGCCGCCAGCCGCCTGAGACGCAGAAACGCGGGCGACGCTCAACGGATGGCGGGGTTGTGTGGCCGGACGATCATGGCCGCCGCGGTCGGCTCATCGTCCCTGAGCAGTTCCGCCTCGACATGGCGATGCTCCTCGAACGCGAGCCACTGCGGGTCGGTCCAGTGTCGCCGGTGTCCACGAGGCTGCTGAGCGAGTTCGGCGCCGTCGGTTCCGGTGTAGAGCGGCACCGCTTTCCGCACCGTTGAGCGGCTGACAATCCGGGCATCGACCGCCACGGCGGCGGTCACCTCATGATTGGGGAGAGGCACCGGATCGTACACAACGCCGCGTTCGTCACGAAAGGCCACCCCCCATTGTACGCGCCTCGTGGCGCGACGCGGCGAGACATCGCCTTACGACGATGGCACGGTCGACGGGCGACCCTTCAGGTCCGTCCCAGCAGGTCGAGCGGCGCCCTGCGCGACCGTGGACGATTGACATCCGACGTCGCTTGCCCAAGGATTGGGGGTGAAGTTGTTTCCGCGCCGAGACGCGGCGGCCCCGAGCGGGTTCAGGGCGGCCCCGGGGCCGGGCGGGTTGGGACCCGCCGCCTGCAATACGCCTTACAAAGGAGGTGGTCCTGTGAATGACTTAACCAGTGGTTCTGCGGAGGTGGCGTCCTCGTAGGGACCTCCAGCGCATTGGTGGCGCCAGGGGCATCCCCAGACGGGGCTAACCCAACGCCGCCGACGCAGGCCACACTGGGCCCCGGTCCCACAAGGACCGGGGTTCCTTTTTTAGACGGGGCGTTGCCCCGAACCCCACGCGGACCCTCGTGGGGGCCCCACAGCCCCACGCCGGCTCCGCGGGGCGCGCATTATCGCGCGCCCTGACGGGGCGTTGCCCCGAACCCCACGCGGACCCTCGTGGGGGCCCCCACAGCCCCACGCCGCCCCCGCGGGGCGCGCATTCGCGCGCCCTCGCTAGCTGGCGTTGTGTAGCAAGGCCCTTCAGGGCCGCCGACACGCCGAACACCGTGGTCGTTTGGCCTAGTACCCCTCCAGCACCGGGAACCGCTCGTCGTCCGGCAGCGGCTGCACGCCAATCGCGTTCAGCGTCATCGACACCTTCCGATACCGGGCCACGATGGCGGCAATGCTCATCATCCGGCGAGTGTCGTAGCGTTCGGACAACGTCGCCCACGTCTCGTCGGAAATCATCGTGTCGCGATACATGTCGTCGGCCGCGTCGATGAGCGCTCGCTCGTTGTCGTCCCATCCGCGGGCATCCTTCCCCTGCGCGATCCAGAGCGGCTCGAGCCCCTGCTCGCGAGCGCGCCCCACACTGCCGACATGCTTCGCCCACTCGTAGACCGCCTGCGCGTTCCAGCCGGTGCGCAGAATCAGTAGCTCGCGCTCGTGCGGCGTCATCCCAGACCGCTCTTCGCTCAGGACGTAGGTGGGATTCGCGGACCACTGCGCCGCCATGGCCGGATGCTGACGCAACGTCCGGCCGATCCTGATCCCGTCACCCTCGAGCGGTTCTATCCGCGGCACCGTGAGCGGCGCCTCCTTTTCGGGCACGTCGATGCGGTAAGCGACGTCGTCGGTCGGGATACGCGACGTGTCGTCGTCGTCCGGCTGAATCCCCAGGGAGTTGAAGAGGATCGATGAGGCGGTGACCTCGCTCACCGTCACGACCGCATCGGCGAGATTCGGCAGGTCGTACATCCTCGAGAGCTCGGTCCAGGTCCGGTCCGTCACCGAGTCGTTCCGGAACATCTCGTCCGCCAGCCCGATCAGCACCTGCTCGAAGGCGCTCCACCCGTCAGGCCCCTCGGCGAGACGTCGCACCTCGTCGGCAGACAGCCCCGACTCGGCGGCGCGACCCGCATGCTCGGCCCAGAGATAGCCGTTCTGCGTGAGCCAGGCGGTGCGCAGTATCAGAATCGCGCGATGACGTGGTGACAGCGTCGAGTCGTTGGCGACGTAGGTCAGCAGCGGCATGAACCGGTCGGCCAGCGCCGGCACCCGGATGAGTGTCCGTAGCGCGTTGCCAGGGTCACCGTTCGGCGCGTACTTCTCGACCAGGGCGCGCTGCTCGGCCGTCCACTCCGACTCGGGCACCGGCGGCACGCGAGCCTCGGTCAGCCGGTCGATGAACGTGTCGCTGCCGGGCGCATCGGTGATCGCGTAGGCCGGCTCGATCCGCAACAGCACCGCATCATCTTCCTCGGTCAGCACATACAGATACCCGTCGGGGCCCTGACGCACGTCCCGGATTCGCTGCCTGAGCTCGGTGAGCAGCGATTCACGCCGAATCTCTTCGCCCCGCCGGTTGAAGACAATCCGGTCGATGTGACCGGTACGGGCCATACGGCCTTCCATCATCGCGCCGACGAAGAGGTTGCCCTGCCAGGCGGGAAAGTGCTCGCCGGTGTAGAAGGTCAACCCCGAGGGCGCGATCGACGGCCACCAGAGCACCTCCGGTTGCGTGTAGTCGGCGAGCCATGGCGTGTCGGTCACCCGCACACCCGAGTACTCGCGGCTGTAGGAGGCGATCGGCCATCCGTAGTTCTCGCCGCGCTTGATGATGTTCGCCTCGTCACCCCCCTGCGGCCCGTTCTCGGTCGCCCAGAGATCACCAGTTTCGGGATGAAAGGCGAGGCCGAGTTGATTCCGGTGCCCCATCGAGTAGATCTCGGGACGGTAGTCGGCGTTGCCGACGAACGGGTTGTCGTCGGCGGGCGTCCCGTCGTCGTTCAGACGTATCAGCTTGCCGAAGTGGGTGCTCGGGTCCTGCGCGAAGCTGCCGGTGTCGGCGAACACGTAGGAGCCGCCGACGGACATGAACAGCTTGCCGTCCGCCCCCCAGATGAGTCGCGACGCGGCGATGCCTCGGTCCAGACCTTGCGCTACGAAGATGTCCCGCACCTCGGTCAGCGCACCCGCATCGAGGCGCCCCCGCGCCAGCGCCACCGTTACGCCCTCCTCGCCGTCCACTTCGACCGCTTTCGAGTAGGTCAGATAGACGATGCGGTCGTCGTCGGGATGGACCGCGACATCCATCAGCCCTGCGCGGCTCAACTCGGCGAAGACCTCCGGCACGCCGGGAATGCTTCGGTCGAGGAGCAGGCCGTCGCGCACCACGCGTAGCGCACCGCTTCGCTCGGTGATGAGGATGTCGCCGTTAGCTCTGAACGCCATCCCCCAGGGATGGGACAGCCCACCGACGACCGGCACGACACGAATCCGTTCCACCTCGCCGGTGTACATCACCACAGGCTGGTCGGGTGCCGTCACGGCCGGCAGGTAGTCTCGACGCTGAGCCGACGCGGTGATGCCGGCGAGAACGACGAATAAGGTGAGCGCGAAGAGCGGACGGCGAAGCCGGGACAGATGACTCATTGAGATCCTCCGATCAGCGTCAATTTACCGCAATGCGCGGCGGAAGCCTACTCGATCTGGCTGGGCGGTGCCCGAGGGCGCGGCAGACCGGGCCGATTCGACGGTCTCGTTCGGCCGAAGCACCGTGACGTACGAGGCCCCCGGAACGCTCGTCGTGCGCGGCGGCATCCAGGCGGTGAGGGCGCCGCACCCCGCTACGTCGACGCGAGCTGCGGGTCGCCCAGTCGCTTGCGATACTCGGACATCAGCATCCACCAGCTCGCGCCCGCCTGGACCGCCACGGTAATGACCGAGAGGTACCACAGGTGCCAGAGCTCGAACCCGGGGTAGGTCGTGAGCCAGATGGCCGGGGCGGCGAAGGTCACCAGGCGGGTCGCGCTGGCGAGCAGCGCCGGGATGGTGTTGCCCATCGCCTGAAACAGGCTCGAATTGGTGAAGATGATCCCGGTGGCGAGGAAGTTCCACGAGATGATGCGGAGGTAGTCGGCACCGATGGTGACCACCGCGGGGTCGTCGGTGAAGGCGGCGATCAGCAGGTCGGGGCGCCACTGACAGAGGAGCGTCAGCGTCAACATGATGCCGCTGAGCGTGGTCACCGACACACGGAACGTTGCGCGGACACGGGCGTAGCGGCCAGCGCCCATGTTCTGTCCGGCGACCGGGGCCGTCGCGAACGCGATCGCCATGGCGGGCAGGAAGATCGACTGCATGACCCGTGAGCCGACACCGAAACCGGCCTGAGCCTCGGGACCGAAATCGCGAATCGTCCAGTAGATCACCCCGAAGTAGACGAAGATCAGCGCGAACTCGCCGCCCGGCGGAAGCCCGACGGCCAGGATGCGCTTCCAGGGCTCGGCCCTGGGTCGCAGCATCCGCACGTCGAAGACGACGTAGCGCTCGAGGCGGACGAAGTAGACGAACATCAGCACGACCGCGACCGCGACCGAGATCGAGGTCGACAAGCCGGCACCCATCACGCCCAGCGGACGCCCAGTCAGCCATCCCGCGATCATGATCGGCGACAGCACCGAGTTCAGCAGCACGGTGAACACCTGCACGACGATCGTGGGGGTGACGATGCCGGTGCCCCTGAGCGCCGACCCCATCGAGATCAACGCGAACTGAAGACCCAGCCCGGGAAGGAACCAGTACAGGTAGGTCAGGCCCGCGTCGATGGTCGCGGCGTCGGCGCCTATCGTGGCCATGTATCGCCCGGCCAGCCCGAAGCCCAGGATGAGCGTGGCGCCGGCACCCACGGCGGCCAGGGCGAGACTCTGATTGAAGATCAGGTTCGCGTCTTCGCGGTCCTTGCGTCCGCTCGCATGGGCGATGAGTGCCATCGTGCCGACACTCAGAATCTGCGTGATCGAGCCCTCGGTGAGGTCTTGCATCGTCTATCGATATGGTGTGTGGTTGGAAGCTCGGCGGAGGCGAGCTGGCGACGGGTGACTGATTCTATCCCGTCGGTCGTCGATCGCTGAGCATTCCCGTCGCTTTTCTACCGGGGTTCATAGCCGTGTCGCAGTACCACTTCACGCCCGCCAGCTACGACCAGATGATGGCCGACGACGTACCGGCCTACGGTCGATTGCAGCACGCGATTGCGGTGCAGACCGAGGGCCTCACCGTAGCCACTGTGCTGGATCTGGGCACGGGAACAGGTGCCACGGCCAGGGCGATCCTGGCCCTCCATGCGAACGCTGCGGTTGTCGGGATCGATGTGAGCCGAGACATGCTGGACGCGGCGAGTCGCCTGCTACCGGCGCAGCAGGTCACGCTGCTCGAACAGCGGCTGCAAGACCCGCTGCCCGCGGGACCCTACCAGTTGGTCGTGTCGGCGCTGGCGATTCATCACCTGGATGGTGCCGGCAAGGCCGCGCTGTTTCGGCGTGTGTTCGCGACGCAGTCTCCCGGGGGGCGCTTCGTCTTTGGCGACGTGGTCATTCCACGACAACCGGTGGAACGTCCGACACCTTTGTCCCCAGGTTTCGACCTCCCGGACAGCATCGATGACCAGCTCGGGTGGCTGGCCGACGCGGGGTTCGACGCACGGTGTGTCTGGACGGAAGGGGACCTGGCCGTCTTCTCGTCGGTCAAGCCGGGGCGGTGACCCCGTTCCGCCCCGGCGAAGGTGCCATAGAATGTCGCCATGCCAAAACTGACTGTTGAAGGATACGGGACGTTCGACGTCCCTGACGACAAGCGACTCGTGCTGGCCATCGAACAGGATGCCGTGGTGGACGTCATGCACGCGTGCGGCGGCAACGCCCGATGCACCACATGCCGTGTGGAGTTCATCGACGGTGCGCCGTCGAGGATGACTGCGGCCGAAAAGGCGTGCCTCGAGTCCAAGGGCCTGACCGGCGTCCGCCTGTCGTGTCAGATACTCTGCGACCAGGACATGACGGTCCGCGCGATCAGTCGGCTGGAGGGCACCGGCCGACCTGACGCCGGGGGTACCCCGGCTGACACGATCACACCGCCACCCGAGTGGGTGTCGTGATCAGACGGCGCTTCGCGCCGACCCCCTCGCGCGCCCTGGCGCACGTTGGGCGGCACCCTGCCAGGAGCCCGTGGTAACGCCGTATGAGCCAATCACGGACGGTCGTGCGGGTGGTGAGCGGGCTCGGAGCACTGGTCGCAGCCGCTCTGCTCTGTATCGACGCGGAGGCGCGGCAAGGCCAAACACGACCCCGGCCGGTGCTGAACTTCGTAGGCGTCACGGCGCACGCATGGGGAATGTGGGTGGAGCCGGACGTGGACGTCGAGGACTGGGTCGAGGAAGCCCGGGGCTACTGTGCGCCCGAGCAGTTCTGCGAGGTCAATGTCTTCGAGGGGGCCGAACTGGCGACTCATGAGTCCCCCGTGCCCGAGGCGAACCGCGCGGCCCTCAAGTGGGTGTTCACCTATCGCCACGACGAGACGCCGAGAATCATGGTCGAGGAAGCACACACGGCGCCGGGGCAAGAGACGCGCCGGTGGACTTTCGAAGAGTAGGTCGGCGCGAGCGGACGCGTGTTCCAGCGCCGTCACGCCTGGCTCGTCCGCGTTCGCAGCAGAGTCGTCTCGAGAACGTGTCCACGACAAGGTCCATCTACCAGAGGCACCTGGCGGACACGAGGGCCCGTCTGGGGGCGCTGCTCGCGCCGATCTCGCCAACGCTGCCCATCGACCTCCGACCGAGCCCCCTGGACGATGGTTTTCGCGGACAGGCCCGCTTCTCGGTGACCGAGACCCGCGGCGACGTGTCTGTCTCTGGGGTCGATCCCCTGGACGGCAGCAACGCATGGGAGTCCACCCTCTGGATTCTCCCCAACTTCGGCCGTCGGCTCGCCGAGACCATCATAGGAAGAATATGCGGGGGCTACGCTCGCTACCCGGTTCGCGGCTTTGAGCTTCGCCTCGGCTACGGCACGGAGCGAG
>Ga0114996_10005177_pt1 | contig 15409 bp, 17 predicted proteins | sample ArcticOcean_MG_C_4_FD_87039 | JGI IMG/M metagenome (GOLD analysis project Ga0114996, IMG submission 87039) | Marine microbial communities from western Arctic Ocean - ArcticOcean_MG_CB4_134 | ecosystem: Environmental > Aquatic > Marine > Oceanic | place: Arctic Ocean: Canada Basin | collected...
AATGGTGCCCATTACATCCTTGATTTTTAGAAATTCAACGCTTGGAGTATTATTAGTTGTAATTTTAACTCCTATCGGCACTTTTGTGGTCTCCGAAAAACCTGTTGAAGCAATAGCAATAGTAATCAATACAATACTAGTTCTTTTTGCGCATAGAAACAACTTAAAAGAAATTTTAAAATCTGAAAACAGCAGGTATAATACCTAACCAAAACCATGAAATATAATAAGAAATAACATTAAATAATTGTCTGATTTAGCTTCAAAATTACAATTTAAAATCGCAACAACTCCAGAAGAACTTGATCAAATCAACAAACTAAACTACAAAACTTTTGTAGAAGAAATCCAACAACAACCTCAAAATTCAAAAAAATATCTTATAGATAAATTCCATGCCGAAAACACTTATGTGATTTGCCTAGAAAACAACGCAGTAATTGCAATGGTTTCCGTAAGAGGCAATAGACCTTTTTCTCTAGATGGAAAAATCAAAAACTTAGACCTCTTTTTCCCTCCCAATTTTAATCCATGCGAAATTAGATTACTGTCTATTGAATCTAACAGGAGAAGTGGCCGCATATTACAAGGTCTTTTAACAAAACTTGCTGTAGTTTGTGTCAAACAAGGATTTGATATAGCTTTAATTTCCGGAATTACTTCCCAAGAAAAATTATATCGAAGATTGGGATTTCTCCCTTTCGGCGATCCCGTGCAAAGTGGCATAGTTTATTATCAGCCCATGTTTAAAAAACTAGAAGATCTTACTCACGAATTGGCTGATAAATTTCTTAAAGATGTCATCAACCATAAAGATCATGGGTAATATATTGTTTAATTTTCTCCCAGGACCAGTGACGATCAGAAAAGAAGTTCTTAAAGAACTAAGTAAGCTTCCAGTATCTCACCGATTGGATAGTTTTGTTGATGACGTATCTGAATTACGATCAGACTTATGTGAAATTGTATCAGCAAATTTCTGTCAAATCATTACTGGATCAGGCACTTTAGCTAACGACATGATAGCTTGCCAATTGAAGCTTTTAAAAGAGCATGGCCTAGTTTTAAACAACGGGGAATTTGGCGAACGATTGGTTGACCATGCATCTCGATCACAATTAAAATTTGAAGAATTTTCTATCCCATGGGGTAATAGCTTCAACTTAAATAAAATTGAAAATACATTGAAAAAAAATCCTAATATAAGATGGATATGGCTCACACATTGTGAAACATCTAGCGGAAAGATAACCAAATTATCTGCCCTAAAGAATATTTGCTACAAACAAAAAGTAAAAATTATTCTAGATTGCATCAGCACCATTGGAAATATGCCAGTAGATCTTAATAACATTTATTTAGCATCCGCCGTCAGCGGAAAAGGTATTGGCTCATTTCCTGGATTGGCCCTAGTTTTTTCATCTTATCAACCAACCCCTGATAAACACCTTCCCAGAAATTTAGACTTAGGATTATATCAAGATAAAAAAGGTATCCCTTTCACAATTTCATCAAATCTGGTTTATGCGCTTAAGATGGCCGTTAATCTAATGAACCCCTCTGATTCTTTATTTGAAACAGGTGAAGCTGCAAGATTCTTAAGAAAAAACGTTAAAGAAATGGGGTTTGAAGCAATAGGTGATTTTGATAATTCTTCTTCTGCGATAACGACAATTCAACTTCCAAAAACTTTGAAGTCAGTTGACATAGGAAACAAACTGAAAAAGTCTGGATTTGAATTAAGCTTCAACAGCGAATACCTTGTAAAAAGAAACTGGATTCAAATATGCCTAATGGGAAATTGGTCAAAAACTGGTGTCAATTCCTTCCCCAAAGCCCTTAAAGTAATTTGTTCTTCATCTACTCCGGTTATAAATAACCATGCTAATAATGATTTGACATCAAATTAAAATTTAATTTAGGATTAATTAACAACATTAACATTTGAAATTGGTATTTTGATGGCTAAAAACTATACAGATGAGATAGAAGAAATATTAAATAAAGCAGAAGAACTTAACATGTCAAAAAAACTCCCCAAAAACTCTAATTCTTTTTATCACAAATTTAAAAATCTGCTATTCAGTAAGGAGTGGAAAATTGCCCCTGGTTATATTATTTTTCTAGGAATTATTTTTATCCTGTCATACATCGTGCTAAGAAACACTAATTCTAATTTTACACCAGCAATTGGCTGGTTGGGCCTCGCGCTAATTGTTTTTGGATATTCAATAATTTTTGTTAAACCAACCAAAAGAAAAAAAACCTGGAGAGGAAGAGAGATTGATTACGAGAAAGAGTCTTGGGTTATCAATCTTTTGAAACGATTTAAAAAATAACTATAGTTTTATATGTAATTTTTTGCCAAAGCTAGAATCATTTTGTAATCTTGCGTATAATTCGAAGAAGTCACATCTTTGGATAAAGGAACCTTGCAAATGGCCATCAATTTTTCCACGAAAAAATTCACACTACTTTGCTTGATATTTTTTTGTATTGCTATAATCTCATTAACTGCATGTTCAGGAAAAGGTGGAAAAATTAGAGGAATTATACAGATGTCTACTTCAGACGGCGTAGAAATTCCTTTCGCTGCATGGATGACATTTGAGTCTAGCGGTACTGATACTTGCATTATAAATCAATCAAACGGTCTTACCCCTATATCCTTTAGAAAAGGTACTCGAGTTGAAGTTCTTGAATATGCTACCTGCTCACAAACTATATTCAACGAAGAAACCGGAGAATCTTCTACATTTCTAACCGGCCTTTCTAAAGCTAGATTCCCTTCGCCAACGAATGTTGGAAACGCGACCGCAGGAGCACACGCCGAAGGGATAGGCTCCTTTTGGGAACTATGGACCTTCACTTCCAATATAAAAATTGTTGAAGAAAAACTAAGAACTCAAGCACGGACCAATCCCCAAAATGCAGAAAAAGTCAAAAAACAAAAAGAAGCAATTGACAAGTTAAAGCAAAAAGATAAATAAAATCCTAAGAATTGACATAACTTAAACAGGTTAATTATGCTGTCAAATCATAAAGTCTTAAATTCAAAAATAATTTTATATCTGACGTTCATTTCAATGATTGCTCTTGGGTTTTCAATTTCTTGCTCCGAAAAAAGCGGTAGTGTTCGCGGAATATTAATTGAAGATTCTGAACAATCTGCCCTAATCCCATTGATTGCTTGGGCAACATTTGATTACATAGGTACTGACATTTGTAAAATTTCTCCTTCTGAAGGAATTCCTTTAAAAAAGGGCACGCGCGTCGAAGTTCTTGAAGAATCTACCTGCTCGCAAACTATATTTAGTGAAGAAAACGGGGAATTGTCTACATTATTAACCGGTCTTTCAAAAATACGATTTCCCTCTATAAACAATACTGGAAATGCAAGTAGTGGAACATTTAACGAAATTTGGGCTTTAAACTCTACAATACAAATCATTGAAGAAAAATTCTCTAGCGTTGGACGAACTGAACAATCTAACAGTGATAGAAACAGAGAAAGAAAACTACTAAAGCAACAGACTGAAGAGAAGAACGCTCAGAGAGAGAAAAATGCTCAAAAATAAATTTAATCATTCCGCATCAATAGCTTTAACATTCAACATATGATTGAAAAAAATTCTATAAAATACAAAATTTCTAATAAAATTCCAATATTTGGAACAATGGCTTCAGTGAGCATGAAAAAAGACGAATTAACCCAACTCGTCGAAAGCAATAATTATGATTTTGTTTTAATAGATGGACAACATACACCTCTCAATGAAGACAGCGTATCTGTTTTTTGCAACACAGCTAACCAACTAAACATTCATGTTCAATTTAGAATTAAGCATACAAATCTGGCGTTTTTGTCGGGCAATTATATAGACCTTGGCCTTTCAGGTGTTGAAATACCTCAAATTGAACTTGAATCAACTGTTTTGGAAACCCTAAACAATTTTTATTACCCCCCTAAAGGTATTCGAAGCTGGGGAGGCCAAGATAGAGTCGGTCTTTCCCAAAAATCCTCTAGGTTGGAATATAGTCAATGGTGGGAAAGCTATGGAACTTTATGGCTTCAATTAGAATCAGTAGATGCCGTGAAAAATTGTCGCAACTTTGCAAAGCCTGGTGTAGACTGCTTATCTTTTGGCCCAGCAGACCTTTCCTTTAGTCTAGAAAACAACCTGGATCATCACTTTAAATCCATTGAAAATTGTGTGGAATTTACAGTCAATCAACTTGCATCCACAAACACTGCAGTTTGCTTCAGAAATGATCTTGGAAACAGGCAACTTTATCTCGATATGGGAGTTAATGTATTACTTGAAACCCCAAAAGGAAAATGGGCAAGATAAATAATATTTAAACGAGGTTAATTATCCCTCTAAAAAACATCACCATACCTGTTATGAAAAGTATTCCTCCCATGAAAACTATAAGTAAATTCAAATTAACTTTTCCTGTTAGCCTAGCTCCTTGATAGCTACCTAATATAGCAGCAATCCCCATCATTAATGCTATTTCGTATTCAACCCCTCCATTAAGTGAATGCCCAAAACCACCAACAAGACCCGTGCAAAACCCAATTAATGTATTCGTTCCTGCAGCAATACGAGGCTCAACCTTTAAAAGGCGTATTAGTGCCGGCAATCTAATGCTTCCTAATATCAATCCCACCAACCCTCCAAGTATGCCAATAACCATTCCAATTCCAGCTTCAGAAAAATTTCGAATCCAATTTTTTTTTGTGTAATTTGAATTAGTAATTAAACTTTTACTGGAACCTTGATTTTTAGACATTAAGATAAATTCAACACCTTGCCAAGCAACAAAACCGCCAATAAATAAAATCAAAAAATCGCTATTTAAACGATGGCTGAATGATGCACCGACTAAAGCGGCAAGTACTGACGGAACTCCCATCATTAATGCTATTCTAAAATCAATTCTTCTATCTCTAAAATGACGTATCATTCCGGAAAATGAACTAGATGCACTTATTATTATATTCGTTCCAGCGGCTGTAGCTGGAGGAACCCCAAAAACAAGTAGAAAAGGAAGTCGAATAGTCCCTAATGCTAATCCTACACATCCCCCTAAAACTCCAACAAAAAAAGAAATTAACAGCAAGCTAAAGAGCTTCCAAGTTGAAAAATCTACAAATAGATTGTCTATAAGCAATAAAACACCTGATTAAATGCCGTAATTTTACTATAAGCCTTTAAATCAACTTATCTGCACCTTATCTGGGAAGAGGCAACTTTACCTTGACATTCCCTCCGTCTTGAGACCTCAAAGCGCCAAGCATAACTTCTAGTGTATTTCTTGCTCTCCGAACAGGAGAACTGGATTCTACATCATTCAAAACTACTTCAGCAAGTTCGTCTACAGCCGGAATTAATGAATCCCCAAAAAAGTCAGGGTAACCTGGACTGGTAAAAGATTCGTCTAAAATGGGGGAGCCTTCGTACTTTTCAGTAAGCCATCTAGTTACAGTCTTGTCTGTACAGTAAATCCTGCCATTTGGACCTATAAGATCTATCTCGTATAAAGAAAGGGTTTTTTTTGCAGAATTAAGTATTGCCCTAACTCCATTAGCATATTCAATAATCAAGGTAGAGCCAGGGTCTAATGCAGGATCTTTTCCTCCTTCACCTTTATATTCTATCCCATAATCTTCAAATCCTTGCTCATGAACAGCTAAAACCCAAACTGGGTCTGAGTCTGCGAAGAAATTAATCAAATCAACTATATGAGTACCATTTCTAAACAACATCGCACGCGTTCCTCCCATATGGGCAACAATTCTGGTTAACCCACCAAGATCACCATTGCGAATAGATTTTCTTGACATTGAATAATTAGGCACAAAACTACGAGTATGGTCGACAGACATCTTGGTTCCATTTTTTTCTACTGTTTTTACTATCAAATCAGCATCGTCAAGATTGATACAAAGAGGCTTTTCGCAAAATATACCTTTTACCCCCATATTAGAGGCATCACAAACAGGAGCTGTGTGCAAATGATCAGGAATTGTTACGCTAACAACATCAAGACTTTCTTTTTCGATCATTTCTTTATAATCGTTATATACAGGAACAGATCCTTTCGAAATTTTTGCTTTATCCCAAAAATTATCTATTACTCCTGAAGAAATTTCACTCACTCCCACCAAATCATACCGAGATGATTGGTTGTAAGCATACGCATGATTTGATCCTAATCCTAATCCAATAACACCAGCTCTGAGTTTATTATTTGCCATTTATCTATCTCCTATTCTTGAAATCAAATTTTTCAACGAGGCTACACTGAGTTAAACCCAAGGTCAATACTGGATTCAATTATAAAAACATGTTTTATTTAAATTAAAGAGTATTTCAACAATTCAACATCATTGATTATTTACCTGATGGGTTCGGATGATAGCCAACCTCATAATTAAAACAACTTTCTGGCAATGGCAGCTTTACAGGCCTACCTCCATTTTCGGCAGAAATCTGAAACGCTACAATCATTTCAAGGGCCTTACGTCCATCTTCTCCCGTAGAAGAATTGGTTTTCCCTTCAGTAATTACTTCAATTAATTCTTGGTATCCATATGACACCATTATTTCAGGTTTCCCCTCAGTGTTGGTTATGGGGAATTCTTTAGACACAACAGACTGAACGCCTCTCATATCAGTGCTGTTTTTATCACTAGCCCTGTACAATATGTCCATTTTTCCCGTTCCTTCGAAAACATCTATTCGGCCTTTTGTACCACAAAACATATGTGTGTGAGGTGTAATCACATCATTAAAACAATGTATCCAGATTCTTGTACCTTTAGAATAATCTATAAACCCGCTAACACCTGGATCTTTTTCCATCCACTCATTTAAAGATTCATTAAAATCTGCTTCTTTATTCATACCAAATTGGGCTGTTCCACTTATTCTAACTGGTTCATCGTCAAGGACAAAATTAATCATGTCCAAAAAATGTGTCCCATTTGCACCAATTCTCCCAGCAGTCCAATAGGAAACTCCGTGAGTTACAGTGCCTAAATCTCCATTTTTTATAGCATTTTTAATGTTTACATAATTTGGATTCCATCTTCTCTGATGCCCAATTGACAATTCAACTCCATTATCCTTGCATAAAGAAATCATTTTATCTGCTTCTGCAAGAGTATTAGCAATAGGCTTTTCCATATAAATTCCCTTAACGCCTTTTTGAACTGCGTCAGTTACAATAGGTAATCTAAATTTGGGAGCTGTTGCAATGATTAAAACATCCAAATTTTCAGCTTCAATCATCTCTAAATGATTAGAATAAACATTAATATTACTGTATAAAGATTTAGCATCTTCTAAATTCTCACCTACCAAATCTGCTACGGCAACTAATTGCGCATCCTTTGCATCTTCAATAAAAGATGCAAGACCCTTTCCTCTTCCTCTATAGCCCACCTGTCCAAAATTATAATTTCTATCATTCATAAGAAGCTCCTTCATTCAAATAAGTTGTTTAAATTAATGAAATTTGATTTTTTTTAACAATTTCGCCTTTGTTGATAACTGTATCTACTTGTTGCAAAGAATCTGGATTTTTCTCAAAGTCATCACTTAGTACAATTAAGTCTGCGGATTTACCTTTCTCTACTGTACCTGTTTCCTGCAATATTCCCAAACATTCAGCTGAGTTTTTTGTAACACATTTAATAGCATCAATTGGCGAAATACCCATTTTTTCAATCATGACCAAAACAGAATTATAATGGGTCCCAAATTCCCCCATATACATTCCCGCATCAAGTCCAGAAATAAACCTGACTCCTTTGTTCCACATATCACGTAACATTTCATATCTGGAATCTAAGTCATAAAAAACCCCTCCAGGCTGAAAAACATCTGCTTGCGGGTCGTCTATTTGTCTTAAATGCCCCAAAGCAATAGTAGGATCAACGAATATTCCTTTATCTACAATTTGATCAACAACCTCACTTCTGTAATCATATCCTTCTGAAGGATCCGATGAAATCCAAGAACAATGAATTAAATTATCTACTCCTGCACTTACAGAATTTATTATTCCTTCCGTGCCATGACAATGTGATGCAACGGGAACTTCCAACCTATGAGCATCCTCTACAGCGTCTTGAAGAAGTTTTAGAGAAAACTGAGCCCTTCTCGGATTACTTCTAGGTGTAAAATTACCACCTGTAGACATAATCTTGATGCAATCTGCACCCAACTTAACCTGATTCCTAACCGCTTGTAAAATTTCCTCTTGAGAATTAGCTTCAGTTCCAAAAAAATAACAATGACCTGCTGTTGTAGTAATGGGGGTTCCAGCTACTAAAATTCTAGGGCCGGGAATTACACCCTTCATAATTGCTTCTTTGATAGAAAATGCAACGCGATTTTTGCTTCCTAAATCTCTCATTGTAGTAACGCCAGACAACAAAGACTCTCGCATAGCCTTAACAGCCCTCATAATTAAAGTCTCTTCAGAATCTGACAACATTCTTTCTAAAGATTCCTTGTTGCCTGTGCAATGCATATGTGAATGCGTCTCAATCAAGCCTGGCAAAATGGTGCCGTTTGGAAAATCTAAAACACGAAATTCCTCAAGACGCTTCGGCAGTTTTTTTTGGAACCCTATATCTATAATCTTTTTACCACGAATCAGCACAAAAACATCTGCGCTAGAGGAGTTTCCTGTTCCATTAATTAATTTTGCTCCTTTAATTAATATATCCATTTAAATATCCTTTAGAATCTTTCCAATAGTCTGCTTGAATTTTGCAAAAAATTGCAACTATATAACTATCGTTTTTCCTGTTGATTACTCCCTTATGATATGATGTTCGTGGCTTGGCATGCCTTTGACGCAAAACACATTAATGAACGCAAGATGGGAAATAAGTTAAATGGCTAAATCTAAAGATATAGGAATAGATAAAAAAACGGCTCTTTGGATGTATCAAACAATGATTACAATTCGAAAATTTGAAACTGAATGCCGTAGACAAGCAGATCAAGGCAAACTTAGAGGGATGCATTCCTCTATTGGCCAAGAAGCTGTGCCAACGGGTATTTGTGCTCACCTACAGGATGGTGACCAAATATTAGGAACCCATAGAAGCCATCATCATTGCATTGCTAAAGGTGTCAATTTAAACGAAATGATGGCTGAACTCCTGGGTAAATCTACGGGAACCAACAAAGGCAAAGGCGGAACAATGCACATTGCAGACATCAATAAAGGAATGCTGGGTGCAAACGGGGTTGTTGGCTCTAACATTCCTGTAGCAGTAGGGGCTGCATTAACCTCTAAGCTTAAAGGATCTCAAAATGTTAGCGTTGTTTTTTTTGGAGATGGAGCAGTAGGGCAAGGCGTTCTTTATGAATCAATGAACCTTGCTTCTATCTGGAAGCTCCCCGTAATATTCGTATGCGAAAACAACAGATATGCAGAAGCCACCCCTTTTGAATATTCAATGGCGGGGCAATCGGTAGCAAAAAGAGCTTCTGGGTTTGATATGCCCGGTATAACTGTTGATGGCCAGTCTGTAATAGAAATGTATAACACTTCCAAAATTGCGATTCAAAAAGCAAGAAGCGGCGAAGGCCCTACGTTAATTGAAGCAATGACTTATAGATACCAGGGCCACTTCGGAGCAGATCCCCCTTTGACATACCGAACAGAAGAAGAAGAAGCATTTTTTAAATCAAAAGATTGTATCGACAGGATGAAATCATATGTGGTTGACATGGGATTTTCTGACGAAGAAGGAATTTCCGAAATGGATGAAAACTCTACCATTGCTGTTTCTAAAGCTGTAAAATTTGCGGATGATAGCCCCTTTCCTGATATAGAAGAACTTTACACTGAAGTTTACGTGAAATATGACTAAATCTTTTTATTCGTAAACGCAAAACAAATCAATTAAAGGTATTCAAATGATTCAATCGCAAGAAAACTCAAGGCAAATCACTTATGTGCAAGCTATCAATGAGGCAATAGAATATGAAATGACTAATGACCCTGATGTCTTTATTATGGGTGAAGATATCGCAGGTGGTGCAGGAAGGGCTGCTTTAGGTAAACAAGATGCATGGGGAGGAGTGTTTCGATTAACAAAAGGGCTTATAGGTAAATTTGGCGAAGACAGAGTCAGAGATACCCCCATTTCAGAGGCTGGGTTTATAGGTGCGGGAATTGGCGCTGCTGCCACAGGTATGCGACCAATAGTCGATTTAATGTTTGTCGGATTTTTTGGAGTTTGTGGGGATCAGATTCTAAACAATGCAGCAAAAATGCATTATATGTTTGGTGGCAAAGTCAAAATCCCAATAACAATTATGACTAGTATTGGCGCTGGAACAGCTTCTGCTGCACAGCACTCTGAGACGTTGTATTCTGTTTTCACACACTTCCCAGGATTGAAATGTGTTAGCCCTTCCGACCCTTATACAGCTAAAGGGCTAATGACCGCAGCAATCAGAGACGACGATCCAGTAATTGTTTTTAACCATAAATTATTAATGGGCAGAACAGTCAAGCCCGAAATGGGAAAAGGGATTGGTTTCGGTTCAGTTGTTCCAGAAAATTCTTATGAAATACCCATAGGGAAAGCATTAGTTCCCATTGAAGGAAATGACATTACTTTAATTGGTATCAGCTATACAACTTTAGTTTGCAAAGAAGCCGCAGAAGAACTACAAAAAAGAGGTCATTCTGTAGAAGTAATTGACTTGTTGTCATTATCGCCTATGGACAATGAAACAATACTTCAGTCTGTCATGAAAACAAGAAAAGTTGTTATCGTAGATGAAGATTATCCGCGCTGTAGTATAGCAAGCGACATTTCCGCTTTGGTTGCTGAAGAGGCATTTGATTACTTAGACTCTCCGCCTATTAGAGTTACTGCTCCACACACACTTGTCCCTTATAGCTTTCCTTTAGAAATGGAATTTCTGCCTTCAAAAGAAAAGGTCATAAAAGCAGCAATTAGTATTTTGGAATAGGAGTTAGTAATGCCAATACCAATAGTTATGCCAAAATTAGGAATGGTTATGTCTGAAGGCATAATTAATTCCTGGAAAAAAAATTCTGGAGAACCTGTCACTTCCGGAGAGATCATTGCGGAAATTGAAACTGAAAAACTAAATTATGAACTCGAGGCAACTGATTCAGGTATATTACATGTCGTTCACGATGCAGGAGCTTCTGTTGAAGTAAATGGAGTCATAGGATATATATTAGCTGAAAACGAATCTGTGCCAGAGCCAGAAATACAACCTTCTATAACCGAGGCAAACAAAGTTGTTAATTCCTTACAAGAATCAGAGCAACCAAGTCCTACTGGATAAAACAATCAAAAATCAGACGTAATTCCTTCCACTCCAGGCGCTCGCAAGCTTGCAAAAAATTTAAACGTTGATATTTCATTAATAGAAGGCACAGGCCCAAGGGGCCGTATCACAGAATCTGATGTGAAATCTTTTGCGGACGAACATCCGCTAAACCAAACCAAAGGCACACCTCTTGCAGGAATTCGAAAATCAATCGCTACCCATATGAAGTCAAGTCTGTCAAACACTGCCCAATTGTCTCTTTTTATTGAAATAGACGTCACTAACGCTCAATTTTTCCGAAAAAATTTGTCGAAAGAAAATAATATTAAAATTGGCCTAAATCATATTTTTATTAAAGCATCTTCATTAGCCGTCAAAAGTGCGCCGAAAATAAACTCAACTTTCATCAATGGCCTTCTTACAAAATATGAAAATGTCAATATTGGAATAGCTGTAGCATTAAAAGAGGGGCTAATTGTTCCCGTCTTACAAAATGTTGCTAAACAAACTATTTCAGAAATCTCAAATTCCACCGATAAATTAGTTAAAAAAGCTAGAAATGGCAAATTATCTTCTGCTGAAATTTCTGGAGGAACTTTCACAATAAGTGTTTTAGGCGTGGTTGACGGATTTACTCCAATTTTAAATGCAGGCCAATCTGCCATATTGGGAATAGGCAGATCTATTGAAAAACCTGTCGTTATTAAAGGTGAAATAGTCATAAGGGAAATGTTAGTTGCCAGTTTAACTGTTGACCATCAAATTGTCGACGGCGCTGATGCTGCTTTGTTTATTCGAAGACTTAAACAGGCAATCGAAAGCCCTGACAAGTTCCTTAAATGAATATGTCTGTAAAAATATTCGTGTTATCCAATATCGAAAAAAAATCAATTTCAGAACGACTTCACGATTTAGGTGCTATAACTGACCATGTGGACCCCGCTGAATTCACAATCCCCAAAAAACTACCAAAAGATTACCACGGATTAATATTAGGGCCAATGGAACTAAAGTTTCTTTCAGACCAAAACGTCCAAGATCTTATTCGCAATTCAGCGAAATTAGACATCCCGATTTTGGCTATAGGACAAGGTGTTATTGCGTTAAATTTAGCCTTCGGAGGATCCTTTGAACAAGCTAATCAAAAACATTTTTCCCAAAACGAAGAATCCAATTTTCATCAAATATATATAACCGTAGGGAGCAAATTAACATCAATTATTGGCTCTGGGGGATTCGTTAAAGTAAATAGCAATCATCAACTGGGAATCAAACCTGCAAACAAGGCTCACTCACTCTTAGAATCTGCCTATTCTGTAGAAGACGGATTTATTGAAGGGATAGAAAGCCCAAATCACAAATGGGTTTTGGGGGTTCAATTCAATCCAGAAAAAAAAGACGAATTGCCAAAACAATTTAATAATATTTTTGAATCTTTTATCTCATTCTGCAAATAAAAGAGTCTAAATCAACCTCCAGGGATCAAGATTGCCCTATCTTTCAAAGGGATTTCAACTCTAGCACCTCCGTTTAAATGCGATTGAGCTAAAGCAAATTGAATTTCAACTGTTTGCATAGTTACATCTATATTTCCTGTTGTTTTTTCACCAAATTCTATTTCTTTCAATATTTCCTTGATTGTAGAAACCGTAGGTCCGTCACCTTTGGAGAAAATTGTAACGTCTTCGATATCTACTGAATTGTCCCATCTTGCTTTCCTAATATGCATGGTTTCACCATTGTCCCAAGAATATACCCTGCCTGCAGAGCCATAAATCTCAAAATCAAACATATTAGGAATAGGGACAAAAATAGCCTCAATTCCATTTTCATAACCAACTCTATAAAATCCAACCATAGGATCTGCAATTTCTTCTCCAGGTGGAGGTAAAAATTTCTTGTTTTTAGGGTCATACTCAGGATACGCCTTCGGGCTGATCCGACTTAGCCTTGACTCATCGTCTCCCATTTTAGAAATCAATTCCTCTTTAGATAAAAAACTCCCCTCTACCCATAAGGGCCTAGGATCTCCAATCAAAGTAGCAACGGTATCTAAAGTATGAGGATGGTGTTTAATTAAATCTGTCAATGCAAACACCATTACATACATTGGTGTCCCAATTTCTCCTTCCTTGATTGCTTTTTTTAATTTCAAATATCCATCATGATGACGCCTCATTGCCCCCCAATTAAAAGCAACGTTATTACTTTTTACCGCCTGATAAATAGCATCAGCCTCGGCAAGAGAAGAACACAAACCTTTTTCAGCATAAATTCCTCTCACTCCATTTTCTGCAGCAAATATTATAGGCAATGCCCTAGCATGAGAAGGCGTTGTAACGCTAACAATATCTAAATCTTCTTTCTTAATCATTTCTTCATAATCTAGATATGTATTTGTAAGTCCAAATCTTTCAGAAAATTTTTGAAGCCTACCCTCACTCCTATTAGCAATTGCAACAACTTCAGTTTGTTCTATACTAGAATATGCAGCATAATGTCCATAGGGGCTCATAAAGCTATTTGCAGAAACTTCATCCTCTATTAAACCTCCCATTCTTCCCGTACCAATTATTCCAACTCTATATTTTTTGGACATCCCGTACTCCTTTTTGTATTAATTCTGGTTTATATTTGTTCATTCATCGCTGGATAACTTTTTGCTAGATCAACTATAGAAAAAACAAAAGCCCTATCTTCTTCAGAAAGGCTAAAAAGATTAACCGCTACATCAACCACAACTGTCCCGCCATTAGACAAAGGAATTGTCGTGCTATTTCTTAAGGTTTCGTTATGTTGAGGTTGGCCGATTGACTTGTTGATATTTTTATTATTGATAATTTCTTCAGATGTGGATCTGAACCCTTTCGTTTGTTGATGTGAATTGATCCGTCTAGATTTTGTCATTTTCATTATTGAATTTGACATCGGAATTTGAGCCTCTCTAGCTATGTTTATAAAAAAAGTTATTGATTTTCTTAAGGTATGTCCATCGACGGGATAAACCCTGAACCACTCCTTTACCATATTAGGGGTAGCTCTAGCTAATTCTTCAAAAGGAATGTTGCTATACGACCTTGTTACAATATTGAAAAATATTTGACTTCTTTCCGCTTCTAGACCAGAGTTAACTAAAATTTCTAACTCTTTAGCTGGTTTATCCCCATCTATTAAACCTAAAAACTTTAATGCCCCCATTAATTTACTGCCATTTGCACCGCTAAATTTTTCCTTCCAAAAAGATCTGTCAATTCTTAAAGGAACTCCTTCTTTTTCAAGCCAATACAGTAAAGTTTTAAATGTGTTGAAAGAAATATATGGTGGTGTTTCCATAATTTAATCCTCCAAAAAGGGTTTTCCATAAAGCTAGTAAGCCGCTTTTACAAAATGGCACGAAAAAACATGTGCCAAAACTATTGTAGCCATATCATCCGTATTGTGCCACATCAAATGGCACAAAAGAGGACAAATTTTGAAATTAATATATGGCACAATGTAAACTGATATAGTGACGGCCGCCCTGCCGAGTATTTATTACTCGTACAGACCGCTCAACCCAAGAGCCTATGGGGCCCCAAAGCACGTTTGTCTGGAAATGTTAAATTCCCAGACAGGCCCTTTAAGGAATTGATGGACAAAAGCAACCTAAATCAGTACCTTATATAGCAGGGTCGGCCAGTCTCGCATCATCTATTTATCCTGTTTCAATATACTTGTGACGAAAGGAATTACAATAGATAAAAACAAACCACTTGTCATTACAATTAACATAAAGATTATCTGATTTATTTCCAATTCAACATTAGATACATTCTGCCACGGCCAAATGCTTTTCAGTGACCCTAAAACAATTCCAACAAGTAGTGCAAAAGTTTTTTCTCGATATTTATTGATGAAAAGATTAATTATACGAGCAAATAGTGCAACTCCTGCCATTAAACCGAAAGCGAAAACAAACAAAATTTCCCAATCAAATGTGTTGATTGCAGAAATCATTCTTTCGTAATACCCCAACATCACTAAAAAATAGCTTCCAGAAATCCCTGGCAATACCATTGCAC
>Ga0114996_10005179_pt1 | contig 15407 bp, 14 predicted proteins | sample ArcticOcean_MG_C_4_FD_87039 | JGI IMG/M metagenome (GOLD analysis project Ga0114996, IMG submission 87039) | Marine microbial communities from western Arctic Ocean - ArcticOcean_MG_CB4_134 | ecosystem: Environmental > Aquatic > Marine > Oceanic | place: Arctic Ocean: Canada Basin | collected...
CGTTCTGCCTCCCTAAGTCTCTGCATGACAACTTGTTTGGCGGTCTGCGCCGCAATACGTCCAGCAAGGTTGTGCGCAGACTCGATTTCTATTACATCACCAATCTTCGCACCTGAGTTGAGCTTGAGCGCACTCTTAAGATCAAGCTCTGTTTTGTCGTCTTCGACTTCTTGAACGACATCCATAAGTACGAATACCCTTATGTCGCCCGAGGCTGGATTTAGCCTGACCGATATATTTTGTTCGGCAGCCAAGTTGTCTTTTTTATAGGCGGATGCAAGCGCAGCCTCAATGGCATCGAGTACCATTTCTTTTGGCAGTCCTCGTTCGGCTGCTAACTGTGTTAAAGCGATGAGAAAATCACTTTTCACGGCTACCCACCTCCTGCATATTTTGTACAAGCTCAGCCCCAACTCAACAAAAAAGTGGGACGAACCCACTTTTACATTCAAACCCAGTCGAGGATGTTAATCTACATCGGCATGATTATAGCACTCAGAGCGTTCCCAAACAACCCGAGATCTACCTTCATAAACCAGCTGGTTCAAACGAATTTGATATGTGATCAATTCGTAATGGAAGGCATCGGCTCTTTGAATCCGAAGCCGGTGAGAGGGAAGAGTATCTTCTGGTCAGATCTTATTGTGCCGTCATAAACGAGCCTTTCAGCGGCAGCTAAAACTGTGGCTGAAGTCGGCTCTACGAATAAGCCTTCAAGCCTGTTAAGGTGCCCTTGCCATTTGATAATTTCGTCATCAGAAACTGTTACAGGTCGCCCGCCGGTACCCCGACATGCTTCAATGAGCTCGTCGAGTCTAGGAGGATTGGCAATTTTTATACCTATCGCCACCGTGGACTGCGATGAGAGATCTGGCGACCACTCTTTTTTATGAAATGCAGCTACGAGTGGCTGAAATGCGAGCGATTGAACTGCGTGTAGGCTTGGAATTCGCTCGATTCTTCCATCTTGAAGCATTTCTTCGAAGCCCCATAACATTCCTAGTAGTAGGGAACCGTTACCGACTGGAACAATTATATGATCTGGGATCGAACGCATTTGTTCTGCAATCTCGTACGCTATAGTCTTGTTACCTTCTATGAAATAGGTATTCAAGTGGTAACTAAGATTCAAAGTACCAGATTGAGAGCAAAATATTTTCATAGCGTTGACTGCATCTTGCCGGTTGCCATTCACCCAATGCATTTCGGCTCCGGCTTGCATAATTGTTTGAACTTTTCTGTTTTCGTTACTTTCAAAGGCGAAAGCTGCAAAAGTGATACCTGCTTTAGCACAGTACGCGGCTAGAGAATGACCTGTATTGCCCCCCCCGATCTCAGCTATTTTGTCAACGCCTGTCTCTTTTAGGACAGACACTTGTATTGCGTTGCCGCGATCTTTGAAAGCGCCAGTTGGGTTCATGTACTCTAATTTGGCGTGTATGCTATTAATGCCTAAGATTTGGCCAATTCTCGATAGGGACACTATGGGAGTGTTGCCTTCACCCATAGTTACTAGATTATGGGAGTTACTTAAGGGTAGCATTGGCAAATATCTTGCCATTCCAGTCAGCTTAGAGTTGATTCTTTTTGATGCGACAGAAGGCGTGTCATACCTAATTCTCAAAAAGCCATTACAACTCTGACATGTTGTTCTGTACTCGGAATTGTCGTACGTTTCTCCACAGTTTGTACACGCCAGATCAAAAGACATATCGAACCTCAGTTCTATAAGATAGACACTATGATACTACTCTTGAACAAAAAAACCGGCGGACTCTCCGCAAGCACAGAGTCCGCCGGTTGAGAACGTTTCTTACTTGTCCTAGTAGTCCATCGGAGGAGCTGCCGGCATTGGCGGATCTCTCCTAGGAATTTCTGTGACCATTGACTCCGTAGTGAGTATCATAGTAGCGACGCTTACAGCGTTTTCTAGGGCTGATCTAGATACCTTTGCTGGGTCAACGATACCCATTTCGAACATGGACCCAAATTCGCCGATTTCGGCGTCATAGCCGAAATCGTCCTCGCCCTTGAGTATTGCATCGAGTATGACTGACCCGTCAGTACCAGAGTTATTTGAGATTATTCGTATGGGTTCCTCAAGAGATTTTCGGACTATACGTACTCCAGTAGTCTCATCGGGGCCCAACTTCAACTTATCTAGTGCTCTCGCGGCGCGTATTAAAGTGGATCCGCCGCCAGGGACAATGCCTTCTTCTACTGCAGCACGAGTAGCAGAAAGGGCGTCTTCTACACGGGCTTTCTTTTCCTTAAGTTCTATTTCCGTTGCGGCACCAACTTTAATTATGGCTACTCCACCTGAGAGCTTTGCCATACGCTCTTGCAACTTCTCTCTGTCGAACTCGGATGTAGTCTCCTCAATTTGCGCCTTGATCTGCTTGATTCTTGCTTGTATAGCAGCATCATCGCCTCTTCCTTCGACAACTGTAGTGTCCTCTTTAGTAGCCACTACACGCCTGGCGCGACCGAGGTCGTCGACTGTAACGGACTCTAGCTTTCGACCAACTTCTTCGCTGATCACGACTCCGCCTGTAAGTATTGCGATGTCTTCCAACATGGCCTTCCGCCTGTCTCCAAAGCCCGGAGCTTTAACCGCAAGGGCACTTAAGGTGCCTCGTAACTTGTTAACGACCAAAGTGGCCAGAGCTTCTCCTTCCACATCCTCGGCTATCACCACCACGTTCTTGGTAATTTGCAAGATTTTCTCTAAAGCTGGAAGTAAGTCGGATACGGCTGAAAGCTTTTTATCTGTAACTAAGATATACGGATCATCGGTTACTGATTCCATGCGATCTGCGTTAGTTACGAAATAAGGGCTGATATAGCCGCGGTCAAACTGCATTCCTTCGACCTTCTCAATTTCATCGGTGATCCCTTTTGACTCCTCGACAGTAATGACCCCATCCTTACCTACATCGTTGACGACCTCAGCTATTAGCTCGCCTATAGCTTTGTCGTGAGCAGCGAGAGTAGCTACCTGGGCTATTTGATCTTTGCCTTCTACAGGCTTGGATAGTTTCTTGATTTCTTCACGCAAAGTCTTCGCGGCTTTATCCATGCCTCTTTTTAGGACCATGGGATTAGCACCTGCGGCCACATTTTTGAAGCCCTCAGTTACCATTGCTTGCGCTAGCACCGTGGCCGTTGTCGTGCCATCTCCTGCGGAATCATTTGTTTTGCTCGCAGCTTCTTTTAGGAGTTGAGCACCCATATTTTCAAAAGGGTCTTCAAGCTCAATCTCTTTAGCTATGGTGACACCATCGCTACATACTGTGGGTGGACCGAATTTCTTATCTAGTATTACGTTGCGACCACTTGGGCCGAGGGTTACACTCACCGCGGCAGCCAAGGCATCTATTCCCTTTTTCAGGGAGCGCCTAGCCTCCTCACCGAAAACTATCTGCTTCGCCATTGTATCTCCTTAACTTTAGTGAGAATGATTGATTAGCTTTATGATTACGCGATCGTTGCTAGAATATCTGATTCTCTAAGTATCAGATAATCAACGTCGTCCTCTTTCAGTTCGGTTCCTGCGTACTTCGAGTATACGATCTTGTCTTTGACCTTTACTTCCATTGCTATACGCTTGCCATCATCTCCGATTCTGCCAGGACCAACCGCAATCACTTCACCTTTTTGTGGTTTTTCTATTGCTGTATCTGGAAGCACCAAGCCACTCTGAGTAATTTCTTCCCCTTCAAGAGGTCGAATTACAACACGGTCGCCCAGTGGATTAAAAGTATCTGCCACACTTGCCTCCTTAACTTGTCTTGTGTTGATCAATATAACGCTAACATTCTGTTTGGCAGAGTGCTAATGCGAGTAAGGATGGTATTATCCGGAGTATCTATTGTCAAGGGCGCAGGGGCTGCGTGTTAGAACCGTGAAGTGACGGTAATTACTGGTTAAGTGAGGTAGTGGTTTGATTGTCATTCTAGAATGTATACTAGCGACATTAGATTTAGACTTCCTTTGAAATATGCAAATATACAAGAAGGTATTCCGGCCTTTACTATTTCGTTTTTCCCCAGAGCACGCTCAGGCTGCAGCTGATTTTTTCCTAAAGCAATCATTTTTTAAGAGTGCCTTATCACACTATTTTGATTACTTTAATCCGAGACTTGCAGTGTCGGCAGGCAACGTGACCTATCCGTCGCCTGTAGGCGTAGCTGCAGGCTATGATAAGAACTGTAGGTTTATCGATGGCCTTTTGTCTCTTGGGTTTGGATATGTTGTTGCTGGCACAGTGACGGTTCAACCACGGGCTGGCAACCCTTCACCTAGGCTTTTGAGGTTACCTTCCCGAGAAGCCATTATTAACGCTTTGGGTTTCCCTGGAAAAGGATTAAAGTCGGCCAAGGACTATTTGCAGGATGCCCAAATGCGCCAGCGAGGGAGCGGCAAACCTATAATTGTCAGCGTTTCCGGATTGAAGATTCAAGAGTTCGTGGATTGCCAGAAAACATTGCAGCCTTTTGTGGATGGTGTGGAACTTAACATAAGCTCTCCTAACACTGAGGGTATTCGAACGTTCCAGGATCCATACAACTTTGAAGCATTGATTCTTGCGTTGAATGAGAGTCGAATAAAACCTCTTTTGGTAAAAATGCCTCCCTACTTTGACGAATTGGGCAAAGAGCGGATTCTAAGATTGGTTAGCATTGCAGCTAAAGAAGGAGTAGATGGCATTACTGTTGCCAATACTCATCCAATAAAAGAGACTAAATTGGCAGTGGGGCATGGCGGCTTGAGCGGAAAGCCACTTTTGTGGAAAACCTTAGAAATGATAAAAGAGATACGCTTGGAAGTTGGAAAGGGTATGGCGGTGCACGCTTGTGGGGGTATATTTACGTGCGAAGATGCAATTGAGGCAATTAGGGCCGGTGCCAACACTGTGCAGTTACTCACGGGTTTGATTTATGAGGGCCCCAGCGTTGCCAAGAATATTAGCCTTGGTTTAATCAAATACATGGATCAAAAAGGCATAAAGACTGTTCAGGATTTAGCCAAATAAGAAGTTTGTTGACCTAACAACTGCAGATGGATAAACTTGGGTGCCTTCTTGGGCGGTTAGCTCAGCTGGTTAGAGCGTCGCGTTGACATCGCGGAGGTCAGTGGTTCGAGCCCACTACCGCCCACCATATATTCGAAGTTGGCTCAAGCCCATTCAAAGCTGTGTGGATTTCAGGGTATTTATTTAAATAGGGCAAGGAAACGTGTCTCGTAATACTCGAACAATCCCCACCTTAGTAATTCCCTGTGCAGTATGCTGGGTTCCAATCCGGTTTTTACTTGGCTAAATAGTTCGTCTATTTTATCAATTACACCTTTTGGCACATCAAGATTCGGCACTGGATCTAAGAGACCCATTGTTGCCATTTCTCTGGCATTTGAAACTGAAGAACTTGCTGTGAATTCATATATGAATTTGAATAGGGAGACATCCCACAGTTCATCTAGCCCACTTAACACGACTGCCATTCCGACATCTCTTTGGTCAAGATCTTGACTTATTTTTTCTGCGACACCCTCTACGTTGCCGTCAACGATTTCAGTAGTGCCTGGGTTATTGCTGTACTGGTACAACAGCCCTGCACTGTTGACCCCGAATTTATCGGAAAGGTATTCCATGTACTCTCTGGCCTCGGCACTGAAACCTCCAAGGTTAAGCATATAGCTAGGCGTGACTATATTTGGTCTCTGAGCAGTCACTTGCCCGTCTCTTACTACGACTTCGTTAGCTTGCGTTTCTAGGTCCTTATATATTGGTTCAGTTACGATGTAATATTTTAGGTTTGTTGTGCCGAAAGTGGCAAGTTGTTGTTTGGGCGTTCTTATGACCCGGGTTAAGCCTACGGCCCTAGCTATTCTGTGGAAGTCTTCATACATATTTGTTTATAATTGCGATATAGCAACAAACTAATAGTTTACTTCACCTTGAACTTTGTATAAATAGAGAAATGGACTTCGTAGATATAAAAAACATTTTTGAATCGGAATTGGTCAGGGAGCTAGGTGCCGAACACCCGTTTAGAGTAGTAGGGACTGAAGAATGGACGAGTCCGTGCGCTGGGGAAGGAGGTGAAATGCACTTGGAAGACCAACCTAGGGCCTGCTTTGACTGTAAGACTATCCATATTCCGGAAGGTGATTACAATGATTTCACTGAGGCTCGTATCGAAGCCTCCGTTGAAATGATGCTGGAACATCTTGAAACTGGATAGGATGATCTGGACTTGTTAATGCTATGTGCAAACCCTAGAATGATACGCGAATGTGATGTGTAGATGACATCTTTTATTATGGGAAATGAAATCTCCTATAGTTACATCAATTTCACGTCGGATATTGCCATACCTCACATAGGCGTATTGGCTATTTTATAAGGTGACTCATTGCTACAAGACGACCAAGAAACTACCTCAGAGAATAGTGCCTACAATAGTAGTGTGTATCGCCTACGTCATTCTACTGCTCACGTTTTGGCTGAGGCAGTATGCGAACTTTTCCCTGGGACCAAGCTTGGAATAGGACCGCCGACTGACGATGGATTCTACTATGATTTCTTGGTGCCTCGCGCCGTTACAGTAGAGGATCTCCAGGTTATCGAAGAGCGCATGCGATCGAGTATCGAAGCAGGGCTAGCATTTAGTGGTCGCGAAGTATCTCGGGAGGAAGCCAAGGACATAGAGAAGGATCAGCCCTTCAAGCTTGAAATTATTGACGAATTATCCGAGACAGAAACCGTAACTTTTTATAGACATGGATCTTTTGAGGACCTGTGTAGAGGCGGGCACACCGATTCAACCGCAGAGATAGTGGCCTTCAAGCTTCTATCAGTTGCCGGTGCGTATTGGCGCGGTGATGAGACTAGGCCGATGCTTCAACGTATTTATGGCACAGCATTTGAGTCTCAAGATGATCTTGATGCCCACTTGATTAGATTAGAGGAAGCTCAGAAACGAGATCATCGTCGCCTGGGCTTAGAACTTGACTTGTTCTTGATGGACCCTATCGCTCCAGCTAGTCCATTCTTTTTGCCGAAAGGCACTGTTGTGTATCAGTCGCTAGTTAGATACGTACAGGATCTTTACCAGAGAAGTGGCTACCAGGAAGTTATAACGCCACAGATATTTGATACGGAACTGTGGAAGCGCTCTGGTCACTACGATAACTATAAGGACAATATGTACTTTATTCGACACGAGGATCGTGAGTATGGCTTGAAGCCAATGAATTGCCCAGCGCACGCTCTGATCTATTCTTCTAGATTGCGCTCGTATAGAGACCTTCCCATTCGCTTCGCCGACTTTGGCAGATTGCATAGGTATGAACGTTCAGGAGTAACGCATGGGCTTACCAGGGTTCGTACTTTTAGCCAAGACGACGCTCATATATTTTGCACGCCTGACCAAGTTGCGGGGGAAGTTCGTACTCTTATTAACATGTATCAGCAGACATATTCGTTATTCAAGTTTAAAGAGGTGAGAATCGCTTTATCTTTGAGGCCTGAAAAACGTGTTGGATCTGACGAAATATGGGACACGGCCGAAACAGCTTTAAGAAGAGTCTTGGAAGAAGCTGATTTACCGTTCGAATCTGTGACGGGTGAGGGTGCTTTTTACGGACCCAAAATCGATTTCTTTGTCCCGGATGCGTTGTCTAGGGAATGGCAGCTGGGTACTATTCAACTTGATTTCTCACTGCCAGAACGGTTTGATTTGGAGTATGTCAGTGACGATGGATTGAGGCAAAGGCCTGTTGTTTTGCACAAAGCGATGATTGGATCTCTAGAAAGATTCATGGGCATTTTAATTGAGCATTTCGCGGGTGCTTTCCCAGTTTGGCTGGCTCCTGTCCAAGCTGTGATAATCCCCATAGCAGATCGACACGCTGAATATGCTGAACATATCAGGAGGCAGCTGTCAGATGGGGGACTTCGGGTGGAAGTGAATGATCGTAATGAGCGTATGAATTCGAAGATACGCGAAGCGCAACTGCAAAAGGTGCCTTACATGTTGATAGTCGGAGATCGTGAAGAAGAAGATAAAACAGTGTCTGTCCGACTCAGGTCTAACGAAGATATGGGTTCCCTAGCAGTGGGCCAAGCGGTGGAGATTATTAGGGAAGCTGTGTCAAATAATAGCTAAAATGCATCTATCTTATTGGGTGTCCCCGGAATTACTAGATCAACGTGATCTTTGGGTTTGATTTGATCAATATACCAATCTTCTGCGGCCATCCATGGGCCCATCCATTCTCTATTTAAATAGCCTCTGGCGTTAAGACGACTTAACCTATGGGTTTTTGGCGTGTCTACGTAGATTTTTAAGTCATAAAAAGATCTGAGAGATGGCAGCATGCCGAAGACCCCCTCAACTACTATCACTGGAGCGACAGGAATTTCTACATGAGCTAAAAGCCTATTCTCAATCCAACCGTATCTTTGATAAACGGCAGCATGGCCTCGAGCGATTGGTATAAGCAAATCATTCCTTAGCCTTTTCCAATCGAATAGCTTGAAACACATTTCTTTGGGGCTCAATCGCGAGTCTTTTGTTAGATGATAGGGCTGATAGAAATCATCTAGTTCTATGTGGGTAGCGTTCTCGACCCAATGTACAATTTGTTGTGCTAATGTGGACTTGCCTGCTCCAGCTAGACCGTCAATTCCGATCACTACACTGGCAATGTTCGTCGACTTCAAGTCGATGATGTCGGTAATTTTACTCAATTCAGTTTTGCTGAACATTATTTGAGCCTTGTTTTTAGGATCCAACAGTTGGCATTGTGTATAGTACGCTATATAAACATGTTGATGAATTAAATAGTTGGAAAAGATTGCTTTCATGGTCTAAATCTGCACCTTTACTGCCTGAAGCCGCTGTGATATATTATTCCCCTTTGAAAGGAAGGTAAAAAGAGAGGTGACTGAGAATATCTAGGCAGTACCGGGCTAATCGAGCTATACGTTCCGCCACGATTCGCTTAGTTGATGAAGATGGCCAGCAGTTGGGTGTGATGAAAATTCAGGATGCGCTGGTGCTAGCACAGGAGCGGGCATTGGATTTGGTTGAAGTGGCTCCGGGAGCCGACCCTCCAGTTTGTCGCTTGCTAGATTACGGCAGGTTTAGGTACGAACAGGCGAAAAAGGAAAAAGAGGCGAAGAAATCCCAGAAGTCTGTTGAGTTGAGGGAAGTAAGGCTCAGACCTAATATTGGCCAGCATGATTTGGAAGCTAAGGAACGCATAGTAAGAAAGTTGCTGGATACTGGAGCTAAAGTTAAATTAACAGTACTTTTTAGGGGTCGTTCGATAACTCACCCTGAGCTTGGAGTGGCGCTTTTACGAAAGGTTGCAGAGTCCTTGCAAGAAGTGTCTAAGCTTGAAAAGGCCCCCTCTATGGAAGGGCGTATGTTGAGCATAATTTTAGCTCAGTCGAAACTTGGCACCAAGAGTCAAGAAGTGGTCAGTAAGAATAAGGAAGAAACAGAACTTGTAGGTCTTTAAGAAAAAAGTATCAATGCCAAAACTAAAAACACATAAAGGTGCCAAAGCCAGATTTCGATTTTCAGGGGGCGGTAAAGCTTTACGAATGAAAGGTATGAGCAGCCACCTTAGAAGGAAGAAGTCAAAACGAGCCCGCCGTATGTTTGATGACACGGTGTTAGTTAGTAAAGCTGATATTCCTAAGTTACGGCGTCTGATTCCTTATTCCAAATAGGGAACCGCTTACCCGCGGCCCGTACGAGTATTTAAACGACATGAATATGTGCCGAAGGAGATATATTGGCTAGAGTTAAACGAGGTGTAACTAGGCATCGCCGTCATGCTAAGGTGCTCTCACTTACTAAAGGTCATAAGGGAGGAAGGCATAAGCTTTTTAGGAGGGCTCAAGAGTCCTTAAATAAGGCGATGGCATATACTTACGCTCATCGGAGAGAGCGTAAGGGCGATTTTAGACGCCTATGGATACTGCGGATAGCTGCTGCAGCTCGTAATGGTGGTTTGCCTTACGGTGTGTTCATGCATGGATTGAAACTAGCCAATGTGCAAGTAGATCGGAAGATATTGGCTGACATAGCGGTCAGGGACGAACTAGCTTTCTCGGAGCTCGTGTCCACTGCCCGAGAGCATGTGTCTCCCTAGCACAATCTGATATTCCTGTTGGCTGTCTTACGGACCACTCTATCGTGGCTATTCGGAAGATGCCGGCTTTGTTGCGAGCCTAACTGGATAGATTGGACAATACTATGCCGTAGTATCTGTCTCCTTTTAGCATCCTGTATATTTTCTCTGGAGAAGGTAGGCTTGGATTGGTTGGGTCAGTCCACATTTCTTGAAGGGCGTCTACGAGTTTGTTGATTGAAATGGGCCCATACTTGCGGATGAGGAGTATTCGAAACACAGCTTCCAACATCGGCATTCCATGACTAATGAACACTGGATCTTTCGAGCAGTGTCCCGTAATCTGCTTGAGGTGGCTTTTCGCATCAATATCTAAGCCTTGGTTTGGTTCATTAATTAGTTCACGCCAACATGAAGCACATCGCCTATGCAGGAGTAGCAGACTGATTGATCTTCCCAGTGTTTCGAGATGATCAACATCAACTTTAACAGTCGCCTCCATGTATCTTGATCCTTGGTCCTCTTTTTCTTTAACTAACAACTTTCCTCCCTTCATCATTTATTCGACTTCTTCCCAGTCAAGCATTTCAATCTTGGCAATGTCGCCGATTTTCATTGCACATACAGTTTCATCGCATATAGCTAGGCCATTGGCTTTGGTCATTGACGTAAGTACGTTTGAACCTTGGGGCCCTGTTAGTTTGGCATAATACTTGCCGTTTTTCTTACTTACAATTGCTCTGGCGTAAACTCGTCGCCCGTCTGTGTTGATTATTGGGTCTTCAAGAAATGCGTAAACGTATGGTTTGGTGAGTTTTGTCTTTCCCATCATTTTCAATATTGCCGGCCTAGCTAATTGTTCGAAAGCTATCATTGCACTCACGGGATTTCCCGGCAACCCGATAAGTGGTATCTTATGGTTATCTATACTGGCTAATTCTCCAAAAGCTATTGGTTTTGCAGGGCGCATTCTCACTGACCAGAAGGTGATGTTACCACGTTGTGTCAAAACGTCTTTCACAATATCGTAGTCCCCTTTAGACACTCCTGCCGATGTAATTAGTAAATCAGTTGCAATTCCTTTGAATAACATTGAATCTATAGATTTGAAATTATCCTTGGCGATGCCAAGGATTTTTGGAATTCCACCGTACCTTTTCACAAGGGCTGCTACGCTATAAGTGTTACTGTCATAAATTTTTCCATAGATCAAACTTGTGCCTGGTTTTGCTAGCTCGTTTCCAGTCGCCAGTATCCCGATTAAAGGCCGCCTCGTGACTGTTATAGAGTCGTAGCCCAGAGATGCCAATACTCCAATCTCGGCAGCTCTTATCACTGTGCCGCTTCTTAGAATCAATTCGCCTTTTCTAACATCTTCTGCAGCAGGTCTTACAAATTCTCCTTTAGAAAATTCATGGAACACAGACACTTCGTCTACTGTTTCGTCGCTTTTTTTTCGAACTAATTCATCGGTTTCTTCGAACGGGACAACCGTGTTTGCTCCTAGCGGTAAAGGTGCTCCTGTCATTATCCTAATAGCGGCACCCTCTGGTAAAGCCACTTTGGCTATCTGTCCAGCTGCGATACTTCCTACTACCTTGAGTGTGATTGCGTTATTAGGGGAAGCACCCTTGATGTCTTGGTGCCTTACGGCATAGCCGTCCATAGCGGAGTTTTGAAAAGGTGGTATGTCTAGCCCCGCATAGATATCTTCGGCTATGACCTGACCAAGCGATTCCATAAGATGGACGTCTTCATGGTTCAGAACCTTCACCAAGGCTAGAACCTCATTTCTAGCCTCTTCGACAGATAGCATATCAGCTGTATATGTGTCATCATGATGTTGATGAGCCATTGGTCTCCGTTGAATCATCTTTTTCTTTGATCTGTAAAGTAGTGTCTATCCCGCTTTTGTATCTTCGCAGATGGTTTTCACTGATTCGGTACGCTTCCGAGGCTTTTTCAAGGTCACGTCCCACTTCAACATATTTATTGTTAAAGTAGTCGAAATGTTTTTGAATTGCCGCGAGATTTTTTTGCAGATCCCTAGCAATTCTTGACATCTCCAAGTTCTTTATACCTAACAGTATCACTTGCAGGAAAGCGTACAGGGTATTGGGACTGACTGGGATCACGTGGCGAGACTGCGCATATTCCAGAAGAGAGGAGTTGTTCGCAGAGCGGTTATTATCGGCAATGGTTTCATAATATATTGCCTCGGATGGTATAAACATAAGTGCAAAGTCTGAGGTCCCATACTCAGGTTTCACATATTTTGATTGGATACTAGTTACTTGCGTTCTGACCGCTCGTTCAAATTCCTTCCAATATCCTGTCTTTTCTTCCTCGGACTCAGCACTGATATATTTCAAATAAGAGTCCCGAGGGAATTTCGAGTCTATTGGTACTAATACATCCCGATATTTTATTGCACAGTCCACCGCTTCCCTGCCGTATAGTATGTGTTGTCTGCCCCACATACTTTTTGGCAGTGCTTTGTCGAGCATTTCTTCTAAAATCATCTCGCCATAATTTCCGCGTAGCTTTGGGCCTTGTAATAGATCTTTCAGTGACTCACCAATTTTTTGCGTTTGTTCCTGTTGTTGCACTATCCGGTGCAAATTTTCCCCAAGATCGTTGAGAGACTCCATTGTACGTAGGGCATGGTCGGATATTATGTCTTTGGCTTGCCCGATCTCATCAATCGAATTCTGTAATTCTTTGTTCAATCCGCTAGATTTTTGTCTGAGTAGCACTATAATCAAAAGGCCGGTAGCTAAAATAACAGTTGAAAGTATGAGGATGTCAGTCATATAGTGAAACGAGCTAACTACGCAGCTCTACTCCTACTTCTTTAACAAGTCTATTCATTATTTCTCCTTCAGCATCCGAAATCACTTTGGAAGTTAACGTACGATGTGGTGATTTGAAGTGGATACGTAATGCTATTGATCGTTTACCTTCCGGTACACCGCTCCCTACATAAACGTCGAAAATTGTCACATCATTTACCAATTCATGATCTTTGATCAAAGACTCCAATCTTGCCGCGGGGACGTGGAAATCTGCCAGCAAGGATAGGTCACGGTAAGATCCTGGAAACCTGGGTATCGATTCGAATCGAGATGTTTCTTTAGGTAGATGTTGGAGAATAGTTGCAAGATTCAACTCAAACAGTGCTACTGGCTCACCTGGAATACTTAGTTCCTCTTGTATATCTGGTCGTAATTCCCCTATGACTCCTGTTGTCACTTCATTAATCTTCACATAGGCGGTTCGCCCTGGGTGAAAATTAGGGTCTTCGCCTGCCACGTATTCTACTTCAAGTTCTAGGCCAGACATAAATGACTCGACGACACCTTTTGCATCAAAAAAATCCACCTTGCCTTGTTCTCCAACCCAAGACAAGGGTGCCCTTCCTCCCCAGAGCGCCCCGACGGCCATATCCCTTTCCTCTGGTAAGTCATCTTTCCGCCTCAGATAAACCCGGCCTACTTCGAAAATACCTATTCGGTCTTGTCCGTACCGCTGATTCATCTCTAGTGTCGCCAAAAGGCTGCCTCGAAGGGAAGTTCTCAAAAATTCTTGTTCTGGAGACATGGGATTTCGCAATCTCAAAGGTTTCGTTTGTTCGACTTTTTTGGTTAGATCTAGGTTTCTTTCAGCAGTAATTGAATAGGAGATTATTTCTTGTAGCCCAGCGGAAACTAGAAGATCTTTTGCCTTTTCTCTCAATTCTCTTTCGGGCTGTTTTTGGTGTTGAGGTATGCTGGTGGCCAAGAAAGTCGCTGGGATACGTTCATACCCAGTAGTCCTTGCGAGTTCTTCAATCAAATCCTCTTCGATTGATATATCACTTCGCCAGTATGGAATGCGCACGCTTATTGAATTCTGGTCGATCAATGTAATGTTAAAACCCAGAGAAGTGAGTACCTTTTTGATCTGATTTGTTGATAGAGCAACACCCAAGACTTTTTTAATACGGTTAATCTCCAAAATGACGGTGGACTTGTCGGACTTTCCAGGGTGTGAGTCTAATATCCCTTTAGATACGGTGCCCCCAGCCAGTTTTTGTATTAGCGCCGTGGCTCTTTTTAAGGCCGCCGAGGCTAATTCTGAGTTGAGGTTCCTTTCAAATCTGTATGAAGCTTCCGTCTTAATTTCAAGCGACGCAGATGTTCTACGTATGGATTCTGGCTTAAAGTTTGCCGATTCAAGTAAGACATTAGTGGTGCTTTGGGAGACTTCTGTTGCCGCACCTCCCATCACGCCAGCAACCGCTACAGGTTTGGTTCCGTCTGCTATTACCAGCATGTCGTTAGTAAACTTGCGATGAATTCCATCGATAGTTGTTAATGATTCTCCATTTTTCGCACGGCGAACTAAAATAGTCCGTTTGTCTAAAGTGTCGAAGTCAAATGCGTGTAATGGTTGCCCATACTCGAGCATTACGTAATTAGTGATATCTACTATGTTGTTGATAGGGCGGAGCCCTACTTTAGTGAGCCGATCTTTCATCCATTGAGGTGAAGCGCCAATGGTCACCCCGCTAATGAGACTCGCGGTATAACGTCGAGCTAAATCAGGGGCCTCATTCAGAAGAGTGCAGGTTTGTTTGATTGTCGGCGACTCCTCATTGTACGAAGATCTAGGAATTTTTACCTCAGCGCCATTTATGGCAGCCACCTCGTACGCGACGCCTAGTAGAGAAAGCCAATCCGGTCTATTAGGAGTGACTTCGGTTACTATTATTGTGTCCCCGAGATATTCAGACAACGGGGTACCAGTTGGGGCATTTTCATCTAGTATAAGAATCCCAGAAGCATCTTCCCCCAGGCCCAACTCTCGTTCTGAGCAGACCATTCCTTCTGACAAAAAACCGCGTATCTTAATCGCCTTTAGAGTTTGTGCCTTCTCAGATTCTGGGTTTTTCAGCTTGGCGCCCAATTTTGCGAAAGCTACCTTTTGACCTTGAGCCAAGTTGGGTCCACCACACACTACAGTGATCGTTTCTTGACCTAAGTTCACGGTAGCCAATCTGAGCCTATCGGCATTTGGATGAGCTTGTACTTTATCCACGTGAGCGACAAAAATGTTGTCCCATTCTCGCCCTATAAAACTGACGTCACTAGTTTCTAAGCCAGCCATGGTCAATCGTTGACCGAGCTCTATGGGTGTCATGGTGACATCGACGTATTCTTTTAGCCATTGCAAAGGAATTTTCATAATGGTTCAATACCCAACAACATATTGAAAAC
>Ga0114996_10005181_pt1 | contig 15405 bp, 23 predicted proteins | sample ArcticOcean_MG_C_4_FD_87039 | JGI IMG/M metagenome (GOLD analysis project Ga0114996, IMG submission 87039) | Marine microbial communities from western Arctic Ocean - ArcticOcean_MG_CB4_134 | ecosystem: Environmental > Aquatic > Marine > Oceanic | place: Arctic Ocean: Canada Basin | collected...
GCATTTTTATTTTCAATCTCTAACGCTTCTTTTAGTGCCATCCTTTTTCCGAAGCCGATACTATGTATCTTTACCTCGCCTGATGCTACTTCGTCTAAGGATGGTACTTCTTCATCATTCTTCAGGTTCCATACGGCCCTATGTAAAAGGGCATATCTTGCCATATCCAAAGCTAATTTATTTTCTTTAGAACCACGTAGCTTATCTAAGCGTTTTTTAAATTCTTCTGCCTGTTTTATGTTATCAACAGAAGAGTTATTAGCTTCTTTAAGGACTCCTATTTTAGCTAAAAAATGATAGTTGCATAAGGCATCGTCTTGATACAGTCGTATGGCTGGTTGGTTACAGGTGTTTGGCTTATCTTTGCTCCAGCTACATAAGAATTGAATCCCCTGCTTCCTCATAAATGCTACGTTAGTTACAGGTGCTTCAAATAAGTCATTACTTTCTTGAGCTTTAACTGGAATATATGTAGTGGACTTATTTTCTAAGCGGTCTCTTAGACGTTCCCACTTCCATGCCATTGTTTCCTTGTAACCCATTTATTTTTTCCTCTTCATTGTTGTGAAGCCATCCATCCCTTCTCTGGAAACCATAGGTGTTGGTTCACTCGGCTTGTTTGTTACATCTAGGGCAATGGCTCACTACTTTCCCTTGCTACATTCGGAGGCGTGGTTCACTCAGTCACGTTGTTACATCCCATGAACTGGTTCACTTAACTCCTTTGCCACATCAAACACTATGGCTCACTCCTGCCCAATGTTACATCTGAGAACATGGTTCACTCGTCCATTTTGTTATATCAGTTTGATTGGTTCACTGTTCTTCTGTGCTATATCAGTTCGCATGGCTCACTCTAGCTTCATGCTACATCCAACCATTTGGTTCACTCTCATCAGATGATACCTTCAATGTTAATGGTTCACTCGCAAAGCTTGTTACATCGGCCTGTTTGGTTCACTCACTCACGTTGTTAAATCAAAGTCCGTGGTTCACTCAGAGTCGCTGCTACATCCTTTCGTCTGGTTCACTCCTATATCTAGCCACATCAGTCCATGTGGTTCACTCTCTCATACTGCTACATCAAGCACGATGGTTCGCTTCATCTTTCTGTTACATACGCATCCTTGGCTCACTCACAAACATTGCTACATCTCAGTGGTGGGTTCACTTATGTTGAGTGTTACATCATCGAAGGTGGTTCACTCGTATCCTATGATATATCGCGTCAAGTGGTTCACTCTTCCATCCATGCTACATCCTCTGGGGTGGTTCACTTAGCTTCCTTGTTACATCGCTGCAAGTGGCTCACTTCATCCCACTGCTACATCGTAAACAATGGTTCACTACTTTCTTCTGTTACATCTGAGAACATGGTTCACTCGTCATAGATGCTATATCACGCTGTAGGGTTCGCTCGCACACTTTGCTACATCGAGTTGACTGGCTCACTCTAACTCTATGCCACATCAGGGCTATTGGTTCACTCTCTCTTCACGCTACATCATAGGGACTGGTTCACTCATTAAGCAGGTCACATCAAGGTAAGTGGTTCTATTTGGAGAAATGATGGACACACATCGGGCAGTAGTTAAACCAGTTCAGGATGGGTGCATATTCACACTTAGGACATTTATCATGTCCAGACAGTAGTCCACCCTTTTTGAGTAGCTTGTACGCTATATTTTCGTCTGTTGCATTAGTTTCGTTCATCTCTTCTCCTTTTATTTGATACGGTTTCTACTCTGTATCATCGTCCTTGTTTCCAGTGCGGCAGTCAGGGCAGAGTATGTCGGGACAGGCATAGCCATTTTCTGGTGTTCCTATCCAGTCTCCACAGGTTCCGATTTCGTCTTTTGGTCCCTTCTTGCCACATTCTTCACATTCCACAACTTCTTTTAACATCAGCTATCTCCTATAAATAGGTTGATTGGCTCACTCGTACATCTTGCTACATTAAGCCCAGTGGTTCACTACTCTACCTTGCTACATCGAACATCCTGGTTCATTTCTTAGCTATGTATCCAGCGGTAGCTCCTAAAACCGCACACATAGCCATTTTAATTAATACAACTACATCATAAGAAAGCGGTTGATTTCTATTTATACTGCGGTACACGTCATTGAGGACTACTGCAGAGAGTAGCCCCAGTAACACAAACGACGATACTATAAAAAATGGATGAATATTTTTAAACAATTAAATTTAATCTCTTATTAAGTTACTTCTATAATAATTGTATCATATAAAAACGACTAGTCAAGTCTATATAATATGATTATAGGCGAGACAAACGATGTCGCAATGGGACAAATGATGGAGCATTAGTCGAAATTAAGGGAAACTATTTTTAAATTTAATTTATTTCTAATTTAATTCCTGCTACGGCGAACATGGACAAAGTATCTTGGGAGTATTGAGAAATTGAAACCACTCTTTTTACGTTTGAGTTGCATATTACTTTTGCACACGCAACGCAGGGGGTAGTTGTCGTGTACATTGTGAGAAAAGTATCGTCGCTTCGGCATTGAAGAAACGCATTTAGTTCCGCGTGTATAGCTTCGCATTTTTCTAAACCCTCCCCTGATGGGTAGTTGGCTCCTTCACAAGGTTGGTCAATGCAATGCGTAAATCCTTTAGGAACTCCATTATATCCCGTAGCTACTATGTGACCATTACTATTTACCAGTACACATCCTACTTGTCTTCGTACACAGGTACCTCTTTTAGCTACAGTTTTAGCTATCTCTAGGAAATACTCGTTTTTGTTTAACCTACTCATTGGTGCCCCTGAGAGGAATCGAACCTCTAAGCCCATTACAGGCGACAGATTTTAAGTCTGTTGTGTTTACCATTTCACCACAGGGGCAGAGGTTAGGTAGCAACCTAAGACTTTGAAATGGATGACATCTCTCCGTGTTGAGACAGGTCAAGTCCTGCATCCTCTTCTTCTGGGGATACTCTCAAACCTAGACCAGGGACCAAATCCAAAACCTTTAGGATTATTACGGTTGCCACGAATGAGTAAGTCATAGTAGCTAGTACTGCTATTACTTGAGATAACAGTTGACGTATTTCTCCACCGTCATAAATTACCCCAGCGGTTCCACCTACAGCCGTGACAGCAAATATTCCGGTAGCTATAGCTCCCCAAATACCTCCTATACCGTGAATAGCAAAAACCTCTAGTGAATCATCTATACTCATCCGCTGTCTGAAATACACTGCCGTATAGCATAAAGCCCCTGCACCGATTCCAATAGCCAAGGCTCCTAGTACGTCCACAAATCCTGAAGCGGGGGTTATAGCGACCAACCCTGCCACGGCACCTGAGGCCACCCCTACGGCACTCATACGACCAGTTGTAACTTGTGCTATCAGTCCCCATGTTAGGGCTGCTGTGGCTGCTGCGACATTGGTAACCAGAAAAGCATTAACCGCTATATAATCTGCTGCTAATCCTGAACCCGCATTAAACCCAAACCATCCAAACCAGAGCAAGGCTGCTCCTAGTACGACGTAAGGAACATTGTGAGGTTTTCCAGCATCCTTTCTCTTACCCACAAGAACTGCGGCTGCTAGGGCCGCTATACCAGCGTTGAGGTGAACAACCGTGCCCCCAGCAAAATCTAAGGCTCCCTTTCCTTCTGGTATAAGAAAATTTGGGCCAGCTAGCCAGCCTCCACCCCAAACCCAGTGAGCCACAGGAGCGTATACAAAGGTTATCCAGAGGACCAAGAAAACTATATATGTAGTAAATTTAAACCGTTCTACGAACGCACCAGTTATCAATGCGGGAGTTATTATTGCGAACATCATCTGGAACACTACAAACAGTAATACTGGTATTCCTGTACCAGGATATAGTTCGTCTATAGCTATTCCTGAGAGACCGAAATGGTCAAGGTTTCCTATAAATGCATTACCTTCCCCAAACGCAAGGCTGTAACCCCAAAGCACCCACACAACACTCACAACAGCCATTGATATGAAGGAATACATGATGGTATTGATTGAGTTCTTCGCTCGTACTGTTCCTCCATAGAAAAAGGCCAGACCTGGAGTCATCAGCAATACCAGTGCTGACGCAGTAAGAATCCATGCTATATGTCCTGAATCCATGCCTATACTCCTATTTTATTTAGGGCCAAGTTGTATCATTGGGCTTGATGTCCACACCAATTAATATGTAAATTTCATTTCATCTCAGGAGTGGCTTTCCAGATGGTGTAGGTGCAGGTTAGTTCAGTGTCTTTTTTAATGTTCTGAGTAGCTTGTAGAAGCTTAATCTCTGTTAAAAATCCTTCGTCCATGTTATTAGTCACTAATTCACAGTTGGGGGTTTCAGAGTGGTTATAAAACCCTCCAAGTGGGGTTCTTATCCATCCATCGGGAAACAAATGATGATAAACATGTGATATTCCTAAGATAGTATCTTTTGGAATGTCCTTAGTTGTAAATATTCCGTATCCATGGATGGCAGAGGGTTGAAGTTGTAGATAATCAGGTAAGGGATTATACATAGATATTCATTGTGCCCATTTATTATCAGTTACGGTTCGGGCTATAGCTCCATAAACAGATAAATCTGCCCAGCTATCCAATACACTCTCATCAATGTTTTGGGTAGTGGGTGTTATTGTTTCCTTTAAAGTGGATTTACCATAGAGATTTATAAGCCTCTCAATTTTGTCACTGGACCTTATTAGTACTCCTAGTATTCCAAACTTAGAGATGTTATGAGGACCATAGTCTCCTTGTTTTTTATCAAATAATTGGATATCTGATAGAAAGTGTTTGATTATATCTTTGGTCTGTTCCTCTTTACAGTCTAATTGTTTGTAAATCTGGTTTATTAGTAGTTCTTTACTTTCATTTTTAATCATAAAATATTCCTATTATGCTTTAGGTTTTACATCCACTACTTATAAGGTCATCTTTATATCCTACGGATTTATCCCAACATTCTATACACAAGCCATCAGCTAGTGTTCCCTTACGTGTACATCTTTCTCCCTCTCTTGTTGTTGAAACACATCTTCCACAAGATTCTGTAGGCAAATTGGGGATGTCACTTACTGTTTTATGTTTTTCCATATAGGTTAACTATACAAATTCAGCGGCTACTCCTACATGTTTAATTCCATTCCAGCAAACCCGACAATATGCTTTTCTATTGGCTTGTGGTTTGAAAGGAACTCTAGATTCTCTACCACAATTATCACAGTAAATATCAGAAAGAACGCTGTTTGAGTCGTTTGAGTCGTTTGAGTCGTTTGAAACGGCACTGTCTCCGTTTATTTGTTCTTTTCTGGAAGCTCTACAGGGTTTACAACGTTTTGGTAAATCTAAACCTCTTTGTACGTAAAAGTTTTTTTCTCCTTCATTTAACTCAAAATCGTTGTTACATTCTATACAAACAGACATTTCTACTCCATTCAATAGTGTTTTATATGTGTTCTATACTCAAAAATCTGTAACAAGCGTGTTTTTATTCTATTATATGGGTAAGTAAGGACCTGTTATATGGAAATAGCTATGTTATTTAGAATAAAGGAACGGGTTTAGGTCCTACTGTCTCTTCTTCGATATTAGATAATACAGGTCTTTTGTTCCATTTTGCTCTATCTACGATGTATTGTCGTCCGCTAGAATCTGTGTAGAAGGGACGACGATACTTTACAAAATTATTAGAAGTAATGTGGTAGATGTTTCCTTCTACAGCATCTAGTACTTCTATGCTTTCACATTCTCCCAGTATAGCATCCATGACTTCACAGTCTTTGGCTATACCGTCAATCTTATTTAGACGTTGTTTCTCATTTCGGATAATCCATCGTGCGTCTTTATCCTTACTATGTGCTACTGGTCTACTTACTCCGTTTACTTCGGATACCAAGGGACGGTATCCTTTTAGGAACTCTTTCATTATCAGTCTCATTTCGTCTGAGGGCATGATAGTTACTCTCCTGATGACAAGTGCATTCACATTTAGCCAATCTGCAGTCTCTATGTCCGTTGTATGTACATATAAGTGACTTCATATAATAGATTATATCACACTAGTCGAGTTATGCAATACTATAAATAATAAAAAGATGGTACAATTTCATTCATGTACGTACAATATCCAATTGATACAGCACCTGAACTGCCCTTAGTTTGGGGTATCCTGCCTGAGGCTTTACATAGAAATAATCCTCCTTCTGTGTTGATACTACAGAGAGTGTTAGCTCACCATCCCCAGCACTACGACCCTCTAGTAGCGATACTTGCGAGAAAAAGAGCATGGGGGAAACGTATAGAGTTACTTTTGCAAGATATTTTTATAGAGAATTTTAATCAGTACAATCCCTTTGATTTTTTTGCTCTTCTAATGCCAGAGGCTTTGTCAGACAAGATTAATGAGCTTAGTGAAGATAAGGAATGGAAAGCAGAGTGGGACGAGGTTATAGGATGAAACACTAAGTTACGCTGTTTTTTTTCTTTGCCCAGTCACGAAGTGTGCGACGAGGCATATTATATTCCTTGGCTATATCAGATATGTTACCCTCTGTTCCTATTTTTTCTAGTATTATCTTTTTAAATATTTCTGTGTTACCTGAGGTTTTGACTTTTGGATAGTTAGAGTACGTGTTTCTCCAACCGTGAACAGTGCTGGTAGGTACTTTATTTATTCTAGAGACTTCGGCAATAGTTTTTCCTCTTATTAAATCTAATAGAACTTGGGTTTTTACTGCATCAGTGTATTGAATGGGACTTCTTTTTATTAGTTCTTTTTTAAGGGGTTCTTGTAGTACTGGTAGTACTAGCTCCTTTTTGATTCTTTCTTGTAGGAACACTTCTCTGTTAATAGTATCTTCAGATGCCCGTTTAGGTGACGTGCCCTGTGCCCACACTGTCTCGGTTAGAGAGTTGAACATTGCGTCATATTTACCACATTTTTTACATTTCGCTAAACTGTATGGTCCATTTGGACTCTCTATAAGCCAGTGGTGAGTGCATGTAGTAGTAGCTATTGTCACTTTGTGATTCTCTTTTCCTTCTTAGGGCTTGTAACGGCTTCAGTACTTATATCGGGAGAGGGTTCTTCACGCATAAGACAAGTAACCAGAGTTTCTTTAAGAGACATGAGTTCCCCAATTATGCCTATCGCCATTGTGTCTATTGTTTTGCTTAGCTCTTTTAATGCTTTGGTATTCTCTAGGGTAGCTTCTACCTTTGCTTTGTCTATAAAATAGGAAGCCTGTGCTTCTGGTGAACGAAGGGAACCAGCCTCATTTCCAGCTATTCCGTCTGCTACTTTTTCTAATTCTTCCACTGTACTCATTTATAATCTCCTTTTTCTAAGTTTAACGATAAGGGGAACCTAGTTATATTAATCTCTTTCTGATAAAATTTTGTTTGAGAGTCCTACGTAAATTATAAAATATTCTGAGTGCCGAGTCCATTAGAGAGGGGAAAAATGGCTTCCTATTTAGAGACACGGCTTAGAAAGCAACGTCACAATAAGGCTATTGTTAATAGGAATAATGACCGTCGTCAGTTACTTCTCAAGCAGCAACCCGATGTAGGAGATGTTACCGAAGAGACATCGGGTGAGGATGTTCCTCTCCGTAATCGGGCTTATTGGGAAGATGACGAATCAGATGGATATGATGAACGTATCAGGTGGATACAAGGTGAACAGGGACAGTATTTCTATGATACTAGGAGGGGACCGCAAAGTGATTCTTGGGGCGAAACAACTCCTCCAGAGGGTTTCATATCAAATAGGGAATTCGCTGGTGTAACCACTCATTTCGCTGAACTTTTACATACGGATGAGGATGAGGTGAGTAGGGAGTTAGAGAGTGCCGAAAGCCCTTTGAGTGTTGCATGGCAAGCTGCTGTACAGGGGGATTCAAATCTAAGTAGAAGAACTTCTCTTGCTAGAGCTATAGCCGATTTTCATAATATTTCATCTGAAGAGGCGGGTAGACGTTTAGTAACTGCTGCCCAGGCCATGCGTAGCGACCAAATGGCAGCATTAGCAGAGGATGGGGTATACACGACTGGGTATATTGGACATGCAATCAGACAGAGAGAAGAAGACGAAGCGGAAGTAGAAGCAATAGAATCAGAGGAAGCACAACCTACTTCACGTCGTAGAACTATGCCGTATGAGGCGGTGGGAATCTCAGAGGCTGTTTTTAATAGCCTTAGTCCTTGGGGACAAGCGTCTTTAGATTCCTTAGCAGCAGCAAAGAGTAATAAAGAACTTTTCGATAGTTTCCCTGATGTATGGCTATCAGATGCTGGAGACGCTACATACCCTTCAGAATATACGCAATTCGGGGAGTATGGGTACGATGACGATGCAATAACCGCAAAGGTTGCTGAGAGTCGGGTTGGAACTCCGTTAAAAAAGAAAACAAAGTATTTCGCTGATTTGGTTACAAGGGCAAATAGGGTCGTTGATGAAGATAACAGGAGAACCATAAACGAATACCTAGAAAAACGGGTAGACGAGGAAGGAGGGACCCATCAAAGCCACGCACCTGCTGTTTATGCTGTCTTAGCTTCTGATACACATGCTGTTGGCTCCCGTGGGGATATGGCACTCCTAAAAGAGGCAGCTAGAGAGGATGGACTGCCCGAAGAGGTAGTTAAGAAACGGGCTGTTCTTTATACCTTTGAGGAGTGGATGAAGCTAAAAGACACTCTTTGGAAAACAAAGGTAAGTGCTGCTAGAACTCAACAAGAGAGCAACAAGGAACAGTATGGTAGTTATATTCCACAGAGAGTGACGAATTTCGATGAAAGCGGTACAGGGGTAATAGGGGTTCCTACCTCAGACTGGGTTGGAGAGCATGGTTCATTCGTTAGAGAGGCTTCTGCTTCATTCACAGCACTTAAGGAGCTTGTTATTCCTTCTTCAGCCAGGGTTTGGCCCCCTCAGGAAGAAGGATTAACTACCAAAGACGGTTTGAAATTTATAAACGCTCTTCAGGTTGGAGAGCAGGGAAGTACTGTCCAAGCCCTTATTTCGTCTTGGTTTACTTACAATGTTAAGAGATTACGGTTAAGGGACCCTGTAAAAGCTTCAAATGAGGCTAATTGGGGTTTTGGTGCGATGCAGGTGGAAAGTGCTGCTAGGGGGATATCAGATAATTACACCCCTATTGATGAAAGAATTATAAGTATTGACAATAATGGAAATATAGGAGCAGCACTGAACTATAGTGTTGGGGATGATAATGTTTGGCATGTAGGAAGTGCAGGTGCAAGTCCCAAAGGATTTTCTTCATGGCCTCAGGACGAGATACGTGTTGTTCTTGATAATGCCATTAATGAAAGAGTTGGTGAATTATATAAACAAGGTAAGGCACAGAGTAGAGGAGATTTACGAAGAGTTAATGACCCTGAGAATACTGAGTTGAGAAAGATTATGAAAGGTTGGAAAAAAGATGGAAGGGCATTACAAAGTCCTACTGCGAGGGGTGTGGTAGACAGGCATCATGCCACCCTTGTGTTTTTTGAGTTTGCCTCTAAGTTCTTAAGAGAGGGGGGAGAGAGGGTCGAGACTTCGGGTATCAGTGGTTATGTAAAAGACCACTATAAGAGATTTGGATTTGTTAATGCACGTGAGGCTACTAGATTAAATATACTCTGGAGTTTGACCACTATGAGGGGCGGTGGGTCCTATCTTCCTCGTGAGCAAGTAAGTATTGATGACTATCGCCGTAGTGGAGGAGTATCGGAAAGGGGACAGTCAACGTGGTTTGATGAAGAAACTGGGAGTATGATAGACGATGTGATGACCAAGAGTTTCGGTACTGGATTAAATAAAGTTGCATACACAGAAAAACATGATACGATTAAAACAGATAATCGTTTAGATGTGTTACAGGAGATGCTGGATAATCTAATGAATAAAGCTTGGGATAAGAGATACGGTTTTACTGATAAAAAGCTTGCACAAGCCAATGAGCAGGAGATAAAGGACCTTCAGGATAATTCTGAAATGGATGATGAAGAGTTTGAAGAATTTTTGGAAGGAAATATGTATATGTTAGCTGGAACGGGACAACTTGAGTCTTCGGAGTAGATTCTATGAATATTGCAAATATTAAATTACCAATAGCTGTCATAGGAATAATTGTTGCTCAAGCATTTGGAATAATATGGTATATGGCTCAACTAGATTCTACTGTAAAAGATTTAGATTCCTCAGTAGCTGTAATACAAGCACAGGCAACCACAGTTGATGTGGCTGTATTGAAAACAGATTTAGATAATCTCAAGATTCAATTTACAAAATTAGTAGAGGGTGAGGTGGACGAGTTTGACCCCACTGAGATTTTAAATTCCATCACAGAACTAGAAACGAAAGTTACCTGGATGATGAATGATTGGGGTCCTAAAATTAACAAGGTAGGGGACGACCTAGACGATTTCGATGAACGTTTATCAGGTATAGAGACGGTCCAAGCAGTAATAGACAACGAGATGCGAACCATCATGACAGACCACAATGGGTTCGCAGATGTTCTTGCAGAACTACAGAAATCGGGCATACTGCCGACAGGGGAGAAAAGAGAGTACGGAAGCTACGGGGATTGATAGCCTAGGTTAAGGACACTTTGTTAACTATAAAAAATAATTCTAAACTAACTTCAGCAGCTATTGTGAGTGGTATGTTGTGTGCTTCTGTAGCTGGTACGCTAGCAATTAGACGTTATTTATTTCTTAAAGATTTAAAGGAAGAGCTAGGTAGTATTCCATGGGATACCAAGGATGTTACTTGGAAACATTATTTTAAGTCTTATCTAAGAGTAGAGAAAGCCAAGCCGATAAAGAAGGAGGAAACTGTGATGGGATTCTTCAACAGCTTAGTGGGACGGTTTAAACCTAGTGGTGAGGCTCCGAAGGAAGAGGAAGAAGTTTCTGATTGCTGTGTTAATGGTCAATGTGTGTGCGGAGAGTCTTCTTTTACAGAGAATGAGGGTACTACTGCCCCTATAACAGTAATCAACACCACCACTACTGCTACGTCAAATATTTCTGATGATGTAGCTAATCTTACCATGAGTGATTCTGGTGATGTAAATCCTGCACCTATAACCGAAATTGCCTCAATAACGAAACCAAGACCTGCTGTAAAAAATGAAGTTACAACGGAAACTCAGGTTGAAGAGTCTTCCACAGAGGAAAAATTCTTACAATTAGAATTTAACCTATCTGATACAGTAGAGACAGAAGCACCCGTTCCTGTAGTCATTGCTCCTACTTCGTCTCTTTCTGGGGCTTCTACTGGAAACAAGGTACGGAAGAGTAAATTAAAGAAAGCTAAGAAAAAGAAGAGTAGAAATACTTAGATGAGTCCACAAGTAACGGTCTATACTTCACATGGTTGAGGCCCCTGTCATATGACGAAAGCGTGGCTTTCGCAACGTGGAGTTCCATTTGTAGAGGCTAATATCTCTGTAGATGACTCTGCTAGACAGAACCTTTTGGATATGGGATACAGGACTACACCAGTAGTTACTATAGGTAAAGATGTGATTGTGGGGTATAGCACGGCAAAACTACAAGCATCCCTAGATTCGTATAGTTACTAAATAAATTTAATAAAACACAGTTGTGTTGTGGAGTGAGTAGTTATGGATACATGGATAATGAACGCCTTTTTGGGTATTAGTCTACTTTTCCTTATTTTCCTTGCTTATATTAATTGGCGTATTCTTATTATTACGGAAATTATTGCTCGTAGTACGGGTCTTTTTCTTGAATCTCTTGTAAAGAAATCTGATTCAAAAAGCAATGAGGAGGATGTAGATAATGTTTAAAAGAGGTGGAATGGACACCTATGACATGGAAGCGTCATTATTCAAAATGATTAAGGACAAGCTCAGCAGTGCTTTAGGTGTTGAGGTAAAACAGGGAGATTTTTTACAAATAGGATTTGATGAGAACAAGAACAAACTAACTATTCAGACTCCTAAGAGTCAGCCTTTTTCGGAGTTCTGTGCCCTTTGTGGGTCTATAGGAGTGATTCATTTTGAGGAAGAGGGTTCTATTAAGATGCACCGATGCCTCAGGTGTCTTGCCCAGTGGAACGATTGTGTCATTAGTAAGCAAGAGATTCCTCGTGAACGTCTTTTGCATGGATAATTTGTACACTAGCTACAATTTTTGATACAATTATCTTGACAACAAAAAAATACTATGATATGATTATTACAAGAGAAGAGAATTTCTAGTTTCTAGTTTCTAAGGAGAAGAGTAAACATGGATTTTGTAAGTGAACTTTCCCTTTATTTTAAGGCCGGTTACCCCTTTTTGTATGTTCAAGCCCTTGAGGTAGAACGTGCCATTTCTTCTATAAAGAAGGCATGTGATGACTTCAATGGTGATGGGTTGTCTATTCAGCTTTGGAAGAATAATAAAGGTTGGGAAGGTATATCCCCTCAGGGACAATGGGATGTCATAGACCCTACCAAGAGCCTAGATAAGATTGTGACTCATATTAATGAAGGTCCTTCTGGTGTGTATGTACTAATCAATTTCCACTTCTATTTAGGGAAAGAAGCCAGAGCAGACCTGATTCAACAGTTTATGGATGGTTATCACGATTGGAAAAGGACAGGAAAAAAAGTAATAATACTCTCTCCTTTCTTTGAAATTGCTAAAGAGTTGGAGAGAATGGTCCACGTGGTCAGATACAGTCTTCCAACCAAGAAGGAACTAGGAGAGTATCTAGATTTCTTTCTTGAGAGTAACTTCTCAGATAACGAAAAGTTTGTTTTTCCAGAGTCGGAAGATGAACGACAGGCGATAGTGGGTGCAGGGTCAGGTCTTACTGTAGAAGAGTTTGAGAATGCCATAGTTCTTTCTATAGTAAAAGGAGTAGAAGGAGATGAAGGTAAGGTTATTCCTTCTTTGATAATGGATGAGAAGGCAAAGATACTTGCTAAGTCTGATTGGGTTTCTTACTTTCCTTGGCCCGATGACATGTCTTCTGTAGGTGGATTAGGCGCATTCAAGTCTTGGCTTGTCAAAAGGCAAAAAGGTCTTTCTTCCAAGGCACGAGAGTTTGGGCTTCCTTATCCCAAAGGAGTTCTATTACTAGGTACTCCAGGTACTGGTAAGAGTTTAACTGTTAAATGTATGGCTAAGGAGTGGAATTTACCTCTTATAAGATTTGATATGGGGGCCATATTCCAGTCTCTGGTAGGCCAGTCTGAAGAGAATATGCGGATGAGTCTCGCTCAGGTTGAGGCTCTGTCTCCAGTTATTCTCTGGATAGACGAGATGGAGAAAGGGCTTGCAGGTAGTCAGGGTGGAGGTGGCAATGACTCTGGAACCACTCAAAGGGTTTTTGGGACATTACTTAGTTGGATGCAGGAACGTTCAAAAGATGACCTTATATATGTGGCAGCTACGGTAAACAATATAAATAGTTTGCCCCCTGAGTTGCTTCGGAAAGGAAGGTTCGATGAGATTTTCTGGGTAGACCTACCTCCCAGTAAAGAGAGGAAAGAGATTCTAGAGATTCATCTTTCTAAGAATAATCAGAAATCTGATTTTACTAGGGAAGAGTGGGAATCAGTGTTGGATGTGAGTAAGAATTTCTCAGGAGCAGAACTGGAGAATGCTGTACAGGATGCTATGTATGAGGCTTTCTACAGTGATGAAAGTGAGGTTAAGTCTCATCACTTGATAAAGTCTATATCTAGTACGATTCCGTTGGCTCAAACGATGGGGTCTGTTATAGAGGTACAAAGGGATTGGGCTAAGTCTAATTGCCGTATGGCGCAACAAGATGACGCAGAGAAAATTCTTTCTACAGGAACTCAGTCAAGTAGACAAGTAATAATCTAGATTAAAGAGAAGCAATAGGAGAAGAGGAATAACAATGGTACAAACGAAAATAGACGATGCAGCTTTTTCTAAGTTATGGGATAAGGGTGTTCTCATACATGTACGGTCTGGTGTGTGGAGTATGGAAGCCAGATTAGATGCAGAGGATATAGGTATTACAGGGGATGTTCCTGATTTCGTAACTCTGGGATATAAGAAGTTGTTTGATAAGAGCATTAGGAATGAGTTTAGTCGGATAGTTTCTAATGCCAGAACAGCTTTACAACGTTACGGGTTTAACTTTCTTTTAGTAGGGAGCCATTACATCCCTAAGGAGGCTGCTCCCGAACTAGTTCCCGTTTTACAGAAGTGTAGAGAAGAGTTTTACAACGCTGTGGACAGGTTTATTGAGAGGTATGAAGAGAAGCGAGAGGATTTTCTGGCTCAGTATGAGAGTTGGAGAGACCGTCTTGAGCCTCATTACCCAGATGAAGCTACAGTACGAGAGAAGTTTTACTTTGATGTGTATTCTTATACAATAATGTCTACCCCATCTTACATTTCGTTTGATGGTCTTTTAGATTCTTTGAATGAGGAAGTATACTTGGATTGGGCTACAGGAACAGCTAATAATCTTCGTAAAGAGGCAAGAGGAGTAGCTGATTCTCTTACTACCGCTATATCAGACGGTACTTTAGATGGTCGTAGGATGAGGCGTGTACGTACTTTGGTAGAGAGGATTGCTACCATGGACCTATCAGAAGACATAAGATTGAAGGTAGCTGCTACTCGTGCATTGGAACAACCTTCTGCCGTTTCATTCAAGAGTTTGAAAGACGCTGCAATAGACATTGACCGTACAGTGATGAGGCAGGTAATATTCTAGTATTGGTAGAATAGGGTGTATTTACTACATCAGAATAAACTATAAAGGAGGTAGAGAAATATGCCGTGTTTTTACACCTATAAGTACTACACTGAGGAAATCAGTGTGGACAAGATTGAGCATCTAGTTGAGGCAGCTAAAAAGTTAGGTGTTGCGGTTGGGAACATATCAGAAGGTTTTTCTTTAGTGTTCTCAAATGGGGTTTCTGGTTTTGTTGTTGGTCAGGGCGGGAAGTATACTGTGTCCTCAACGGATAAGTCCTCTGTAAACAGTTTAATGCAGGAACTCACTGCAGCTAGTTTGAGGTCTACCCTTGAGCTTAGAGGCAATAGGGTTGAGAGAGAAGAGTCTAAGGGCACAATACGATTAGTAGTTACGGAATAAGGAGATATTAATGGCAGGTGAAAAATCTTACGAAATAGTTATAAAGCCAGATGGAAAGATGGATGTGACGTTGCTTAGTGGATATCCAGATGGCACAGAGACTTCCGATGTTATCGGAGACATAATGGATGGTATTGGTGAGGTCACCAAGAAATCACATAAAGGCGATGACCACAGTCACGATAAAACTAAATCAACTGAAAAGGTAAAGTCATAAATCGACTACATAAATAAAGGGGGAGGGGTTTTTACACCTCCCCCTATTTTCATTTCTAGGATTAAATTTTAA
>Ga0114996_10005182_pt1 | contig 15405 bp, 15 predicted proteins | sample ArcticOcean_MG_C_4_FD_87039 | JGI IMG/M metagenome (GOLD analysis project Ga0114996, IMG submission 87039) | Marine microbial communities from western Arctic Ocean - ArcticOcean_MG_CB4_134 | ecosystem: Environmental > Aquatic > Marine > Oceanic | place: Arctic Ocean: Canada Basin | collected...
GATGGAGAACCGGCGCTTGCAATACCGCAAATACGCCGCCTAATATCTTGAACCAGATGGGCCAAATCCTCCTTTAGATCAGGCCGTAGATTGTTCCAAATTATATGACGACGGACAATTAACTCGGGCGCGCCGACGCGCTTGCCAGAATGCATTATGCATTCTGGAGAGTGAGCCGTTCTGATAGAATTTGTGATCTCCATGTTATGGAGGCCAGGTGACCTATGCAATGCGGAGATTCATAAGATGACGGTCAGTGACGAACTTCTCGAACAGGCGCGGGGCATCCTCTACACGGCGGTCATTTCCGATACTCTCGATTCGCTTGGAATAGTGAGCCAAGCCTTGCCGCCACGCGTGCGCCCGCTCGACGAGAATCGGGTGCTCTGTGGGCGGGCGCGGACCGGACTCTACATGCCGGTCTATCACGATGATGCGGCGCTCAATGTCTATGAGCATGAAATCGCCCTGGTGGACGATCTCCAACCCGGCGACGTGGCGGTTTTTTCCTGCGCCGGCAACAGCCGCATTGCGCCCTGGGGCGAGCTGCTCTCCACCGCGGCCCACGCACGCGGCGCGCTCGGTTGCGTCACCGATGGCCTGGTGCGCGATGTGCGCATGATCCGCGCGATGGACTTTGCCGTTTTCGCCGGCGGCATCGGCCCGCTCGATACCAAAGGGCGCGCCAAAATGATGATGGCCGATGTGCCGACCGAGATTGGCACGGCCAAAATCGCGCCCGGCGATATCATGTTCGGCGATGTCGACGGCGTGGTGGCGGTCCCCGGCGAGGTGGCGGAGGAAGTTCTACAAACGGCCATGCAACGCGTGGCGGAAGAAAATAACGTGCGCGACGAATTGGCGGCCGGCGCCAAGCTCAAGGATGTCTTCGACAAATACGGTATCTTGTGAATATTCACCCCACCACTGACGAAATTAGAGGCCGTGCAAAGCCCCCTCGCTATGTACCATTTCCTGATAGAGTCTCGGGCACCGGTGGACGAAGGGTCAGTCATAAAGCCGGATTGCGCGGTGGTAGGCGTTCAAGAAGGAGTTGGAGCGCCCGCGAAATCGACCCGCGTCGGTCTAAAAGAGCCGGGCGGCATGGTGGCGGTGAAATTTTGCCGCAAACCGATGACATAGCCATTGCCGGCGGCAAGATTGCGCCATCTCAGCGCTTCTGTTTTGTCCGGCCCGACGCCTGCACCGGCTTCATACATCAGACTGAGAGCAAATTGGGCATCGGCATCCCCGCGCCCGGCCAGTTGTTGGACCGGCGCGGCGATTTCCCTGAGGCTCTTTTGCGCCTGCCAGACAAAGGGGATGTCATCGTCGTCGGCCTCGGATTCATGTTTGGCCGCGGCGAGATACCATCTCACCGCTTGCGAATAATTCTGCCCGGTGCCGAGACCAAATCTATAAAGATGTCCAAGGTTTAGTGCCGCCCTCGAAGTGTCATCATTGTCGGCGGCTTTCAGGTACCAGCGCCGTGATTCGCTATGATCCGGGCGCACCCCCAGGCCCTCCCTGAAAATAAAACCAAGGCCAAGTTGGGCGCCCGAATGGCCATTTTCAGCGGCCTTGCGATACCATATTTCCGCCGCAGCATGATCTTCCGCAACGCCATGGCCATTATCCAGCATCGTCGCAAATCCGAACTGGGCATCGGCCAGGCCGCCGGGGAAAATATCATACACCTGTTGCGGAATACTTCCTTTGTCCGCTTGCGACGATACCCATTCGACAACGAGGCTCGCGGGTTGGTTATATCGCATCACTCCAAAGCCCGTAATTATTTGGCCTGCACGCATTGTAACAGGCATAAGTGTAACAGGCATAAGTCGCAACGGAACATGATAAGCAGGATTTAGCCGGCGCCGGAACAGGGGGGTCTCAACGAAATATGGAATATGTAGAAACGATATATGCGCATCCATCCTTTGACCGGAACCGCGATCCGATATTGGAGGTATTGCGGGATTGTTTGCCGTCGGACGCCAGAGTTCTCGAAATAGCATCCGGCTCCGGGCAACACGCAGTTTATTTTCAGGCCGCCCTTCCGGCGACGAAATGGCAGCCGAGCGATCCCAACCCGGACTGCCGGGAAAGTATTGCTGCATGGGCGGAAAGAAAAAAATCGAAGATTTCCCCGCCCCTATCGATAGACGTCGAGGCCGAAAGTTGGGGCCTTACCGAGGATAAAAATTTTGACGCTATCGTTTGCATCAATATGATTCATATCACCCCCCGGTCCTGCACCGACGGTTTGATAAAGCACGCATCCGAGCTTCTGCCCAAAGACGGTCTGCTGTTTTTTTATGGACCGTTTAAAAGGTCCGGCCAACATATTTCAGAGCCCAACCGGTTATTCGATGAAGATTTGCGGCGTCGAAATCCTGACTGGGGAATTGCCGATGTCGAAATAATTATCTCCAGCGCCGAGCGCCAAGGCCTGGCCTTGGCGGAGATCGTCGAGATGCCGCAAAATAATCTGTCGGTGATATTCAAACGAAAATAAAAAGCCGAGGCCAAAGCAAATTCCGAGCAGGTAGAATCACCTGCGACGACGCATTTTCTTAAATCTTAAAGAGCTAGGCCTTTTGGCGTTCGAGAAAGTGAGCGAGAAAGTCGATGGGGCCGAGCATCAGAGGCGCATGTCCGCTTTCGCGGGTGGTTTCGAAAACGATTTGCCGGGCAAAAGGGAGTATCGTCTTCGGGCATTCTATCAGCAGCAATGCCTGCATGGATTCCTTGGGAATGTCGGAAACGCCAAAGACAGCGGCGTAAGTCAGATCGAAATGATACAGCAGCCCATCGTCGAGACGGGAATCGGCGATGATTCGAAGCGAAATTTCATATGAATCCTCGCTGATCGGATTGACTTCGACATCGATCTTAACATCCGTATTCGATGGATCGGTATCGGATACAGGGGCGTCCGGGACATGCAAATTTTCGAAATTCAACTGTTTTACATATTGCGTGCGAATTCCAAATTGTGGATTTCCCGTGTCACCGGATGTGTTCGTATTCACGCCATTATCCGCCTTGCAAAATAAATATAATTCCGTTCAAGTGCTTGTTTTCCGGTCGGGTCGGCGGCGCCGGCGGGATGCGGCAATCTCGAAATTCGAAAATTAGCCGTTCGACAAAGGGCGCGCAACGTCGCATCCGATGCCCGGACAAACGAGCCCTGCAGCTTGATTAGGCGAACCAAATATGCAACCATCGCCAGCCTGGGTGATCCGTTTCAATAGGGCTGGTGTGCCAGTCGTATAACTAGTCGTATTAAATTCTATTTTTTTCAAAAATGCGTCAAGGGAGAAGTTCTATGAAATCCGACAAAGGAAAGCACAGCAAACATTTTTATTTCCCGTTAACCCGAAGAAACTTTATCAGGGGCGCCGTAGCAGGATCGGTGATTGCCGGTGCGCCGGCGATCTTGAAGGGGCTTACCCGGCGCGTTAAGGCGGCGGAAAAGGGTGTCGTTCGGATGCTGATGACCGCGCCGACCATGATCCCCGGCGACTGGAAGCGCTTCGAGAAGGATACCGGCCTGAAAATGGAAGATACGGTGATCAAGGACGATCCCGGCATCTTCCTCACGGAAGTTCAGGTCAACGATGCGGGCGACCGCTTCGATATTATCTCGACCCTCTCCGGCACCGAGCAAAGTCTGATCGATGGCGGCAACATCATGCAGATGGAAGCCAGCGCGATGCCGAACTGGTCGGGCATGCCGGCCAGCATCCAGAGCATGCCCTATCTGGTGCGCGATCTCAGCCCCGATGCCGGTAAGGTTTGGGGTGTGCCGTTGGCGATGAACGCCGACAGCTTCGGCTATAAGCCGTCCACGCTGGGCGAGCCGCGTCCGCCGGAGGAGGCGTCCTGGTCGCTAGTATTTGAGAGCGAGAAGACCATGGGCCGTTCCTCGACCGGCGACAATTATATCTATCTGTGGGAAGCCCTGGCCTATTTGAAGCATACCGGCCAGCTCAATGTGACGGATATTCTCAACCCATCGCCGGAAGAAGCCAAGGCGACTGCCGATTTCCTGATCAAACGCAAAGAGGCGGGCCAGTTCCGTCTGTTCTGGAAAATTTTCGACGATCAGATAGCGGTCATGAAGAATGGCGAAGTCGATGCGATCCGCTGTTGGGAGCCGGCCGTCAACGAAGTGAACAAGGCGGGCGGCGACTGGGTTTATGCGACTGCCAAGGAATTCTACTGCAAGTGGATGCACGGCATGTATATCACTTCGCAAGTAGAGGAGCGTGGAAACCTCGATGAGGTCTATACCGCGCTCAACTGGTTCCTGAGCGGTGGTTATGCGGCGGCGATCACGCCGTTGCGCGGTTACCTCAATGGCCGCCCCGACCTGGCGGTGGACTACAACAACAGCAATGGCCTGGAAGACATATCCACGACCATGGATGCCGCCCAGGAAAAGATGAAGCTCAAATTCGCCAAGGAAGATTTCTGGTTCAGCGCCGTGCCTGACAATCTGCAAGAGATGCAGGCGCAGATGGACCGTGTCCTGAACGCCTAGGACATACAACGATTTGGCGATAGCCCGCTCCGGCATATAAGCGCCGGAGCGGGCAGCCTGAATTTGCTGTCCGGTGGTGATGACTTCGGCTGTTTACTCTCCCAATAAATCATCCGGTTTGCGCGATTTCATACCGCACCTGCCGGCTGGCGTGTGGTCGCTGTCGGGATTCAGTCTGCTGTGGTTTGGCGGCATCGTTTTACCGCTGCTGGCCATCATCCTGGTCTCGTTTCTCCAGGGCCGCGGGCTCAATATAAATTTCGATCCGACGATCAAACAATATGAACGTTTCTTCTCCTACGGCGGCGGTGACATGCTGGCGCGTTCGGTTCGCATCGCCGGCACTGTAACAATTATTGAATTATTGCTAGCCTTTCCCTTTGCCCTTTGGCTCGCCAAAGGCTGCAAGAACAATACCGTCAAACTGCTGACATTCACTGCGCTCACCGTTCCTTTCTTTCTCAGCCCGGCCGCGCGCGTCATCGTTTGGCGCTCCGTTTTTGGCATCAATGGCGTCGTCAATCAGGTTTTGCTCGGCGCCGGAATCGTCGATAAGCCGGTGCTATGGCTAATTTTTTCCGAATTTTCGGTTCATTTCGGGTTTATCGGGGCATTTTTCCCGACCATGGTGTGGCCGATTTTTCTCTCCATCAGCCTCATCGATAATGATTATCTCGAGGCGAGCGGCGATCTCGGCGCCAGCCGCCTGCGCACGCTCCTGCATATCATTTTTCCCTTGGCCCTGCCCGGCATCGTCGCCGGTTTCGTGTTCACCTTCATTCCAATGCTGGGCGATGCCGTGGTCTCGTCTTACATGGGGGGCAACAACGTTCTCATGTTGGCTGCCCAGGTGCAGAGTCTAATAGGCGTATCCAATTTCCTTGTGGCGGCCGCCTTGGCGGCGGTCGTGCTCGCCATTATGTTGGCGTTCCAAGTTCTCCTATGGTTCGCGCTAAAACCGGTGGGCGGTCTTGCCGGCGTATTCGCGAGCTTGCGGCGGTAATGCGATGACGATTGGAAATTTATCCCCGACGCGTTTTCGTCTTCCGTTTTGGCAGCGGCTTGCCGATTGGGCGCCGACGGGGATCAGCATAATTTTCGGCTATGCGGTCCTCTTCATTCTCTATTTTCCGATTGCCATGCTGATGATCCTGTCGTTCAGCGGCGAGCCGAATACGGGTATTCCGGGCGACTGGACCCTTACCTGGTACGAATCCGTAATCTTCGCCGATACCGCACAGCGCGAAGGCGAAGCCTATGGCAGCAACTTCCGCGTCGGCGATCCCCTTTTGCTCAGCATCATGCTGGCCTTCATTACCGCGGTCGCCTGCGTCATAGCGGTGCTGATCGTCGGGCCTATATTGCCGCGAATAAAGTGGCGCGGCCCGTTCCTGGTCGGCTTTCTCATGCCGTTGATGATACCCGGCATCGTCGGCGGCGTTGGCCTCTTCATGTGGTACCGCCTGGTGATCCACGTGAAGATGGGAATTTGGTCGCTCGTCTTGGCTCATTTCGTTTGGGCCTTTCCGTTCGCGCTGTTGGCGATGCTCGTGGTCGCTTCGCGTTTCGATACGCGCTTGATGGAGGCGGCTGAGGATCTCGGCGCCAAGCCCTGGCAACGCTTTTGGCAAATCGAGATTCCGATCCTGAAGCCCGGGATCTACGCCGCCGGGTTCTTCGGCTTCCTGCTCTCGTTCAATGAATTGCCGTTCAGCATTTTCATGCGCTCGGGGCAAGATACGCTGCCGCTCTATTTATGGATTCAATCCGGCGCCCACAACACGACGGTGCCGCTGATTTTCGCGATGAGCACCATCGTCACGGTCGGCAGTATCGGCCTAACATTCCTGGCGATTAAATTGGCCTTTGGAGGCGGGAAGAATGACGTCAAGTGAAGCGCATGCCGACGGCGCGCGGGCCTCGGATGAGGCTCTGGTCCTCTCCGTTCAGAACGCGACGCATCAATTCGGCAGTCTGGTGGCGGTCGACAATGTCTCGATCACTGCCCGGCGCGGCGAATTTCTGACGCTACTCGGCGAAAGCGGTTCCGGAAAAACGACATTGTTGAGGGTCATCGCCGGTCTCGAGCGGCCGACCCAGCTCGGCGGTATTTTCATCGAAGGGTTGGATGTCTCAGCGGTTCCGGCATCGCGGCGCAATTGCACGACTGTGTTTCAGCATTACGCGCTGTTTCCGCACATGTCGGTCGGGCAGAACATCGAATACGGCTTGCGCGTCCGCGGCGTCTCTCTTTCGGAGCGCCGGGAGCGCGCCATGGAGGCTCTCAAGCTGGTGCGCCTGCCGGACAAATATGAGCGCCGGGTGCATCAGCTCTCGGGCGGCGAGCGTCAGCGCATTTCGTTGGCGCGCGCCCTGGTGACCCGCCCCGCCATCCTTCTGCTCGACGAACCGCTCGGCGCTTTAGATGAAAAACTGCGCGTCGATATGCAGGTCGAGCTGCTCGATTTGCACAAGAAGCTCGGCATCACCTTCATTTACGTCACCCATAGCCAAGAGGAAGCGCTTACCATGAGCGACCGCATCATCTTGATGCGGAGTGGAAATATCGTGCAGGAAGGGCCGCCGACGGATCTCTTCGATCGCCCGGGAAACCGCTTTGTCGCCGATTTTATGGGCGTCGAAAATCTCCTGGAGGGAACCCTTGAGACGGTGTCCGACGGGCGCGCCAGCGTGCGGGTCGGCGATCATGAGCTGAGTGGGATTTGGAGCGGCGGCAATACGCCGGCGGCCGGGACGAAAGTCTGCGTTGCCGTTCGCGCCGAGCGCATCCGCCTCAGCAATGAGAGCGGTGAAGTTCAGGAGGATGCCGTCAACCGTCTGCCATGCCGAGCCGGCATCACCATCTATAAGGGGAAATATCTCGACCGCACGCTCGATACCGATATCGGCGACGTAAAAGCGCGCATTTGGGATCATGAAGCCGACCTCGTCGATCTCACTTCGCTATGGTGGCGCGAGGATGAATGCGCAGTCACGGGGGTGGAAGACGGCTGAATTGCGCCATTGCTACTTCGGACAGCCCAGCTAGCGCGTGCCTCATAGAAATTCCTCGATCAATTCGAAATAGCGGCTTCGAAGTCAGCAGAGCAATATGGCGCTTTAGGTTGCACTGGCCCGTGCCGGAATCAAACAGCGGATCGCGTTCGATAATTCAGGTATCTTGATGTTGGACAGGAGGGCCGAAGACGATGGTGGAGCCGGCAAGCGATGGAGGCGCGGCGCGGAGCGGCGACGGGGCGCGCATGGCGATCCTATCTAACCGATTGGAGGCCATCGCGCGGCGCATGCAGAACACTCTCTTTCGCACCGGGCGCTCGGGCGTGCTCAACACGGCGCATGATTTTTCATGCGTTATCCTGACCGCCGATTGCCGCCTGCTCTCGGCGGCGGAAAGCCTGCCAATTCACGTCATGATCGGGCCGGACATCATGGCACGCGAGGTGAAGGCGCATCATCCCGAACTCAAGCGCGGCGATGCCTTCCTTCACAACTCGCCTTATCACGGCAATTCCCATGCCGCGGACCATTGCACCATCGTGCCGGTGATCGACGACGAAGGCGTGCACCGCCTCACCGTGCTGGCCAAGGCGCATCAGGCGGATTGCGGAAATTCCGAACCGACCACCTATATGGGCCATGCGCGCGACGTCTATGAGGAAGGCGCGCTGATATTCCCTGCAGTCAAGGTGCAGAAGGACTACAAGGATATCGAGGACATCATCCGCATGTGCCGCATGCGCATCCGCGTCCCCGATCAGTGGTGGGGCGATTATCTGGCGGCGATGGGTGCGGCACGAATCGGCGAGCGCGAGCTTTTGAAGCTGGGCGCGGATGTGGGCTGGGAAGCGCTCGAACAATATGTCGAGCACTGGTTCGACTATTCTGAGCAGCGCATGATCCATGCCATCGGTCGACTGCAGAGCGGAACGGTGAGCGCCACTTCGGCGCATGACCCCTATCCCGGCGTACCAGACGGAATCCCGACCAAGGTGACGCTCAAGGTGGATGCCGAGGCGGGGCGCATTCAGGTCGATCTCAGAGACAATCCGGACTGCCAGCCTTGCGGCCTCAACCTTTCCGAAGCTTGTTCGATCACCGCTGCCATGGTCGGCATATTCAACGGCATCAAAGACCATACCGTGCCGCCCAACGCCGGCAGTTTCCGTCGCGTCAAGGTGCTTCTGCGCGAGAATTGCGCCACCGGCATCCCGCGCCATCCGTATAGCTGCTCCGTGGCGACGACCAATTTGGCGGACCGTATCTCCAATCCGACGCAGCGCGCGTTGGCCGAGCTGGCGGACGGCTACGGCATGGCCGAAACGGGGGCCATCATTCCGCCCACCTGCGGCGTAATCTCGGGGCGCAACCCGCGTCGCGATAACGAGCTCTATGTCAATCAGTTGATCCTCGGCGTCACTGGCGGTGCCGGCGCGCCCGAAGCCGATGCCTGGATGCCGATCGTCCATGTAGGCAATGCCGGCATGTGCCGCCAAGACAGCATCGAGGTAGACGAACTTTCGCATCCTCTGCACGTGTCGTGCCGTCGCCTGCTTGCCGATACGGAAGGCGCGGGCAGATATCGGGGTGCGCCCAGCATCGAGGTGGAGTTCGGCCCCGCTGAGGACAACAGCATGCGCGTACTTTACGTTGCCGACGGCACGATCAATCCGGCGGCCGGCGCACGAGGCGGCGGGCCGGGCGCACTCATACGAGTGTTCAAGCGCGGCGGCAATGGCGAGGTGACGCCGCTGCCGGCCTATGGCGACGTGGAACTGGGTGCGGGTGAGACGATCATCTCTATCTCGTCGGGCGGCGGCGGCTATGGTCCGCCAGAGGATCGCGAAACGAAGCGGGTCAAACACGATCTCGACGAGGGCTGGATCACGCGCGCCCGTGCCGAATCAGTCTATGGCCTGGTGCTGGACCGTGCCGGCGGGATCGATAAGGCGGGTACGGAAGTGCGGCGGCGCGAAATCCGAGCGTCGTCATCAGAGGCGATCAAATAATACCGGACGATTTGCCTGATCATTTGCAGAACGAACACAACCGGTATCCAAGATCGTTCGTCTGAACCGCCGTCGCCAACGCAATCACCGACGAAATCAGCACGGTGAAACCAAGGCTGGAGTTATTTCACCATGAGATTTTTGCCTTAAGCTTGTGAGCGTTCGTCATTCTGACATGGCCAGGACCGCTATTCGTAACCGGTAATCGGCCTTCGGAATTGACACTGGTGCTGCCATTGTAATGGCGCGGTGCGTCTCCGTAATGGCGCGGGGCGTCGCCGTCCTCTTCGGCGTGCAGAGTGGGGCGACTCCCTCTCACTCCGCAAGTTCAGATAAAGTTCATTGGAGGGGCGCCCGGTCAAGCACATGCACAGGGGTTGCCGGAATAAGGTTTAGAAATCGGCAGTCAGCAGTTCGATTCCCGTCCAACGCACCTGCTTTCGCGAAGCCTTGCAGTCGCCTCCATATCGACCGCAAGATCGCCCCGCTTGCTGGAGCCAGTGATCACCGCGCTGTAAGCGGATTCGGCTTCAGGGCATCGGGTATGGATGTGCATTGAAGGAAAAATTGTCCGGTGCGGGTCAAAAAGAGACAAAATCGCCATCCGAATTTAAGTCCGCTCCCCCCCGATAACGGACATCAAATTCAGAAAATTGGAATTTGGTGCGGCAAATGTCTGCTTCACCCCCAGCTTCGGACGTAAATCGCAAGGTGGTTTGACTCCGAATCTAGCCAAAAGCGGAAGTTGCTTGTTGTTGCAGATGTCATGATTGCCATAGACACGCTAGCTTCACTTATCCGCCGGTCATCTCTTTGTCCATGGCATAATGACCAGCAGGCTCAGACCATCGGCAGCTGACGGATTTTGACTGTATGTCTCGCACCAACAAACGGCCGGCGACACCGCCTGCGCGCCTGCTTCCCGACCGGGAGTTGCCGCCCTACGCCTACGTGCCGGGCCAAGCGCCGCATCCGACACGTGATCGCGACGGACACAGCTTCGGCAATGAGCCTGATACGCCGGCACCGCCCGACCCCGAGAACTGGCGATCGTGCCGCGACTACCTCTACGGGATCGACCTCTTCAATCATGGATTTTACTGGGAAGCCCATGAAGCGTGGGAGGGATTGTGGGTCGCTTGCGGCCGCCAAGGGACGCGGGCGACTTACCTACAGGCGCTCATCAACCTCGCCGCCACCGGGTTCAAGGCGCGTTGGGGAAGTGCCCGCGGCATGCGCGCAAATGCGAAGACGGCGGCGCGGCTGTTCCGCTCGGCGGCGCGCCAGCTCGGCCCACAAAACCGGCGCTACATGGGGTTCGACGTTCGTACCCTTGAGGTACACGCACTAGCGCTGCGGGATAGGCCTCTGACGGATATTTCCGAGACGCCCAGCGCCTTGCGCTTCGACTTGTTGCTGCAACCCGAATAGGGCGTCGCCGGAACGCGCTTACCTGTTCGCCAAGCTGTGTCAATCCGCTTCGCGCCGGCGCGGGCGGCCGATGGCCATCAGGAACATGACCGATTTTCCCGCCGCGTGCGGCGAGAAGAACTCGGTCACGTCGTCGTCGATGAAGGTGAGCCCGGTGGCGCCGCAGCGCAAGGCGTAGGACGCGAGATAGGCCTTGCCGCCGAGAATTCCGCCCTCGATCTGGGCGGCACGATAACCGCGCTCGCCGAAGCGCCTGGCCACCGCTTCGAGATCGCTCAGATAGTAGATGTTGAAGCTGGCGTCCCCCGGCAGCTCTTGCCCGAGGCCGAGCGCGCTCGCCTCACGCCGGAAATCGCCCTGGCGAAGCGGCTCCAGGGCGCGCTCGTTGCGCCGATAGGCGTAGGTCCCGGGCGCCACGCCGTCGACAGCGTGCACGATGATATATAACTCGGTAAGCGGGCTGCCCGACGGCGCGATAAAATCCGCCGGTATGGCGCCGGCGGTGCTCTCGAGGATCGTCGACAGTTGAACGAACGACATCTCCTTGCGGGCGAAACGGCGCGTGGAGCCGCGCCGGTATATCACCGCGTCGACCGATTCTTGCGGCAGCGCGTCGTCTGTCATCGCTTCGAGAGCAATCGGCGTGCCTTGGGGCGACGCGGCTTCCACGGCTTCCAGACCGCCGCGCCACACCGCCGCGCCGCCGGCGAGCGAAGTGGCGGCATGGGCGGCCGCGATCTCGGGATACGCGACCTCATATTCAGAGAGCGGCTCGGTCGCCAGTCCGAGCGGCGCAATCGCCGGGCCGGGCGCCCGTCCGGCGCGCCGCCGCGTCCCAGCGGGATCAGCGTCAGCGCTGCCTCGTGTGCCGGGTCTACGCCGAGAAGCTGGTTGACCGGCGCGTCGGCGAAGCCGAGCACGACCAAGGCCGGCAGGTCCAAGGCGGCGGCCATCGCCAACAGATTTGCCACCATGCAGCCCGAGTCCCACCAGGCGTGGCGGTACATGCGCGCTTGATATTTCCAGGCGTTGCGCCACCAGGTGCTGGTCAGCACAAGCACGGCGGGCGCCATCGCCACCTCGGGGTTAGCGTCGCTCGCCTCGATCAATGCGTGGCGGTGGTCGCCGCCGCGCAGCGTGCAGATCGAGAAATCGTGCGCCTGGAATTGGTGAACGCCGGCCGCCAGACCCGCCAGATCGCCGCACACGATATAGACCTCGATATGGTAGAGGGCGCCGGTGCACGAAGCGCCGCGAAACTGCATCTCGCCGCCCGGATAGGACCGCCGCGGGTGATCCCGACCGAGGCGAGGATGGCGGCGAGGTCCTCCACGCCGGGGACGCGCTCGCCCGAAGCGGTGGATCCCGGGCTCGCCACGGCGCTGAGCGCGGGCACGCCGGTCTCGCGCAGCTCCGCCGGAAGCGGGGGCCGTTCGAGGTCGGAATAGATTTTGAGCGGGCGCGGCATGTTGGCGTAATCGAGGCGGTGGGGGTTCGCGTGAATGCTTGCCCACGAATGCTTCGTCGCCTGGTGGTAGTCGAGCACTTTCATGATCGCCGACGGCCGCTAACGGGTCGAACTGGCAAACGTCTCGGCCTGCTCTGCCACCTGCATTTTGGCATCTCCAACTATGGCAATGCGGTCGCCGCCAAGGAGAGTGTCGAAATCGAGATGCAAGTAATTGCGCACGCTCTCACGAAGGCGGGCCGAATCACCAATGGCCCGTTCGGGTAGAAGCCCGCAACCGCTCGGCGGGATTCATTGACAATCTCCCCCATGTCCCGCTCCGTTGCTCCTTTGGGACCGGGCAAACGCTACCGTTCCGCGGCCCGTATGGTTAGGTTTCTTATAGCGGCGACAACCGTACTATCATCATCTCCACGACGCGAACCCGAAATCAGCCAGGGTCGTTGAAATGGATAGAAAGACTGAATCCGTCTTTGCGGCGACTGACGTCCTGCGCATGTTTCCGACGTTCGTATGGAAGGCTGAGCTCAAATCCGAGATTTATCGAAGCATCAACAAGAGCATCCTGCGCAAGCTCGAAGAAATAAGACGTTCCGCTCCACGGCCCGCCGGTCGGAGTTGGCAGTCGGCCCACGACCTCCACAAAATCGATGAATTTCGCGAGTTGGAATCTTGTGTGAATCACGCAGTTAAGCGTGTCTTGGAGTTTCTAAAAATCGGCGAGGAGAACTTTGAAATAACAGGATGTTGGGCCAACATGAACCCGCCCGATGCCGCGCATGGAACCCACAATCATCCCAACAATTTCTTGAGCGGTGTCTACTATGCACAAACGAACAAGGGCTCCGAAACCATCAACTTCCACGATCCGAGGCCGCAGACGGAAATCATCAAGCCGGCGGTAACCGCGTTGACCGCGGAGAACACGGATCAGGTTGTCGCGCAGGTGAGTAACGGCACCATTCTGGTTTTTCCATCCTGGTTAAAGCACTCGGTGGACTCCAACGAGAGCTATAAGACCAGAATAAGTATCAGTTTCAATGTCATGTTTTCCAATTATGCAGAAAGTATGAGCAAGCCACTATGGTAGTCGAGGCGCAAAACGCAAATGTCCGCTTTGGGTCAAAAGGAGACGAAAATGGCATGCAAAAATTATGCCTGCTTTCTCTCTCATAGCGGACATCGATTTCAAAAAAGCGGCTTTTCCCTGTCATACGTCCGAAGTAGAGCTGAAAGCGGACATCAATGTTGCTAAATCCAGTATGCGATGGGAGATCAGATTTGAACTGAAGGAAGGGTCAATTCTCGGTGGTTTCGCGCCCGTGAAGCCATACTCATCACGCAGTCGCTCGAAGATACGCTTCGATGTGTGTCGTTGCTTCTTCGGGCGCTCTTTATCATCTTCCAGGACGCGCTCGATAACAGCGATGTAGGGATCCAGCTTCGGGCGCACCGGCGGCCTCGTCCGGACATAACCCGGCGGGATCGAATAGCTCAGCATCTTCCTGACTGTGCGCGGATCAATCCCAAAACAACGAGCCGCTTCCCGCTGGCTCATCCCATCTATCATCACCGCGTGGCGCACCCGCACATACAGTTCCACTCGCTTCATCCCAAGCCCTTCGATGCAATCCGCAAAGGGCTATCGCTGACGGAATTTTACTCCGGCGCAACTAGACTTCCTGGCCGCTTCAGTGAGGAATTATTGCTCCGGCGTTCTCACATTTCAGGTGGAAGCCTAATATTAACTCGCCGCCGCAAAGAGCGACCAATCACCAGGGACGCCCTTAAAGCTCTGTGTGCCCTCAGGCGTCAATTCGAGACCTGATCCGGCCGTGAGATCCTTAACGGTACTAGAAACCAGGACTTGCCCGGGCGATGCATGATCTAGAATTCGCGCCGCAATGTGAATAGTCTCCAAACCGATCAGGAGTTCTTATCTGAGGTGACGGCATTGACCGGCAAAAGCTCAACAGTTGGGAAGGCCGAAGAGAACAAAAAAACTGTAAATTATCACGACGAAGATGACGAAATACCTTTTTGATAGCCACCTTTCCCTGGTTTGGCTGCCGTTCTGTTAATAGCCCATATTCGTACTGAGAACGGCCAGCGCGACGGGACCAGCCAGGGTTAGTACCTTCGCTCGCATCGGCACCGCGGCTTGCGCAATCACGGTGAGCGGTCAGCCCAACGCGTAAGGTAGTTCACCACTTTTCTGATCATGAAATCGATGCCTGTCGAGACCAGTCCGAATATCAGGCAGCCCAAGAATATGGTCTCGGTCGACAGCGTACGGCGCGCGCTCATGATCATGTATCCGAGGCCCGACTGCGCCCCCATGAACTCAGAGGCCACGACCAGCGTGAAAGACAACGCCGATGAAATCCGAAAACCCGCCGTGAGCGACGGCAGGATGGCGGGGAAAATCACGGTCCTATAGATCGAGAATTTCGTTGCGCCCAAGGATTCCGCGGCACGGATGTATATCGGATTGACGTTCGTGACGGCCTCGAACGTATTGATCACCATAATCATGAACGTGCCGAGCAGGATCATCACGATCTTGCCGACCTCATCGATACCGAACCAAAGGATGAAGAACGGCAGGAGCGCGATCACCGGGACCGGACGAAAGCTCTCGACCAAGGGGTCGAGGACGTGTCGCACCACGCGGCTATAGGACATGACGAGGCCGACGCCGATCCCGAGCGCGACGCCAAGCGACCAACCGACGATCATGCGATAGGTCGTCATGTAGGCATGTTTGAATACGGTCTCCGGCGAAAGGGCCAGGGGAGCATCCACCACCATGCTCGGCGATGGAAACATCAGCGGGCGAATGACGGCAAAACCGTCGTTGGTCAACAGGTACCAGACAAGATAAAAACCTAGGACCGAGGCGACGCTTATTCCTATGAATACTGAGCGCC
>Ga0114996_10005184_pt1 | contig 15404 bp, 10 predicted proteins | sample ArcticOcean_MG_C_4_FD_87039 | JGI IMG/M metagenome (GOLD analysis project Ga0114996, IMG submission 87039) | Marine microbial communities from western Arctic Ocean - ArcticOcean_MG_CB4_134 | ecosystem: Environmental > Aquatic > Marine > Oceanic | place: Arctic Ocean: Canada Basin | collected...
CGTATCACGATTACTGCAATTGGAATGGTTGATGGTGATGATATCTATCCACCGTATGTGCTGCTTCGAACTGTCGTTGCACTTGATCGAGTCATGCAGCCAGCAGACCTTTATGAAGTTATCGAAGAAGAAACTGAAAGTGGCTCTGGGGGTGAACTTGACTTAGGAAGTGGTGAAGGTGAAAGCACAGAGAGTGGCGAATCTGGAAGTTCCACCGGCAGTGATGATACCGGTGGTAGGGACGAAGGCTCAGGTTCAACTTCAAGTAGTGGCAAGGGAACCACAACGTTCACTGATCCAGATGGCAATGTACATGAGATTCCAAACCCATGATGCATACACGTCATCGCGGTTCAGTCATTGTCATCGCCCTTTGGGCACTGGGCATTGCTGCGCTTGTGACTTCTTCCATACAGATTTTTGCGCATCGCCAAGCACTGCTAGGCATCGAAGTCCACGATCGTATTCAAGCACGATGGGCAGCGAGGGCAGGCATAGAATCATCCATTGCAGCAATGTCTGAGCACGTTCTTCTGCCAGTGCAAAACAATGCCTTTGCCTTGATTGATGACCTCGAATACGTATCATCTGGAACTGTTGGCAATGCATCTTGGGATATCCGACACCACGTTGATGGTCAAGATTGGCGAGGACCCATGGATGAGCACAGTAAGTTCAACATCAATGCTGAAAACGTTGCACTGTTTCTACGAATTCTTGACGAAGAACTCGCGTATGGTGTCTTAGAATCGATCATGGATTGGATGGATGAAGATGATGAAGTGAGATTACTTGGAGTTGAACGAGATTACTATTTAAGTCTTGACTCCCCTTATGAACCTCGCAACGGACCAATTCGATCTATTGCGGAAATGGAACTCATTGCCGGAGTCATGCCCGATGACATTCGTGGCGAAGATTGGGATTTAGATTTTAGGCTCGATTCAAACGAGGATGATGGTGGTCAGAGTTTGCCTTGGGATGAGCCAAATGGAATACTCGAGGGTGGTTGGGCGTCTCTTTTTACAGCGATTTCTGTTGATGGCGGGCCAACAGAAAGCGGCGAACCTCGAATAAACCTTAAAAACATAGATCTTGAAACTCTGCAGTTGCGACTTGGCGTTGATGAGTTTCAAGCACAAGCCCTCGTGGCGTACGCAAATGGAAACAACGGCTCTCTAGGTCAATTGCTCATTTCAGGATTACAATCTCTGGCGCAAGGTATTGAAGGGGTCACCAACTTAACTGATGAACAACTCGCCTACGTATATGCCGAAACTTCACTATTTGAACCACACGAAGCCCCCCCCGGCAGAATGAATATCAATACTGTTTCTCCGGAATTGCTCTATAAAATATTTCCTGATAACACGAGGCTTGTTGAGGAACTTCTCTACTTGAGAATCAACAACAGCGGTGGCATCAGTAGCCCCCTAGACTATAAAAATAATATACCGGGCATTTCTCCCACTGAGATCACCGACTTGTATGAGATTTTTGATACGAGAAGTAGCGTATTCACCATCAGCAGCAAGGGCACTGCCAAGGCAAGTCAAGTAGAACAGGAAATTATTGTTGTTGTTGATCGTTCTACCCTTCCTGTTACGATTTTAGAGTACAGAGAGCAGTAATAAGTCCAATATAGACGAGAGATAGAATCTAGAACCCGTGAAAACCACTTCCTCCAATGTAACGAGTACACCTGATCTGCTATTGGTTGTCCACCATGCTGGCAATCATTTCAGATGCCTTTTTGTAGATCAAAAAAATGCGACGATGATCGATGGGGTTCTCATCGAAAATGAAGCAGATTTAGCAGCCCTCATTCAATCCCGCGACCCTGAGCAGATTGTTTCCATCCTTCCCGGGTCGACGACCATTTGTAGAACTTCGCTGTTGCCGAACACTGATGAAGTGCAACTGCAAAGTGCACTGCGTCTGCAAGCAGAAGCAAAACTCCTTGGCGGGACTCCCCAGCACCGCAGAGCACTCGCAACTCTCGCTTGCACTGCTGGAGAATCAAGCAGTATTGGTCTCATTATCGCTTGGCCAGAAGAAACCAATACGCACATTCCAGAAGTGCTTCGCGATGCTTCTTTCATTCCAGCAACTGGTGCGGTCGCTGCGCTCTTCAATGGATGTAGACCAAAATCTCCAATCGTGATTGCTGATCAAGGCGATGGATCTGTATCACTCGCACTCACTTGCCCACAAGGCATTGCGTTTCGATCTACTCGCGAAAATGTCGCTTCATCCGAACTTTTTAGGCAAGGTGTTGTCCGCGCTGTTAAAGAAACTGCATCCCTTAATAACCATTCGGAGTTATACACCGCAGATCTCGTCGCATCGTTACAACAGGCAATGGAATCATGCCAAGATTCTGTTCCAATGATCATAATCCCAGAAGAAATACAAACTTCGGCTCGATTACAACTACATGGCACAAGCCATGAGCAATCATGGTGGAGCACATGGGGACTTGCCGTTGGCGCGGCGATTGCTGCAATTGGTCCACTTGCAACACTTGCAGAAATGCGTTTTGAAGCCCCCATTTACAATCCATCCCCAGCAGAAAGGTTTGTCGCATCAATCTCACAACCAAAAACTGCACTTTGTTTGGGTATCGCAGCAGTGTTGTTTCTCGCAATCGGACCTGCTATTTTCTCAGGTATGCGATTAACACTCTTAGATTTTTTAAATCCAAACATCGAACTGCAGTATGAGGAGTCTGTATCAGCTAGAAAAAAATAGATCGTATACAGAGAACTTACCAACTCAGCTTGGCCGATGTCTAAAATCATCGCAGATGTCTTAAATTGCACACCATCGGGAATTGAGATCGAATCAATGCGTCTTGATGTTGGTGAACCGATTTCCATCAGAGGAAGAGTGATTGACGCAGATGGACACTCTGCTGCAGAACTCATCGCTATTATGGAAGGAAAGTTGCTCTCCTACCGAGTATTCCGCGACATTAAGTTCTCTTATGATTCCGCAGGCACGTATGGTGACCGAGAATTTGATATCTCCGCTGTAGTCATGAGCCCCTTGAAACGCCCCCGTTATGCCCAAGAAGATGATTTTGGTACGTGGACGCTCGCAATGCGACAAGACGGGCTTTCTCCAAGTGATTTAGATACCTCAATCACAGAAGAACCACCGCTCTTTGATGAGCACGATTCATCGCTTGGAAGTGCGAACGTTGATTCTCAACCATCAGAAGAAACTCCGGCATATGCTGGGGACCCTGAACCAAGAGACGAACGAGCTCGAAGACCTCGCAACGACGAGGGGAGTGATGCTGGATCAAGGAGTGGTAATCGTGCCTCTGGCACTGTCGCTTCTAGACTCCCTGAACCACTTACGGCTGAACAAATAAATGTGATGTCTTTAGGTGAAGCGAAAATTGCTCTTAAAGATGTTTCACAAGGTCTCTCTAGGGTAGGATCCGATTCGGACGCAAAAAAGCGTCTGAGAAATGAAATGCGGATGCTTCTTGACCGCATGAAGAAGGTCAACAAGCGATGATGCAATACCTTCAAAATCTAGTCGATCGAATTGCAGAATTTCCACGAGCATTGCAGTGGACAATCTGGGCAACGGTCTGCACGGTCGCCTTCTTAATGTGGGATGCAACGATTGCTAACGTTGCTGCAGATTGGTCTTCAAGGGCAGACATGATTGAAATGCAAATCGAAGAAGTGAATGCACCGCTTGTGTTGACTTCATCGACGCGAAATGCAATCACAGCTTTTGGCGAAGTGCAACTTCCACGCGAAAAGGCAGTTGGCGCAAGCGGATTAACCAATGCCATTCACGAGATCCTTGCTTCAAGCAGAGTTCGAAATGATGATTTCAAACGGACAAAGACAACCCGCATGCGATCGAGTTCGATGCCGGGTATAGCCCAGTCTGGAGAACAAATTGAACAAGTCATTGGCGACCTTCAATTTGAAGCTCGTCAATCAGAAATTTTAGATGTGCTTGCCTCTCTTGAGAGCAGCCCCTGGATCGATTCGGTCTCAAGCGTAAGGCTCACGCGTATGGATGGACGTCTTATTCACGTTAATCTTTCCTTAGAAGCGTGGGTTGTGTCAAAGAAACGAGAGAGAAGAACCAGATGATCAATGCAACCACACTCAAGGGACCAATGAGTTGGAGCGTCATATCTCTCCTTGTGATAGGTACTTATGGCATTATTTCCTTGGCTAACTCGTTTGCTCCTCTCTTTACACAATCAAACGAATTACGTGACGAATCACAGGCAACATCACTCATTGAACGGCATGATGAACTTATTGCTATGGATATTGCAAGATTCAAGGGTAGATCTGCTTTCTTCAAACCAATTCGTAAACTACCCCCACCCGCTCCAACCACTCCTGTTTCCCCTGTCACACCCAAAGAGCGACCTCCTGATCCGGGTCCACCACCACCACCATCAACGTATATGGGGCCGGAACTCATTGCTATCATTGGAGATGAGGCTTGGTTCCGCGGAAGTGGAAGTGGCTCAAGTGCGGTGATCCGGCTCAAGGCTGGAAATGAAAAAGATGGACTCAAAGTTCTCAGTACGAAACTACCCTCGATGGTGACTGTCGAATATCGCAGAGGCGTCTACGAAATTGATCTCTTCGTGGTTGAAGAACCCTTCTTTCTTAAGCAAGCACCACCTGCTCCTGACACCAGTTTCCTGAAAGAAGTTGACGACAGCAGCGGCGATTCACCCCCCGCCTAAACTCCCTCTGAAATTTGTCTGCGTTGACCAAAAGTGCCGATAAAGGTCCGATAGAGATTTCATAACTCTTTGCCCAAAGGTACAAAGTAGGTAATATCCCAACCTTCGATTCGTTTAACTAATCAGAGTTTACGTAGTACAAGAACATATCGGAGAAAGGTCAGATAGTGAGTTCAAAACAAGTGATAAAAATTGCCATCGCCTTAACATTCACTGCAACAGTAGTTGCCTATTCTCAAGATCGACCTGTGCCTCAGGAAGCACCAGTCATTGATCTTCCTGAACCCGTAGTTGAGGAGGTCGTCCCAGCAGTTGTTGAGGTCATCGATCCTGTAGTTGAAGTAACTGAACCTGATGTCGATGAAATTGAAGTCGTAGAACCAGCAGTAGAAATAGTTGGTGAGGTTGAGTCTACGCTAGAAGCAACACCAGTCATTGAAGTCATCGATGGTGCATCAATTGACGAGAAAGCCGTCCGTTGGCCACTGCTACGAAAAATCTCCAACGATCTCGTGATCCTCGCCTTTGATGACGTTTCGATTGAAGAAACGCTTGGGTTCATTGCCCAAACAACAGGGAAAGTTGTTATCCCTGTAAGTATTCAAGGTCTTCGAGCAAAAAAAATTACGCTTCAAAATGATGAACCTGTTAACCGTGGTGTTGCTCTTGACCTTCTGTTTCAAGCCTTCCGATTAAATCAAATCGGTGTCATTGAACGACCTGACATCATTGTCATTGGTCCACTCGATTCGATGTTAAGTGACATCGGTGACATCCCTGTCCTTGGAGTTGACATCGATGTGATGCATCGACAAGATCGTGGCACTCTTGTCATCAAGGTATTTAGCGTAGAAAAAACTGAAGCTGCTGTAATTGGCGAGCGAATCAATGAGATGTTTCCAGATTACGGAAGCCTCACAGTTGACCCAATTTCAAATCAACTTGTACTCCTTGGTGATATTGGTTTATGCCAACAAATCCAACTCCTTATCGATCAACTGGACCGCATTTGGCGAAGTGGACGGCTCAAAACATTTCGGCTCAAGCATGCAGACGCTTCTGAAATCTCTACGAACATCCTTGACATCTTTGAAGAAAGCAGCACTACAAATCGTGCTGGTGGTACGCAAACTAATCAGCGTACTAACCGACCCCGCACGACTACAACGGCAGGAAACGATGAAGTTGAACTTCGACTCACTGTCAATATGCAGCAAAACTCGGTCACGGTACAAGCAGAACCTGATGTGATGGACGAAATTACAAAAATCATTATTAAAGAATGGGATCTACCCCGACCCATTGAAACAAGCAAACTCTACACGTTGAAGTACAGTGACCCAATCAAAATTCGAAACCTCCTGCAAGAAATACTTGGAGGAGGATCATCCGGTGGAAGTGGTGGAGGGGCTCGTGCAGGACAAGCGAATCGGGCAGATGTTACTGAGGCAATCAGTGGTGTCTACCGTTTTGAAGCGTATCCAGACAAAAATGCTCTTCTTGTCCTTTCAAAGACAGAAGAAAGTTTCGCATTTCTTGATTCGATTATTGAATCGCTTGACGAGCCCTCTAGCGTTGGGTTACCTCAGATTGTTGAATTGAAACATGCCAACGCTGTTTCACTTGCGGAAGAAATTAATGCCCTTCTTGCTCCTTCGGGTGTTGCAGCCATGATCGAACGTCCTGACCAAGGGCTTTCGGGGGCAGGCTTTGGTGACAGTGCAGCAGGCGAAGCAAGCACTGAGCAAGGCGGGCAGATGAGTTTCCCTTGGCAAAGTGGAGGTGCTTCATCAGATGATCAATCACCAGAATCTTCTTTAATAGCAAAAATTCGACTCGTGCCAATCGTTCGCCAGAATGCACTTGCAGTTCTTGCGCCACCGGCCTACATGCAAGCAATTGTAGACACGATTAATCAGTTTGACCGACCAACACGGCAAGTCATGATCTCTGCAACCATTGCAGCAGTCACATTGACTGATGATCTCGAACTTGGACTTCGTTGGGGCACTGGAACATTCCCAGCAGGTGATAACTCCGTTGGTGTCTCTGGTGAATTTACCGGTGCCATTGATGACATCCTTTCGGGCGTTTTTTCCGGTGGTGGTGCGGTGTTCACCCTAGGTTCAGATGGAAACAGCCTTGGTGCAATCCTCACAGCACTCAATCAACTCACAAATGTTCGAATACTTCAGCAACCTCGTACGTTTACTGCAGACAACCAAGAAGCTATTTTCTTTAACGGTTCTGAAGTTCCAGTTCAAACAACACAAAGTCAGTCATCTGGCGTAGTGACAGGCGGTTTTGAATATCGCGACGTCGGCGTCCTACTTAATGTTCGCCCACGAATCACTTCTAACGGTGATGTTGATCTCACGATCAACGTCGAACTCTCAGATAAAGCAGGTACTGGTGTTGGTGACAATCCCGTCTTCACACGAAGGCAAGTGCGGAGTCAAATCTTAATTCACGATGGCCAAACAGTTCTGATAGGTGGGTTGCTCAAGGAAAGTGAATCAAAGACAAAAAGAAAAATTCCACTTCTAGGTGATATCCCTTTAATTGGTGGTTTGTTCACGTCAGTGGACAATACAACTATTCGTGAAGAACTCATTGTATTTGTCACACCAATCATCGTCGACAATCCCACTGCAGCAAGCTCGTTCAACCGCAGTTACCTTGAACGACTGCAAGAGATTTCACTTCCAATCGATGAGCAAATCGAGCATATCGATCAAGGAAATGATTTCTTGAACGAAAGGCTAAGAAATCCTGCCGCAGATTACATCCCGATGACACAACCTGTCCAATCCGCATTCGATGAAGCGCAACCACTCCGTTAAATTTGCTCTTTCGTGCATCTGTTTTCCCTTGCTCATGTCATGTGGAGGCAAGCAACCTGTAAGTAGCGGGAATCCACTCAATGATTCACAACAAGCAGCATTGAAAACGCTTCGATCTAACATTAAACGAGCGCCAAATGCAATTATCAGTTCTTCAAATGACATTGATTGGCCAGTTAGTTCCCTACCTTGGGATCGTTTCACGCTTCCCATATTTTCTCCTGATGGCACCAATGCAGCGGTACAACTTGGCCCTAGCGTCCCTTCTGAAGTACTTTCTGGCACAGATCCAGCAACCCTTGCGCATACCATTATCGAGTTACATCAAATTGACCCCACACATGGAAAAACATCAGAGCCACTCCTTGTTGAACAGCAAGGGTTGCTTTTAGGAAGATACGCCAATAATGTTAGCCTGCTTGTGGAAGCTCCAAGGGGAGATGCTGGAAGGTGGATTGGAAGAATTGATTGGGCCACTGGTCAGTTGCGTTGGCTCGTAAGTGATGATGCAACGAATGCCTTTCCAACACTGAATTCGCGAGGAGATCTTGCTTGGTCAAGGCGGTTTAAGAATGAAGAGAGATATCATCTAGTCCTCAAAACTGCAGTTGAACAACGCGTGATCGATGATGGTGAAAGTGATTGGCTCATGCCATCCTTTTCTGGAAACGATCGGCTGTACATCTACCGGTTACAGGATGGTGCGTTGTCACTTGTGAACATTGATTTACGTGCAAGAGATCCACTTCTCACTGCAACAGCAATTTCGTTGATGGAGAGTGGTTCAACGCGTGAACACGTTTGGCAAATAGCAACCACCAACCCAAACAACCCAGAGGGAATACTTGCATTTTATCATCCGATTCACCACCGCATGACGATTTGGCAGCCTGGCAAGTCAATGGAAACTGTGTACCTTGTACGCGACAGTGTTGCCGCTGCACCTGTGCAAGATGGCTCGTGGATTGTTACAACAAGTGATCGAGTGATTCGCCAACAATTAGGTTCTGACGATGGAATCCTATTACGTGACCGACTTGCTGTTCCAATTGCTACTACTTCCTCAAAGTGGACCCATCTGATGCTTGTTCCAGATGGAAATCGTCTGGAAGTCCGTGCAATTAATCTGGAGTAAATTTACTCCGATTCGATAAATATGAGACTCACTCAATACAATCTCCGTAATCACTCTCCATCCTGAATGTACGTCTTGGGTGTATACAGGTAACCAACTCCGACAAACACAATTGCAGTACCAAGCATCAGCCAAGTAAAGAATTCAAAATATGCCGCTCCGTTGAGTGTAGTTGCGCCTCCAACTTCCCAAGAAATTGCAAAGTTGTAATTTTGTTGCACAATATCCTCACTCTTTACAACTTCATGCTTCTCAATAAATTGTTCCCAATGTGCATTCGTATCGCCATTCTTTCGTGCTCTTTTGGCAGCAATTTCTGCAGCGCGTACTGATATCCAAGAATGCTCTGGATGGATACTCGATAACGCATCTGAACCACCCGCCTCGGCAGCCATCTCTTGTTGTTGTTGTACGGTGTGTGATGTAACGCTAACTATTGCACGTACATCGTATTGAGAAAGATAGGTTTGATCAGGTCCATCACTAGTAATAACGAAGTTCTTGCGATTCTCCAATTGGTAGTGCAATGCGTTTCCCCAAGGATCCTTCAATGATGTAATTACATTCACACCCTCGTCCTTAAATGGAAGACGGTCATGTGAATCCCAAAATTGACCGACAAGTGCCACAGCCTTCGATAAAACATCTACTTCTGAAGTAACAAGCGAACGTCGTTCTAATTCTGGTCCGTATCCAACGCGAATGTCGTCCTCGCCAATAGATTTTTCCCATCCTTCAAGAACAAATTCAAACCCACCATCTTCAACCGTATGATATGTAGCGCCTATTGATGCGGCTTCTTTCTTACGTATTTCATGTGTCGCATCAGTTACAACAGTAACTTCATCGCCTGTGTGCCAACTACTCACAAGTTGTTTTACTTCGCCAAGCGCATCAGGAACCATGATAAAACTATTCACTCCAGCAGTAAAAAAATTGCCTAGAGAAACGCTCATCAAAAACAAAGCCATGACGACTGACTTCATTTTTTTGGGGGCTTGGGTGTAGGCAAATTCTAAGCATGTAATCGAAACCATCACTTCAGATGCAGTAAGAATTGCATACGCAAGAACTTGCCAGCCAATTGATGGACGCTCGCCTGCATCAACCCAACCTTGCACGATGCCAACCATTCCAAATCCAATGACCATGACAAACAAGCCCACTGAAATTTTTCTGATTGGTGTCAATTTCCATACTTTATTCATCAGCGGATACACAACAAACTGGAAGATTGGAATGTATATCAAAATCATAATGGGGTTCACCGCCTGAATTTGAGAAGACAGCCAGTGCATGCCTAGCCAATTTCGATTGAGATCTTCGGCTTGCAAGACTCACGAAGAGCCTGTTTGATCGAAGAGTGCCCAGAAGACCGCAATAAAAATAAAGATGATTGCCAACTTCGAGATTGCTTTAATGCCTTCAACGCTGAATGTTTCCGAAAACCAACTCATTCCACTTGGTGGAATGTGAATAAAGACATTACGCCCCATCCAAAAAGTAATTGTCGCGATACCCATTAAGACACCTGGAACACCAAACGCCCAGTGTGGTCCGTACCACTCTAAAAGCCAAGGTGTTAGCATCGTTGACAAAAATGCACCAGTGTTGATTGAAAAGTAAAACCAGCCAAATACTTTTTCGAGCAAGTGTGCATTTTGTTGTCCAAACTGGTCACCCACGTGCGCTGAAACACATGGTTTGATGCCTCCAGAACCTACAGAAATCAAAATAAGCCCAACTGCTAGAACTATACCCGGTGACATCACGTCGGTTGACCCCATCATTGCAAGTACGCCATGACCTGCACAGTACACAACACTCAAAATCATAATTGTGAGGTACTTACCAAGAACGATGTCAGCGAGCAAAGCGCCTATGATTGGAAAAAAGTAGACATAGGTTGTAAATTTATGGTAGTTGTGCATCGCTGCAGCGTTCGACATCTGTTCACTCACCGAGCCGGGCATCATGAAGAGGAACTGCGTCATGAAGATAACGAGGATTCCCTTCATCCCATAAAAACTGAATCGTTCCGCTGCTTCATTGCCAATGATGTACGGAATTCCTTTAGGAATTGTTGTTGATGAGACTGGAGCACTTAAATATTTGTGTGACATGGAGTTACCTTTGATTGGCTCTTCGTGTTAAACCGGTAGTATTTCTTTTCTAATAAACCACATACGTTCTGCATCTTTGACGACACTAGAGAACCGCAACACTTGGCTGTGTATTGACACGGATCCCAGATGATCTTCTTCCGAGAATTCATGGCTATCTTTATTCATTAAAGAAATACGGTCGAGTTCTAATCTATCAAGTTGCATAAACTCAAGCATCATGTCAAGGACTGTTAAGCCATTACTTAGAATGCCCTCTGCTTCGTCATACGTTTTCTCTATAGTCCCACCAGTTGAGATGATCGCCAATTTGGATTCTCTTTCTGCCATTATTAATGTGCCGAAATCTTACAGGGAACTTCGTGCGTTTCTTTTGCAAGACAACTCTCTGCATTACACGCTTGCCATGTCACCATGATTTGAGCAGAACTCGAGGAAGTAGCAGTTACCGAAATTGGAATTTCAACAACACCCCCATAAACGCGCACCGATTCACCCGCTGATGTAATGAGTTCTGATTCTGGCCATTTGACAGAGATCGTCACGCCAGCTCCTAGCACTGAGATATTGAGTGTAACTGCATATTCAGATTCTGGCTTATTTGAATTCACATGCCATCCCTCTGCCATTTGTAAACGAAGCGTAATCGTCCTTGTCTCACCAACGTGTAGGTGTAACGATTTTTGGTCTACGCTCATCCGTACGGGCGATGGGTTTGCTAATGAAACTTCAAAAGATTCATTAAATCTTTCTGGATGTGATTGAAGAAGACGATGAAATGCTGACGTTGCAACCACAACAGCAGTTGGAGATTGTTGCATGATTCCACTCTCAAACATTGCAGCTGCAACCGCTTCCTCTACGTATTCTTCTTTTCCAGTAATCTGAGCAAGTGTGACAATAGCATCAAAAATCATAGAAGTAGCAGCAGGCACAGCACCATCGTAAAACGCTCGCGTTCGTACAAAGAGATCGGGTTGCTTTTCCTCAGTATCAAACCAACCTTCACCCTTAACATAAAAGCGTAATTTTGCTTGGGTGTACAAATCAATTGCCATGTTAAGAACTGACTGATCGCCACTAGCAGCATATAAAGATAAAAGACCTTTGGTCATTGCAGCGTAATCTTCAAGGAACCCCGCACTGCCCTTGACACCGTTACGCCACGTTCGAAGGAGCCTACCATCCTCAGAACGCATATCACTCTGTATAAAGTCGGCAGCGAGTTTTGCTCTATCAATCCATGCTTGTTCTTGAAGCACCCTCCCTGCATCTGCAAGACCACCAATCATCAATCCATTCCATGCGGTAATCACTTTGTCATCGGTTGAAGGCTGATCACGTGTTGCTCGAACCTCCAACATCGCGGTGTTGATTGCTTGAATTTTTTGCTCAAGTTCTTCTCGTGACATTCCATGTATTGTTGCAAGTTCCTTTGGATGATCTACGAGGTAAAGAACCCCTGTTTTTGGTACTTCGGGATGGTGTGGATCTTGAAAATTCGGGCCTTGGTCGATTCCGTATACTGAAAGTGCGAAATCAATATCCTCTTCTAACCCCGCATCGGTGAGTGCTTCTCGCACTTGTTGTTCCCGCCAAAGATATGTTTCCCCTTCTAGATGATTTGTTTCTGCGTCTTGAGCAGATAGAAAGCCACCCTCTGGAGAACTCAGTTCTCGATCAACATATTCGACAGTTTCACGGATAATGTTGGCATATGTTTCATCTACTGTACGTTCATACGCCTTTGCATATGTCGAAAGAAGTTGCCCATTGTCGTACAACATTTTCTCGAAGTGCGGCACAAGCCATTTTGCATCTGTGCTATATCTGTGGAACCCGCCGCCAACTTGATCGTACATGCCGCCCATAAGCATCGCGTCAAGATTCTTCTTCACGGCTTTGCGAACTTGGGGAATGTCCCATCCTGTTTCCATCAAGAAATCAGCGTAGATTGGCATGGGAAATTTTGGTGAGGTTGCAAATCCACCATATGTTTTATCTTCCCGTGCGAGCAACGCAGAGATTCCTAGTTGTACTGTTTTAGAATTCACCGCTGCAGAAGCTGGCGCCGCCGTTAACCTGTTGATAACTGCATTTGCAACAGCGTTTGCTTGCTTATCAACTGCCTCCCGGTTGTTTTGAAAATTCTGAGACATATAACTCATCACGCTCATAAATCCACGCCTTGTTCCACGATCTGTTTTTGGGAAGTACGTGCCTGCATAAAATGGTTTCAGTTCATTTGGCTCAAGAAAGACGGACATCGGCCAACCACCATGCCCATCGTTCATCATTACCGTTGCAGCCATGTATATTTCATCTACATCGGGACGTTCTTCACGGTCAACCTTGATTGCGATGAAGTGCTCATTGAGATAATCAGCGACTTCTTGATCTTCAAAACTCTCGCGCTCCATCACATGGCACCAATAACACGTGGAGTATCCGATGCTCATAAAAATTGGCTTGTTTTGCTCTCTTGCAGCACTGAAGGCTTCTTCACCCCATGGCCACCAATGCACTGGGTTTTTTGCGTGCTGGAGGAGATAGGGGCTCGTTGTCTCGCCCAAGCGATTCCGCCCATCGCTCTGGTTTGGGGGCGTTTGGTCTTGGAACCCCGCTGCTTGTTCTTGATTCGCCATGAGTGTGATGATCCCTGCAACCACAATGATGGCTGCCTTTTTTGTAATCTGTCTTACCATCCTCATATTCTATCATGGTGCTTTTGGATCCGAGTCAATTTGACTCCAAGTCAATTTGATTCAATGCTAAATGAAATACAATGGATACGTAATCCCAATGACGATAAGAGAACGTCCCTATGACCATGAACCCCCAAATCATCATTCCTGTTCTTACAGCTGTGACTGCCTTGATCTTGCTCATGGCAGGTGGGCGGCTTTTGCGACCAGCTGTTGGGCTCGCTGGCGGACTATTTGGTGCTGGATGTGGGCTTTTACTTGCACCTAGCCTTGGAATTGACGTTTCTCCGCTGATCATCGCCTCGATTACTGGCATCATCGCGGCAGTCATCGCTGTTGGAATTGCGAAGTTCGCAATCCTGCTCGTTCTTGCAATTGGCTGTGCAATTGCCTCACCCGTTGTCACGTGGCACATCGCAGGATTTGGAAATGGGGAAGAAATGATTTCGAATGTGATCAATGCAGCAACAACCGAAGATTCCGCCACCGATACTCCTGCAGAATCTGTGACAACAGAAGAAACGCAAGATCCACTCATACTAGAAATGTCAACTACCAATGCATTGGGGATCGCCTTTGGCATGCTTACCAAACACGCTAGCGTTGCCATGCGTTCTGGCATCCAACGTGCAAATGCGGCTTGGGATGTCATCCCAACTGGCCCGCGGGTCATGCTCGTGGGAGCAGCAGTTGCCGGACTTCTTCTTGGTCTATTGTTGGCAACATTCATGCCCCAGTTTTCTGCTTCAATTGTAACTGCGTGTTTTGGCAGTGTGCTACTGATCGAAGCCCTGCGAAATGGTGCGACAATTATCTGGTCTCAACATGAGTTTGCTGCAGTTAACCCAAACGTTCTTCTTTTGTTATATGCAGGTCTTGCAATTGCAGGACTTGGGTTGCAACTCACACTCTTTCGTCGACCCTCTCAGGTGAAACTGAAGGGGTAACCACTTCCACTTCCTCAATCTGAAGTGCCCCCTTGGCATTCTCCATCATTTTCTCAAGAATAACTGGTCCGCCAATTGCAATACATGCACCAATAACTGCAACTGCAAGGGGCCATCGGAGTGTCACCTTTGTCACCTTCGTTAGATCACCATGATTCTGTGGTGAAGAGAGAAGTGCAAGGCCTATCAAACGTAAGTAATACCATGCACTAATCGCACTTGTAACTGCAGCGACAATAATCAATGATAACTGACCCGCTGCGATCCCTGCGGCAAAAAGAAGCAACTTGCCCCAGAATCCAATGAGTGGTGGGACACCAAGGAGTGAACCACATGCAACAGACATTGAAGCAGCTGCTAGTGGACTTGTTTTGTACAACCCCGCAAGATCTTCTAAAGAATCGATGCTTTTTTCCGCCCGAGATAAACTCGCAAGTGTTGCGAACGCTGCAGTATTTGTAACGCCATAGATAAAAAGGTATACAAGCACTGCTTGCAATCCAAGTTCTGGGCCAGCTATTACTCCGATTAACATATATCCACTATGTGCGATTGAACTATATCCAAGCATTCGCTTTGCGGATCGCTGCAATAGGGCACCAATGTTGCCAAGTATCATTGTTAATACTGCAACAACCCACAGAGCCATTTCAATCGATGCGGGCAAACCATCTTCCCATCCAAAAGTTGATAGCAGGATAATGAGGGCAATTATCCCAGCAGTCTTTGGGACGAAAGCCAAGAAAGCCGTCACAGCAGAGGCAGCACCTTGATAGACATCGGGTGCGTACAAGTGCATGGGAGCAGCTGCAATTTTGTATAAAAGTCCAAAAATTGCAAGCAACATGCCTATCTGTGCAAGAGTAGAAAGACCACCAGAAAGTTGTTGTAGTGCAAATATCTCGGTCATCTC
>Ga0114996_10005185_pt1 | contig 15401 bp, 10 predicted proteins | sample ArcticOcean_MG_C_4_FD_87039 | JGI IMG/M metagenome (GOLD analysis project Ga0114996, IMG submission 87039) | Marine microbial communities from western Arctic Ocean - ArcticOcean_MG_CB4_134 | ecosystem: Environmental > Aquatic > Marine > Oceanic | place: Arctic Ocean: Canada Basin | collected...
ATTGCCTACAAATAGCTTTTTCAACGTGGGCTCCTTTCTTACGGGTACTTGCCTTCGCAATCTCGTACCCAATGTAAGTCTGGGGCCCTCTAAGTTTCAACTACGATAGGCACTTCACCTCTGATGCTGGTTGGGATCCTTATGGCAGTATCGACGACAACTGCCGGGGATGTGATGCTCGATTCGTTTGAATCGGACTCGGTGGGATGGACCGGCGGCGAACGGGTGTTTGAGAAGGCGACAGGAGGAACGGCGGCCTATCGGGTGATGCCGGGAACCTCTGCCGTATTCGTACCGTCGACTTCCGATTGGTCGGCTTACCGTCACTTGAAAATCGAGATCGCGAACCCCGGACGCGTGGTGATGGCGCAATTCCGATTCACGGATGCGGACGGGCAGTCGGCTACGGCGTTCGAGTACAATGTTTACGCGGGCCAGACGACGCAGCATATTCGGATTGACGGGCTCCAGAACGATTTCACCCGGAACGCGGGGATCGACACGCGACGCATTGTCAGGATGGAAGTGCAGGTTCGAGATCGGCGACCGTTGGATCGTAGCAGAGATGGACTCTACATAAAGGCTCTCCGGCTTTCGAAGGGGAAGACCGAACCCCACGTGACGGATGCGTTGGAGACCTATGCACGACTACCCGAAACACCATCTGGATTCGTACACCCCGAGTTTCCGGGATTCGAAGCCGGCTACAATTCCTGGGGCATCGATCCGCGGTCCTACCAGATCCTGTCGCTCCCGGGCGAAGGCCCGGATGGGAGCCGGGCTCTCGCGTTCATTCCCCTGGATGTGGACCGGATTAGAATCTGGGACGGCCAGCGCACTTTCCCGGAGGCCGGGCCCTACACTGTTCGTTTCAAGGCCAGAGGATCTGGCGGCTCTATTTTTGCCGACCGCGGTTCTCAGGTCGAGTTTCCGCTGACTCCGGAGTGGGCGGCATTCGAGTATCCCATTGTTATCGATAAGGCGGGACAGTCGAAACGCTTTGTACTCGAGGCGGCCAACCTGCAGGGCGAACCGGTCTACCTGGATGATTTCGTGGTGACAAAGGATGACGCGTCGGGCTCGCTGGAAGCGGTTTCTACGGCCGTGGGAGAGCCGACGGTGGTTACCTATGGGGACGGAATCGTCTACGTGAACGGGAGTCCGACCTTTGTAATGGGGTTCCTGAGGGGAGATCCGGAGGTGCTGAAGGACTCCCCGTTCAACTACTGCGGCCCCCAGGAGCTTCTGCAGGAGTCGATGTCGTTCTACGACCGGTGCGCCGAATTGGGGCTTCTGACCTCGGTGAATCTGACGGCATCGATGCGGTCGAACGCCCCGGAGTCGGCGGCCTGGTTCGCGTTGAAGTACCGAAACCATCCCGCACTTTTCAGCTATTACCTGTGCGACGAACCGGATCACGCATCGCCTTCGGCGGCTTCCGAACCACCGATCCTGGCGCGTGCGACGGAAGTTCTGCACGAGCTGGATCCGAACCATCCTACGCAAGCGCTTGTGATCCCCTGGTGCGCTTCAAATATGTACAGGTTCAGGGATGTCGTCGATTTCCTGTCGGCGGACCGGTACGCCATTAAGGGCACGCCTGACAACGACCAACTCTGGACCGTGTGGCGAGCGAACGAGACGATGCGACGGTCGGCGGTAGACGGAGAGGTCAACCTGTTCACGCCGCTGGCCGGTGGCGGAATCGTGCGCGAGGAGAACTTCGCACAAGCCTATATGTGCGTGGTTTCCGGCGCCGGGGGGATCATCTGGTGGCACATGGGCGGAGCGCGCGAGGCCTGGCAGGACTTCGTGGATGTGGGGAACGAGCTTCGAGAGATCGAGCGATTCCTGGTTGGTGTAGAACTGGAGGAGGGCCTCCGGTTCGAAGGCGACGTTCTGCCGAAGTTCGTTTCAGGGAAGACGACGTTCACCGATTTCAGCCAGATCCGCGGTGTCGGGAGAGCGGCTTTCTCAGAGGGGGGGGCCGAGACGGCGGTGATTGCGGTCAATGTAACTCCGCATCCTGCCGCAGGCGTGCGAATCCATGCCCCGTTCATCACCCACGCGACCGTGGCAACGGTGATGTTCGAGGGCCGGAGTGTGCCGGTGAGGGATGGAGTGATCGTGGACGACTTCGGAGGACTGGAACGCCACGTGTATGTTGTGGAGGGTGCTGCGGATGGGGTTGTTCCGAGGCCTGTCCCTCAGCCGGGCGGTCCTCACGTGTTCGACTCGGGATGGCGGTACGCTGGAGGAGGAGAGGGGAAGAAGGAGGGGGCGAGGGGACAGCGAATAGAGCGAGAACGCTACATGGGGGCACAACTGAAGCGGGCTGAGGAGGCGGTCTCACAAGGCGATAAGGCAGCCGCAAGGAAGATTTACGAGGAGATTCTTGAGCAGTACCCTGACGCACAGGATATACGGGAGAGCATGAGGATCCTTTAAGGGTCGTCTGATCGGTGAACTTGGGGGGCCGAGGGGAGTCTCACGCAAAGTCGCGAAGACGCAAAAAGGGGTGGGAAGTGATGAGGACAGGCCGGCTTGACGTGAGGTGTTCGAGGTAGTCGGCGCACCTGAGTCTCGACCCTTGTCGAGTCGGACAGAAGCTCAACCTGCGTGGGGTTTGGGTTTTCGGTGTCGTGAGGGAGATTATTTGCTTACCTTGACTGCGCAGTCCGGATCGTAGCAGACGCTTTACAGACAGGAGTTCCATGACAGATCGACCCGTTCGCCTGATTGTGATTCTGGCTCTTCTCGGCGCGATTGTAGGCCTGGGAACGCTGGTATCTTACTATACCGATTTCCTCTGGTTCAAGACGCTGGACCATTCCGACGTGTTCTGGACGATGGTCCGCGCCCGCTTCTGGTCCGCCGCCTTCTTCGCCCTTCTGGCCGCCGTCGTCGTGGGCACCAATCTTCTGATTGCGGGGCGCTTCACCCGAATGGCTCTTCAGTTGGGTCCTTCTCCGTGGCAGGGGGAAGACGGGGCCGAGATGCCGGGAGCGAATTTCTTGCGCTCGAAGGCGGGATACCTGGTAGCGGCGATCGTCCTGGTGGTGATCATGGCCATGCTGGGCGCCTCGCGCTGGCCGCTGCTCCTGCGATTCACCCACAGTCAGGCGTTCGGTGTAACCGACCCCATTTTCGGAAACGATATCGGTTTCTACGTCTTCTCCCTACCCTTCTATGAATTCGCGCTGAACTTCTTGAACGGGGCCGTTGTTGTGTCGGCCCTGGCGGTTGGTCTTATCTACGTTGGTGGAGGCGGTATTCGGATCCAGGAGGGCATCCAGGTGATGCCCCGGCCCCTGGCGCATCTGTCGGGCCTGGGTGCGTTCTACGTGCTTGTGATGGCAGGCAATTACGTGGTGAAGATGTACGGCCTGCTCTACTCGCAGAATCGGGTTGCGTTTGGAGCCGGGTACGTGGATGTGAACGTGAATTTATGGGCATACCGGCTGATGATCATGTTGTTTGTCGGCGCTGCCGTCGTATTGGCCGTGAACGTTGTTCGCCGGAGCAACCGGCTTTTGCTCTGGACTGCAGGCGGGTTGGCTGCAGGGGCGATCGTGGTGACGTCGGTACCCGGTGGTGTGGTACAGAAGTTGATCGTGGAGCCGAGCGAGCTGGACAAGGAGCGGCCTTATATCGCTCACAACATCGAGGCGACTCGTGCCGGTTTCGACCTGAACCGGATCGATGAACGTCCTTTCGAAGCGGCCGAACAGCTGACTCGCAGCGACATCGAGGGGAACCCGCTTACCATTCGAAACATGCGGATCTGGGACGAGCGACCGCTGATTCAGACGTATCAGCAGGTGCAGGAGATCCGCCCCTACTACGTGTTTTCAGATGTGGATGTAGATCGGTATACGGTTGATGGCGTGTACCGGCAGGTGATGCTTTCTGGCAGGGAACTGGCCATTGACCGTCTGCCGGCGCAGGCCAGGAACTGGGTGAACGAACGGCTGCAGTATACTCATGGCTATGGCGTGGCGGTGAGTCCCGTAAACCACGTGACGCCCGAAGGCCTTCCTGAGTTGATGGTGAAGGATATACCTCCAATCACGCGGCCCGGGCTCGAAATCACGCGCCCCGAGATCTACTACGGCGAAGCGACTCACGCCTACGTGGTAGTGAAGACGGATATGCAGGAGTTCGACTATCCCCGACGAGGCGACAATCAGTTTTCGACCTATGCCGGAAAGGGCGGCGTTCCCTTCAACGGGCTGTTCAACCAGCTGGCCTTTACGATCCGGTTCATGGATATCAATCTCCTTCTGAGTAATTACCTCCAGAAGGAGAGCCGGATCATGTTCCGCAGGCGGATCCTGGATCGGGCAAGAGAGATTGCTCCGTACCTGATCTACGATCGGGATCCTTACCTGGTGATTGACGAGGGACGGCTGGTGTGGGTGATCGACGCGTATACGGCAACGGATATGTATCCCTACTCCACCCGATCCGGACGGTCGAACATCAACTATATCCGGAATTCGGTGAAGGTGACCGTGGACGCCTATGACGGTTCGATCGAGTTCTACCAGATTGATACGAAAGACCCGATCATCAATGCTTACACGGAGATCTTTCCCGGGTTATTCCATCCCTTGGACGAGATGTCTGCCAGCATGAAGTCTCACCTGAGGTACCCGAAGGAGTTGTTTCGATTCCAGGTCCTCCTTTACCAGACGTACCATATGGACGACGTCCAGGTGTTTTACAACCAGGAAGATCTCTGGCAGGTCCCGAACGAGATTTACAGTGACCGCCCCCAGGTGATGGAGCCCTATTACATCACCATGAAACTTCCCGGCGAAGACCGGGAAGAGTTCATGCTGATGATACCCTATACGCCAGCAAAGAAGGACAATATGATCGCCTGGCTGGCGGCACGGTGTGATGGAGAGCACTATGGAGAACTGCTGGTCTACCGGCTGCCGAAGGACAAGTTGATCTATGGGCCGATGCAGCTGGAGGCAAGGATCGATCAGCAGACGGAGATTTCAAGCCAGTTGACACTCTGGGGGCAGCGGGGCTCCGAGGTGATTCGCGGAAACCTTCTGGCGATTCCAATCGAGAACTCCTTCATTTACGTGGAGCCGATCTACCTGCAGGCGCGGCAGGAGCCCGAGCAGCAGCAGATTCCGATGCAGGGAGACCCCCAGCAGCAGCCCCAGCGTCGTCAAGCCCATGTGCAGAGCACAGCGATACCGGAATTGAAGCAGGTGATCGCGGCGCACGGGAACCAGGTGGTGATGCGAGCCACGCTTGACGAGGCGCTGGATGCCCTGTTCGGGCGGAGCAGTGCGCCCGTTGTTGCTGCGCCATTGGAGACCCCGCCGCCACCGTCGAGGGCTGCGGTTATGGGGTCTACAGCTTCGCTGGCTGATGTAGCCGCAGAAGCCCTGCAGAGCGCCAAAACCGCCCTTCGCGAGTGGAACTGGACGTCGGTGGGGAAGCAAATGGAGAAGCTGGAACAGACGATCCTGAAGCTGAGGAGCGAACTTTCGGCGCCGTGACAGAAGCTTGATGATCAGGCAGAGAAAAGGCGGGCGCCGGATATCCGGCAGCCCGCCTTTTCTGTATCACCCTTTTCAGGTATTCTGCTCGATTCAGGTTTTCCACTTCTCCGCCAACCGATCCAGGGCAGGAACGGGGTCGTCGTTATCTTGAAGGTAGCCGGCGATACGATCCACCGCAGCGATGAACTCCTGGCCGGTAACCTGATTGAGAATAAATATCGACGCCGTCTGGATGACCTTGTTCCGAAGGTCGCCATCCAGGTGCGATTTGCCAGTCTTGAGCATGATGTAAACGAGCGTGTCGTCCAACACCCTCTGGTAGGCCCGGATATGCTTGAAATTTGTGAAGGATGAACCGATGCGGTCAGAGAGCGTCTGGTCGTAGCTCTTCCTGAACTCCGACGTAATCAGCCGCTGGCGGATAGTCGCCTGGAGCGTTTGGGGAGGCACTAACGGGTTGAGTTCCCGGATGTATCGGTATTCATCGTTCCTGCTGCAGCCTGAAGCCAGCAGTATGAAGGCGAGTATGGTGATGCTACGGCGCATGCGAACTCCCGGTAGAGTGGTTTATCTGTAGGCTTTCATCTCACCAGATGTGTAGCGCTGCCAGTAGTCGTTGAGGATGCCCTTCACCTTGGGACTCAGGAGAATGCCTCCGATAATGTTTGGAAAGGCCATGCCCAGAATCATCATGTCCGAGAAATCGATGACATTTCCAAGGGCGGCGACAGAACCTACGAAGACGAATCCGACAAACAGGACCCGGTAGACGATGATGGCTCGCTCGCCAAACAGGTATTCCCAGGCTCGTTCGCCATAGTAGGACCAGGATATCATGGTTGAATAGGCGAAGAGGACGACGACAAATGCAAGGACGTAACTGGCTCCGGGTATAAACGATTCGAAGGCCGCGGCCGTCATCGCTACTCCCTGACCTTTGAACTCGGGATCGTTGTAGACGCCGGTGATCATGCAGACGAGGCCGGTCATCAGGCAGATGCAGATCGTGTCGATGAAGGGGCCTATCATCGCCACCATTCCTTCGCGGGCTGGCTCGTTGGTTTTCGCGGCGGCGTGGGCGAACGCGGCAGACCCGATGCCGGCTTCGTTGGAGAAGGACGCCCGTTTGATGCCGTTGACCATGATGCCGACCATCCCACCGTAAATGGCGCCGCCCGTAAAGGCCTCGTTGAAAATGACGAGAATCATATCGGGCACGTTGCGGATGTTGTAGAGGATGATGAAGATGGCAGCCGTTACGTACAGAATGCACATGAAGGGCACGAGCCTGGACGTTACTCTCCCGATCCGCCGGATGCCACCAATGATGACGACGGCGACCATGGTCGCTAGCACGAGGCCGACGAGCCAGCTCATTTCAGATACGGCAGGCCAGACGGTGCTAAGGATTTCCATGGTCTGGTTGGCCTGGAACATGTTTCCGCCACCAAACGATCCGCCGATGGCCAGGATGGCAAAGAGGACGGCGAGGGTGCGCCCCAGGGGCTTCAGACCTCGCTCGCCCAGGCCTTCTTCCAGGTAATACATCGGGCCACCAGAGACTCGGCCGTCGGGATGGATCTGGCGGTAGGCGATGGCCAGCGTGCATTCAGCCAGTTTGGAGGACATGCCGACAAGGGCGGTGGCCATCATCCAGAAAATGGCGCCCGGCCCCCCAATGCCTACGGCGACGGCGACTCCGGCTATGTTGCCCAGACCGATGGTTGCCGACAGGGCGCTGGACAGGGCCTGAAAATGAGAGATTTCCCCCGGGTCATCGGGGTCGTCGAACTTCCCTCGGAGGATGTCGATGGAATGCCGGAACCCGCGAAGGGAAAGCCAACCGAAGTAGAAGCTGTAGTAGACGCCTCCGCCCAGAAGGATGACGACGATGAGGGGGAACCCGACCCCGAAGTCGGCGAACAGGACATCCGCCATGACGGCGACCAGGTCGCCGAGGAGATCGTTCAGTTTCTCTACAGTATGATCTATGGAGCCGAACATCCCTGCGGCCGGCAAGGCCTCCGGCAGTTGGGCGACGGCGGGTGAGGCCGAAGCGAGAACCGCTGCTGCGGTTATGATGGCGAAGAAACGAATAGAGTCCAGGCTGTATCGCATGAGCCTCTTCCCGGAAGCGAGTGTGTGTTTGGATGTGGGCCTAAAGGCCCACGTATCGCCAGAATATGGGCATAAAAAAGGGGTGAATCAAGGGAAAGGCGGTTGTCGGGCGGGGTGCAGGGTGTTGAGCGAGATTGCCACAAGCTGCGGGGGCGGCTTTCGCAATGACGGCGGCGGGAAGGGGACCGGGTAGGTGCGCCGGGTTCGGGAGATCGCAGGGGGAGCAGCCTTCGCAATGAACTTTGCGATTGCCGAGAGGCTGATTGAACCCGAAATTTGATGGAAGGACAATCCTCTGTTGCTGAGGATGTCGGCGGACAAGACCTAGAGCCTTCGACGTTGGATTCTGCGATTCACCACGTTAAGGATGCGAGATGTCGGAATCGACTGAACAACGATACACGGCTGCCCGGATCATTAGAGCCCTCATCAGGCGGTTTGCGCCGTTCATGGGCTGGGTTGGGGAGCTGCGCGACCGGTCGGTGCTGCGGGCCGATATCGTCGCCGGGATCTCGGTTGCCACGGTGCTGATTCCGCAGTCGATGGCGAATGCTCAACTGGCGTCGCTGCCGCCGTATTATGGGCTGTATGCCGCTCTGCTTCCGCCGGTGGTGGCCGGGCTCTTCGGATCCTCCCGGCACCTGTCTACGGGCGCGGTCGCCCTGGTTGCGTTGATGAGCAGCGCCGCCCTGCACCCGCTGGCATCGCCTGATGACGAACAGTTCATTCTACTGACGATCGTTCTGGCATTGATGGTAGGACTCCTGCAGCTGGGATGCGGGCTATTGAAGCTGGGTACCCTGGTGAACTTTCTGGGGTATCCTGTGGTTCTGGGCTTCACGAACGCAGGCGCCATTATCATTGCGACCTCACAGATCAACTGGGTTTTTGGTACGCCGGCCCCGCAGGAGGGGGCCTACTACTCCCGTATGCTGGAGATGTTGTCTGCGGCGATTTCAGAGCCGCATTGGCCGACGGTGGCCATGGCTGCTCTGGGGTTCGGACTCATGCTGGCGCTTCGACGAACCCGAGCGCCAGATGTTCTGCTGGCTGCCATTTTCACAGGAACGATAGCATGGGGAGTGGACTACGAGAGCGGATATGGAGGCGCCGTGGTGGGCGTTGTTCCGTCTGGCCTCCCGGGTTTCCAGGTGCCCTGGGTTTCCACATCGACGTTGGGCGATCTTTTTTCCTCGGCGGCCGCCATCGCGCTGATAGGGTTTACGGGCACCATTTCGATTGGCCGGGCGATCGGCTCCCAGACGCGGCAGCGGATCGACGCGAACCAGGAGTTGATCGGGCAGGGCCTGAGCAACCTGGTGGGGAGCTTTTTCCAAAGCATGCCGGTTGCCGGATCGTTCGCACGCTCTGCGGTAAATCACCGGAGCGGAGCGGTCACCGCGTTCAGTTCGGTCGTTGCAGGCCTGATGGTTGTGGCGGTGCTGTTCTGGCTGACCCCGTTTCTCTACTTCCTTCCGCTGGCCACTCTGGCAGCCATCATCATGATCTCGGTGATCGGGCTTGTGCGGTTTCGCCCTATCGTTCGGGCCTGGCGGGTGGAGCCGCACGACGGCATTATCGCGGTTTCGACATTCGTTATGACACTCGCTTTCGCACCAAACCTGGATCGCGGCATTCTGCTGGGGATCGGGTTGTCGCTGGTGCTGTATCTCTACCGGACGATGCGCCCCAGGGTGGCGGCGCTGTCTCGACATCCTGACGGCACCCTGCGGGATGCTGTGACGCACGGTTTGATGACCTGCGAGAACATCTCGGTCATCCGATTCGACGGGTCCCTCTATTTCGCCAGCGCCGGGTACTTCGAAGACAAAGTTCTGGAGAAGGTGTCGCTTTACCCGGAGTTGAAGTACGTGGTTGTAGATGCGGAGGGAATCAATCACATCGATGCTACGGGCGAGGAGATGCTGCTGCGGGTGATTCAACGGCTGAATGATGCGGGGATCGAGGTGCTCTTTGCGAATACGAAGCAGCAGATCCAGAACGCTTTGGAGCGGACAGGGCTGGTCGCGGAGATCGGGGAGGAACGATTTGAGCGAACGATGGACCAGGCTCTCCGAACTGCGTGGGAGGCCTTGGGAAACGACCACGCGTCGGACTGCCCGCTGCGAAAAGCGAAGCTGAAGGATGCGGTGCCGAACTATAGGGTATAGGAGAAGCTAGGAGTGAGAAGAAAGGCGGGTGACCGCGAAGGCTGCAAATGAGAGAAATATCGTAGGACCGGCCTCGGGCCAGGAGCATCAGGGGAAGCTGAGGCGGTCGAGTTCGTTGTGGGCGAGGACGATGACCTGGGAGGCGAAGAGGGTGCGGGGGCCAACGCTGATGGGTGAGGCGCCCAGGCGGGTGAGGTGTTTGGCCGATTTCTTCGGCATGGCCATGTGATCGGTGAAGACGAAGGTTACGTTGGGATTATGAGCGGGATCCAGGGCGGCGACGCGAATGTCGTCGCCTTTCTTATTCAGGTAGAAGAGGGCGGATTCCGTTGCCATTCGCTTGACCAGGGCTTCGAAACTCCTTTTGGCAACGCCCACACCCGAAGGGCTTACGGTTTCTTCGTCCAGTTGGAGGTGACGCCCTGCCTGCAGCGCTTCATGGAGGGCGCCGGCGATGGTTCGTTCATCCCATCCGCCCAGGGAGCCGAGCGTTTCGGAGGAGAAGGTGACGGTCTTGGGCGCCGCACCGCCGCCTTCGAGTACGATGTGAATGGCGGTTTCGGGTCGAATCTGTTTGGAGACGAAGAGGGCGTTGGCCACACAGTGACAGACGATTTCCAGATGGCCTGCCCCGGGCAGATCGTCGAGCGAGAAGCCGGGGGTGGTGGGACCTTTTCGAACACGGAGGATGAAGGTTCGCATGAGCGAGGAGGGGACGAGGGCGGAACTAGCTCAGGATGAACTTGTCGAAATAGATTTCAACAAGAGGAGGTTTCGGGAGGTCTTCTTCCGGCAGACCTTCCATTTCGGGCGGTATCCCTTTCCAGCCTGCCATTTCATTGAGCCGATCTTTGAGGATCTGGCGCGCCTCTTCCTTGAACTTCGGTTGGCGGAGTTCGTCCAGAGTATAGCTGGTGAAGACATCGATGACGATGTTCTGCACGCGCTGCAGACCGCCCGGGCGATCCATGATCAGGTCGAACGCCTGATCCCGATTGCCCACCAGGAAGCTGAGCTGAAGGGAGAGGTAGTAGCGGCCTTGTCCATCGTATGGGGAGATGACAAGCTCGGGGAAGAGGGGCGGACCGATGATCTCCTCTTCTTCGAACCGCTCCGGCTCCTCCCACCGGACCACTTCGATTCCGGCTGCCTCCATAGGATCTTCACGGATGAAGAAGTACCAGGCAGCAGCCCCGATAACGGCAATGAGGACGACGGCGGCGATTCCGATTGCCACCCAGTTTAACTCGTCAGAGTCATCTTCGTCTAGAAGTTCTTCATCTTCCGACATGGCGAATCCTCTTTGAGCTTTTCAGCGACGGTTTCAATACGTGCAGGAGAGGGCGACCGGTTCAGAGTCCGTGCTCCGAAAGGTAGGCGGCGATCTGATTGCGGACGCCTTCGGTCAAGACCGAGCCGTTTCGTTCGGTCAGATGCTGCAGAATGTGGTCGATTGTGATGATGGACCGAACCTCCACACCCGTGGATTCCTCGAGCTGGGCGATTGCGTTTCCCCCCTCCAGGGTGCGCTCTCGGCGGTCCAGGGCTATGACGAGACCGGTGATATGGGCGCCGGTGGCTTCCTTGAGCCGTTGGATAGCGTCGCGCTTGGTGGCGCCATCTGTAACCACATCGTCTACGATGACGACCTGGTCTTCATTTGTGGGGATTCGGCCGACAAGCCACCCGCCTTCGCCGTGGCTCTTAACTTCCTTGCGGTCGAAGCTGTAGGCTACGTTGGTGTCGAAGTGGTTGGCCATGGCAATGGCGGCGGCAAGACTCAAGGAGATTCCCTTGTAGGCCGGTCCGAAGATGACGGTGGGCTGGTTTCCGAGCTGCCGGATCGCACTGGCGTAGAAGTAGCCGAGGCGCTCGAGGTCTTCGCCTTTGTGGAACTCTCCCGCGTTGAAGAAGTAGGGAGAAGTTCTGCCGCTCTTGAGTGTAAACTCACCAAAGCGGAGGGCCTGGGTCTGGACGAGAAAATCGACGAATTCGCGTTGATACGATTCCATTCGGGTCCTGTCGTTCAATTTCGGTTGGCGTTTTCTGGGGTGAACGGTCTTCAGGGCGAATCTGCTTGACGTCACTCGGGCCAGCGTCCATTATAAACGCCGTAACTCGTTTGAGCACAACTGTATGGCACTTGTTTCCGGGAGGCGATTCGGCTTGTCGCTGCGCGGCTGGCGTATTCTGCTGATCTGCTGGATGGCGATGATTTTTCTGATTTCAAGCCATCTGCTGGCCAATACGGCCTCGTTCGATTCGACCGGGCTACTTTTCGGCAGCATCAATTACGTTGCCCGGAAAATGGCTCACGTTGCCGAGTATGCGATTCTGGCGTATCTCTGGTTCCGGTCGCTCTGGTCCCGGCGTGAGGGTTTCCGGCGAGCTGTTTTCTGGAGCCTCGTGCTGTCTGTCCTGTACGCCGTCACAGACGAGTTCCATCAGTCTATGGTGCCTGAGCGTCTGGGAGTATGGACCGACGTGCTGTTCGACGCCGCCGGCGCCCTGCTGGCCTGCGCCCTTCTCGTCTATTCCAGATACCACGCGGCCGGGGGCCTGAGACTCATACTGCTTGGTCCTCTGGGCGACACCGTTCCGACTGAGGGCGAAACCGCCTGAGGGTAAACCGTCTGGCGGAAAACCGCTTCCGACTGAAATAATACGCTTTCATCATCATGCTGACAACACGGTTCCGGGCCCACGTCTATGGCATCTTCCTTCACCGACAACGAGAAGCAGGTTCTAAAGCGCCTGCTCATGGGCGACCTTGAACCCGCAACCGCCGCTGATGAACTCGGACTGACGCGCTCCAGGCTTCAGGCACTCCGTAGGCGCTACCTGCGGAGCAAGCTGCCGAAAACAGAAGGCCGCCTTGCCGCTCCGGTAAAGCAGCCGGTAACCGTACTGCGCGATACCTGGGGAATCCCGCACCTGCGCGCCCAATCGCTGGAGGATGGCTTTGCGGGCCTGGGGTTCGTGATGGCCCAGGAGCGGCTGTGGCAGCTCGATTATTTGCGCCGGCAGGCCCAGGGACGTCTGGCTGAAGTCCTGGGACCTCGTTTTCTAGACAGCGACTGCCTGTACCGGACGATTGGGCTTGCCCGTTCCGCAATGGCCGCCGAGCCGCTTGTTTCGGATGATGTCCGAAGCGTTCTGAAATCGATTTCGGCCGGCATCAACGCCGGTATGGAAGCGGCGGGTGATAACATCTCCGTTGAGTTCGATCTCCTGGGGTACCGGCCCGAGCCATGGCGTCCTGCCGATTCGATATCTGTCTGGAAATGGCGTTGGTGGATGCTCACAGGCCGCCTTGGGGTTCTGACCATTGGTGAGGCTGCTCGACGTACTCTTACACCAGACCAGCTTGAGCTGTTTATGTCGATCGAGGCGGGGGAGGAGACGATTGTGCCTTCGGACGAGCCTGCGGGCATCGGAGGGCACGACTCCGTAGAGGGCAGTAACAACTGGGTGGTGGGCGGAGGTCGTTCGGCATCCGGGGCACCTGTCCTGGCGACCGATCCCCACAACGCGATCGCTCACCCCAGCCAGTGGTTCGAGGCGCAGTTGACGACGCCCGACACCGACGCCGTAGGCGCTTTCTACCTGGGTACGCCCAGCCTCTATTTAGGCCACACCCGACGGACTGCCTGGGGTGTGACGAACCATACGGCTTCTGCCCGGGATCTGTTTCGGGAGACGGTGTCCCAGGACAACCCCGAACTGTACCTGGAAGAGGGCGAGTGGCGGACGTTCGATGTTGAGTCCGAGGTGATTGCCGTGAGCGGGCGGGAGGACGAAACGCTCCAGATCCGGAGGACGGTCCGCGGGCCGGTAATGAATGCATTCGTCCCGACGCTGGGCGACCGCCAGGATCCCCCTCTGTCATTGGCCTGGATGGGTTCGGAACCGACAACGGGTTTCGACGCCCTGCTGGGGCTCATCCGGTCGCAGTCGCTGGATGATGTTGTTGCCGCTCTGGAGCAGTGGCCGTTCCCGATTTTGAATATGGTATTCGCAGATGCTGATGGCCGGATCGGTTACCGCACGGTTGGAAGGGTGCCGGTGAGGAAAGCACCCTGGCACGGCTACCGCCCTGCGGGAGACCCCGACCATGTGTGGCGAGGCGTATATACCTTCGATGAACTTCCACACGAGACAGATCCCGACCGCGATTGGGTAGCCACCGCCAACAACCCGCCCTGGGGCGGCAAGGGCCCCTATTTGAGCCTGGGATCGTGGGCAGACGGCTACCGCTTTCGGCGAATACGCGACCAGATTGAAGCAACGGAGGCACACTCGCTGGAAACAGTGGGCGCCATCCAAGCCGATTCCGTTCATGGGCGTGCCGAGGAACTCGGCCCGCTGGTTGCGGCATTGGCGCAGAAGGCCCGAGCGAAAGCGGTCCGAGAGATGGGAGATCTTCTGGCCGGATGGGACGGCGACTTTTCGGCTGATGAGATTGCTCCCACCGTATTCGTCGCCTTCTGGGAGATGTGGTTGCGGCGGGTGGCGGCAGCCCGGTTTCCGTATGAGGTGGTCGACCAGGTGGCCAGCCGAGCAGGGGCCGTAGCCAACGGCCTGCTGACGGGGAAGGTGACAGGCTGGCTGACGGAGGGGACGACGGTGGAGCGGGAGGTGGCCGAGGCGATGCAGGAAGCTATTACCTGGCTGAAGTTGGCGCTGGGTCCCCGGAAGGCGCAGTGGCGGTGGGGGCGTGTGCATACGGTAACGTTTCCTCATCCGATCAGTAGAAATGCCGCAACCGGGAAGACGTTCGACGTCGGCCCTTTCGAATCGTCCGGCGGAAACGGTACGGTTCGCGCTGCCGGTTTCAGCACAAGCCTTCCGTTCCGTGTGACGGGCGTGTCCACCTACCGAATGGTGGTGGATATGGCGGACCCCGCACACGGAAAGTCGACGACGACGGGTGGGCAGTCGGGACATCCGGCAAGCCCCCACTACGCCGACCAGGCGAAGCTCTGGGCAGAGGATGGGTACCATCCGTTGTTGATGGATGAGAAGGATGTGCGGGAGAATTTGGAAGGGGAACTGGAACTCGTGCCTGGGAGCATGGCGAGTTCCGATTAATCGACTTCAGATCGGCGATTTTTACGATCTGCAGGACGTTTCCATTTTTACGAGTTGAGGCATCAGGTAAGCTCGATGGGAAGGTGGCGATGAGGCGCCTGAGGTGGAGTGGCGAACAACCGAATGACGAGTGACGAATGACGAAGGGCTTTGGCTGGAGGAGCTTTCATGGGTAAGCTGGATGGGAAGGTGGCGATTGTTACGGGGGGGAGTAAGGGGATTGGGAAAGGGATTGCGAAGGCCGCTCTGGCCGAGGGTGCCCACGTTGTGATTGCGGCGCGGGATGCTGAGGCACTTGGGGCTGCAGCCACGGAACTGGGGGCCGATGATAAAGTGGCGGCGGCGCCGACGGATGTGACTGACGAGATCGAGGTGGCGTCTTTGTTCGATCTGGCTGTGAAGCGGTTCGGGCGAGTGGATATCCTGGTGAACAATGCCGGCGCTTTCAACGGCGGACCCCTTGACGAACTCGATGTGGCGGACTGGGATCATG
>Ga0114996_10005188_pt1 | contig 15395 bp, 7 predicted proteins | sample ArcticOcean_MG_C_4_FD_87039 | JGI IMG/M metagenome (GOLD analysis project Ga0114996, IMG submission 87039) | Marine microbial communities from western Arctic Ocean - ArcticOcean_MG_CB4_134 | ecosystem: Environmental > Aquatic > Marine > Oceanic | place: Arctic Ocean: Canada Basin | collected...
GCGAAGAACGGCCGGAAGCCTGCGCGGCGCATGAGGGGAATCGTGAATGTTCCGGTCGTGACGACGTTGGCGACCGCGCTTCCAGAGAGTGATCCCATGAACGCGCTCGCGACCGCCGCGGTCTTCGCCGGACCACCCCGTGTACGCCCGGCGATCCGGTTGGCCAATGCGATCAAGAGCGCCCCACCGCCGGCGACGTCCAGCACCGCGCCGAAGAGCACGAAGAGGTACACGAAGTCCGCCGAGACACCCAGCGGCACACCCCAGAGTCCCTCCGTAGAGAGGTAGATGTGCTCGATCAGCCGGGTCACCCCGTATCCCCGGTGGGCGAGGAACCCGGGGAGATAGGGTCCCGCGAACGCATATCCGAGAGCGAGGGTGCAGACCGTGACTAGACCGTAGCCAGTAGCACGCCGTGCAAGCTCCAGGACCAGAAGGATCGCGAGGGCACCGGTCACGAGGTCGGTGGTGGTGGGGTTTCCCGACCTTGCGACGAGCTCCTGGTTCTCTGACGCGAGGTAGGCGCAAACGCCAATCGTGAGGCCGGCGAAGATCCACCCCGTGATCCCGGAGATCGCAGTCCAGATCGAGCGGCGCCCCTCCTGGTCAGCCTTTCGCTGGACACCCACGCCGAGGAATCCGAGCGTCGCCATCAGCGCCAGGTGGACCGGGCGTTGGATGAGGGCGGTGAACGGAACCACGCCCGCCGCGTACATGTGGAAACCAGCCGCCGCGACCGAGGCCACGGCCACGACCAGAGAGACGGCCCGTCCTCGTGCAACGCTCAAGCGGATCCTCCAGCTGACGGTTCTGAACGACTTCGTTGATCGGAAACTACGACCCCAAAGAAACACGAAGGGGACCAATCAGGGCCGGGCGAAGCACCCCCTTGATTTCTCAAATTGGGATCGGGCACGGCGGTCGGCTCAGCAACGACTGGACTTCAAGAAGGATCCGCTGTCAAATACGCGAGATACCGTCAAAACTGCCAGGCACGGCAGCAACGTATGAGCGAGAGGACGGCGGGGCAAGGAGCTTCGCTTCTTCGCGGCCTCGATCCTCGGGGCCTTCCGCTCGACGAAACGAACAATGGGTGAACGACTCCCCGAGCCACGCTGGAAGCCGGAAAGCCAGCCAGGCTTCTTGCCTATGCCAGGCGACATTAATATGTTAATGGTCCCTCAGTTAGTGGGCTGTTGCAATGTAGTAATACTGCCCTCCGGAGGGAGATCTGGATATAGAAAGCCCTGCATGTTCTGGGCTCTGGACCACAAAGCCTAGGGCCGGACCAGTTCCGGTCCGCGGCTTGACGCATATATGGACTGAGTCGTCGAGTCGCAAAGTGAACGGCGGTCTAGCGTACCGAGGAGACAATCTCCGATTCGGTAAATTTGTTCCCGTGAAGGAGTACACAACAAATGAACGTCCCGCGAAAGCTTCTCCAGGGGACTGCGATGTTCGCCGTCCTTTTCGTTGTCGGTGCGTGCGGTCCGGCGTCCGACGCCGCGCAGATGGAAATGATGTACACTGCAAGCGCCGCTGAGGGCGTTCCTGTCTTTGAGTACGACCCCAGCTTCCCGAGCCTCCCGCTTCCGAACCAGTGGATCATGGGTGAGCACGGTGGCGTCGACGTCGACGACGACGACAACATCTGGATTATTCAGCGGCCCTGGACGGTCATCGGGCGCGAGCTAGCCGCCGTCAATAATGAGGCGATGTGTTGCCGTCCAGCGCCCCCGGTGATCCAGTTCGACTACGACGGAAACGTCTTGGGCTCCTGGCCCGATCTGCGGACCTTCCAGGCTGAGCCCGGAACCGCTGCCGGCCAGGGAGGGACTGTCGGGAGAAACGGAGCGACTCTTTTCGAGGCCGCGGATGGTGAATACGGCGAGTGGGGACGGCGGGAGCACACGGTTTACGTGGATCACAACGGCTTTGTATGGACCACGAACGATGATTCCCACATCATCTACAAGTTCACGCAACAAGGCGAGTTCGTCTTGTCCATCGGCGTGCAGGACGTGACGCGTGGGAGCAACGATACCGAGACGCTCGGCCGGCCGGCCGGCCTCAAGGTCGACTCCGAGACCAACGAGCTCTTCGTCGCTGACGGGTACACCAACAAGCGTATCATCGTCTTCGACGCGGAGACCGGTGAATACCGCCGCCACTGGGGAGCCTACGGAAGACCTCCGCAGGACATCCAGCTCGATTATGCCCCGGGTGATAATCCCGAACACTTCATCGGTCCGGTCCACGGAATAGACATTTCCAGCGACCACCTAGTTTATGTCACGGATCGCCGGAGCGACCGCTACCAGGTGTTCGAGCTGGACGGGACCTTCGTCGAGGAGGTCTATGTGGCGCCGGAGACGCTCGATGCAGGCTCCGCCTACGGCCTCGCTCTCTCTCACGAGGAGAACAACGAGTTCGTGTACGTAAACGACGGGTCGAATAACCGCATATGGATCGTGAGGCGGAGCACGGGTGAGACCGTGGGCAACTTCGCGTCCTACGGGCGTAACGGAGGTCAGGTGTTGTCGGCGCACAGCATGGCTGTCGACTCGCAGGGCAACGTCTACATCGCCGAGACACGCGGACGACGTCTCCAGCGATTTCTACACCGAGGCTACCAGTAGACTTGAACTGAGGGGAACGCCGGTCGCCTTCGTGTGGGACTGAGGTGTGAAGTAAGTAGCCGGGGCGTGAAAGTCACCGTCACCCTACAAGGCTAACCTCTGGGTCCGGTACGCCGGACCCAGAGGCCAGCTCCGGCGTACCGGCACCGGAGGGAACACCGCCCTCGGCCAAACGCCCGATCATCCGTACCCGGGCTCAGCCCCTGGGCACTTGCGATTGCGCTTACGGCCGGTGAGCTAGTGACCCGTCGTGAGGAACAACTCCCCGATCGGCGCCGCCAGAACGCCTGGATTCGATTGCGACAGGTTGGCCTGAATCGCGACGACCACTCCTTCGTCGAGGTATACCCGAAGAGAAGAGTTACCCCCGACCCCCCCGCCCCCGTGAGACACGACCCGGCGATCCGCATCGTCGGCCCCTAAGGACCAGTTGAGGCCCCTACGCATCACCGCACCGTTCTCGAGGCGACTCGGAGTGAAGATCATTTCGAGGCTTTCGGCGCTGAGAAACCCAGGCTTGAGGTGAGCCGAGCCGAAGCGAACGAGGTCCTCCGGAGTGGTGAGCAACCCCCCGCCCGCCCACTTGTTGCTGTTATTCACGTATGGGGCGTTGAGTAGCTCTCCCAGGCCGGTCCCATCTCCCCATGACGACTTCCTGAGATGGTAGTGGGGCAGGCGGTTCGTGCGTTCATAGCCGCCGGTTCGGTTCGAGATGATTCTGTCGGCGTGGTCCCCTACGGTCGAGTTCATGCCAAGGGGGGCGAAGACGTACCCGAGGAGCACAGTCAGGAAGTCCTCGCCGGCCGCGCCCTGCACCGCGGCGCCGAGGACATTTGCTCCGTACGTAGAGTAGGACTCCTGCGTGCCCGGCTCGAAGAGGAGTGGATCGTCCTCGAAGATCTCCAGGGCATCCACGATGTCGGCATAGTGCTTGGTACTGTGGAATTCGTCGCCGTCCGGGGGATAGTGGCGAATCCCAGACGTATGGGTCATGAGGTGGCGCGCGGTGATCACGTGCCCATTGTCCGGGAAGGAGGGTACGTACCGCTGAATCGGCACCTCGAAATTCATGAGCCCTTCTTCCCTGAGCAGAGACGCGGCTGCCTGGGTCATGGGCTTGGAAGTGCTACCCCCCCTGAACTTCGTCAGGGGGGTCACCGGGATCCGGTACTCTACGTTGGCGTAACCGAACCCCTCGGACCAAACGATGCGCCCGTTCACCCCAACCGCAACCGAGACTCCCGGCACGCCCCGCTCCGCCATGTATTCGTGGATGAGCCCGCGCGCTTCGGCTACGGCACCCAGATACTCGGCTGGAATAGCCGAAACCTCGCGGTAGGGTGCCCCTGGTTCTTGCGCGCCTAGCCGCTCCGCAACGGTTGGGTGCAGAACCAAGGCGGACGCCAGGAAGAGGCCCGCGAGCCTCGTCGATCGGCCAAAGAATCCAGTCATGACAAGAAGTCCTCCGTATTAACAGGTCCCGGGCTGAATCGGGAAGACAGAACCCGGGTCATGTCACCTTAACTGTCTCCCTACCGCCGCGCTCAACCACCTATCCTAGGGGAAGACCCTCATCCAATCCTTGTGGATCTCTTCCCCTCTATGGCTGTCCCACCCGGAAAACGTAGAGGGCGTTGTGCCTATCCCCCTCCGGATTGTTCTCTGCGATATCGGGCGCTAGCAGGTGGGGGACATTCCAGGGACTTCCGCCTCCCCGTCCAGTGGGCACAGCGAGGTACTGGACGCCATCCACCGCGTAGGTGATCGGATACCCGAGCACTGACGTGGCGAGACGGGTCTTCCAGAGCTCCTCTCCCGTCTGGACGTCATAGCCGTGGATGTAGCGACCAAAATCCCCCGCGAAAACGAGCCCGCCTCCAGTCGTGAGCGCACCGGTCATAAAGGGGGCTGGCTGCTCCACGCTCCAGACTTCCTCAAGCGTTCGGACGTCGTACGCGCCCAGCTTCCCCTGGAGTCCCTCCTTGCCCGGCATATCAAACCAGGCCCGCGACGCGGCGTTACCTCCAGAACCCTCCTGTAGCAGAAATGGCCGTGCAGCGATCTCCATGCAGGTCTGGCTCAGCGGGATAACCAATACCTGCGTCCCAGGATCGTACGCGGTCGGGTGCCAGTTGTGTCCTCCCGCGGTAGACGGGCAGGCGGAGACCCACTCGTCGACCCCTTGTTCCCGAATATCCTCACGGTAGGTGAGCACTCCCCTTTCGCGGTCCACAGTTGTGAAAATATTTTGGTAAACCGTCTCCGTCAGATCAAGGTACTCGCCGGTCTCCCGATTCAACTTCCAGAGGATACCGTCCTTCCCGATCGTCAGCACTACTGGTTCGCCGTCCACGTTCACGAGGACCCGCTCGTACACGATGTCCAAATCCAGACTCTCGCCCGGCATATGGCTGTAATACCAGACGATGCTCCCGTCGACGGGATCCAGTGCCAAGGTCGAGTTCGCATAGAGCGTGGCGTCATCTACGGTGAGCCCACGACTCACGGAAGCCCAGGGTTTTGATTGGGCCGTCCCGAAGTAGAGAAGGTCCCGGTCCACGTCGTAAGAGCCGGCAATCCAGAGTTCCGCTCCCCCACGCAGGGCGAAGGGGAGATCACCCCAGGTATCACCCCCGGGCTCGCCCGGACGCGCAACCGTGAACGTCCGCCAGAGTTCCTCTCCGGTCAACGCGTCGTGGGCAGTGATAAAACAACTTTCTTCGATGAGCCTCCCACAGCCGTCGATTCCGTTGAATATTCTTCCGTCGACAGCGATGGGACCGGATGAATTCTGGTATCCAAGGCGCCAGTCGTAGACCTCCGTCTGCCACCGCACCCGGCCGGTCCGAGCGTCTAGAGCGACCATGATGCCATCCGCTGTTGCCACATAGATCAGGTCTTCCCAGACCGCCAGATTCCGGAGTTGGCCCCGGGTGGGGGCATCCTCGGGGAAGGTATGTACCCATTCCCAGAGAAGAGTCCCATCGGTCCCGTCGAGGGCCTGGATGATGTTATGGGCATTCGGGACGTACAAGACTCCATTCCTGGCCAGGGGAGTAGGCTGACTATTGCCGTCCTTCATGCCCCACACCCAGGCGAGCTGGAGTTCACCCACGTTCTCTGTATTGATCTGGCTCAATGGGCTGTAACCCCAACTGTCGAGGGTCCGGCGCCAGTGAAGCCAGTCGCCATCCGACGGAGCGCGGAGCTCGGCGTCCGAGACCGGCGTGAAACGGTCCGCCGCCCGCAACGTCCTGGTGGTGCCGATCGGTGTCTCGTCGATCTCGGCCGCGACTACCCGCGTATCGAGAGCGAACGGCGACTTGGTGTTACCAGGCCGTCCGGGAACTGCATAACGGACGGGCTCAGTCGATGCAGGGGGCGGCCCTCCAGTGGCGGCGCTGGCGACCACCACTCCGGTGGACGAGAAGTCGAGGCGAGTCTGACTTGCCGGCACACCATTTTGGCGAAGGAGGTAGGCCACCACCGCGGCATAATCCTCCTCGCTAAGCGACCTGGGTGCGTCCGGTGGCATCCTCGTTTGCGTGAGATCCAGTAGCTCCGACACGGGCCTGCTGCCCCAGGTGAGCTGGAAGTTCGGCCCCGCAAGCTGCGGCGCCTCGAAGGAACCCTGCATGCTCGCGAGGTGGCACCCGGCACAGGATTGCTCGTAGATCTCCGCTCCCACCCCTGCCTGGGCGGTCGAATAGCCGGCCTGAGAGAGCTGCTGCGCGGAACCGGTGCTAGCCGAGAGGACGAATACCGTCAAGAGGGACCAAAGGCAGAAGGCACCGATCGAGACTACTCTTGTCCCTCGGCTTCGCCTTTCCTTCCCCGATCGCTGCCGGGCTGGGTCCCGGTGCTGGCACGTGCGGCAGTGCTGAGATCTTAGACTATTCATTCTTCCCGGCCTCCTCGTGGGGTTTCTGGTTGCCCGGCCGAAGGAAACCACAACTTTCCCAGATACGCTTTCGGGCGGGCTTAACCACTAGCTAAGGATCATAAGGTCGAGGGAACCGCTTGTCCAGCAACGCTGAAACCGGTAGAAACCTCACCTCCCCGGATCGTCGAAAAGTGCCCGACGGGAGCATTCGCCTAACTCTGGAACGCCCGTCACGCCCCTGCGTTTAAGGCCTGGGAAGCCCGGATCGAGCACCGCTTCGACTCTGCGGAGCAGGTCATCGCGTGGGCAGCTGGCTACCCGCCGTAGATGCTTCCGAACGCCTGGGACAGCATAACTGCAATCAGTAGCCCTCCGGCTCCGACAAGGAGCACGTCCCGTGTCCGGCGAAGCTCAAATACTCCAACGCGAGAAATGAGCAGGTACGCGATGATCAGATTTAGAGCGGCCCAGAGTACATTAACCAACGCGGGGGACTCGCCCTGACCTGGTGGCGAAGCAAATGGGGTCGGGAATGGACGTCCCGACAGGCCGTTGATGAGGTGTGGCAGTGCGTTTGTAAGAAAGGCGCCGCCAAAGAAATACGCGACGTAGACGTACCAACGATCACGGTTCGCCACGGCCTCTGACGCTAGGCGCTACTGAGTGACGATGACCTCGACATAGCCGTTCGTCCAGCAACAGTGGAACTGAAAGGATCCTGACTCAGTAGGGTTGTCGATCGCCTGCACCCGCAAGAGGTAGCGCCCGGGTTCACTGAATGTAGCCGAGCTGGTTACGGTTTCCTCCCGGGCGAAGACATTGGTCTCGCCTCCTTGGAAAGTCACGTCCCCCGGCCCTTGATGCTTGGCCCACTTCACCCACCAGACCCTTCTCGGCCCGTCGTCGTCGCCCCTCCGCCGCCCATCACGGTCCCTGGCCATGGTCGGATCCAGCATATCTTCCGTCGCATACTCGGGAAAGCCCACAGAAATCGCCAGCGTCAGCGGACTTCCGACCGGTACGGTGACAGGTCCTACCATGATCCCATCTCTACCCGCCCCTTCAGGCCCCGGCGGATCGACGAATTTCACGAGCGGCGGCCAACTATCGCTGCCTTGGTTGAACTGGTACGCCTCGCTCAACTGGTAGGAAGTTTCATGCAGATGTCCGGGAACCTTGTATTCACGGCCATCCTGCACGAGCGTCCAAACTACCCGGTCCTCGAAGCCCGCCGGCACGTTTACCGTGAAAACGCAAAAGAACCTGCGGTACAGGTCCGGCGGTGGGGGCACAGGTAGAAAGTGGGTCGGCTGCATCCCATCAAAGGACGCTGGCTCAATGAAATTGTCGGCACCCAGCGGAATCTCCAGCACCTCCTCGAGATTCAGATTGAAGTACCCGAAGCACAGGTTGTATGTCCCATCCGGTTTAGCGATCCAGCCGTCAAAGCTTGGAATGACCGGCTGGCCGTATGGCCGCAGATTCTGCACCATCCACTCGATCCCTTCCACCGGATGCTGCGCCCTCACAGACATAGGCATCCCGCCGGCAAGGAGCCCGGCCAACATGATTCCAGACACCACCCCACGCCTCGATATCATTACCCCTCCCTAGATGGAACAACACGTGGCCGAGACGGCACCGCAGCCGCCCGCCCTTCGGCGGGCGGCTGCGGCCTGGCCCTTACTCCCACTACTTACTTGCCCGTTTCCTCGTCAGTTTCCCGTAGCTGTCGCAATCTGCTGTTGCGTCAAGAATCTCTCTCGATCATCGAGGAGACCCTGGAAGTAGTCCTCGCTACCACCAAAGTACGTGATCCCGATCCAGATGTGCGACATCTCGTCGATCGTTCGGCTTCCCGCAAAGACCCACTGGTCAGGATCGTGGTTGTACCGATTGTTCTCCGTGTTGTCCCAGATCGAAGTCATGATCAACACGGTCCCCTTCGGCAACAGTGGCCTCGCGTGCTCTTGGTACATGAAGGCCGTATGCCAGCCGTGGTCCCAGTTGAGCTTGTTGATGATCTCATGCCTACCATCGGGATAAATGGCCTCAACCATCTGATACTTACCACGCGAATGCATGTGACCTCTGAGGCTGTGAATCCGCGCCGGCTGGTCCAGCACATAGGTTCCGGTCTGCATCGCCTGCCCGTTCGGCGGGATGATCAGGTCGGCACGCCTCGCGAGCTGTTGGTCGTGCCCCGGGAAGCCTCCTGCTCCAGTGGACTGGTCAGCCCTGAACTGAATCTCGCCTGTCTCGAATTCCGGCTCTTCTCCCTCCGGGTAGAGCCACAGGCCCCATTGCACCGAAGCATCAACTTCTTCCCCAATCGGGAAGAAATGCATACCGAAATTCACCTGCGACCCCGGATAGATCACTTTGCCGGCATCGTCGGGCCAGATCTCACCCACCTTGCCAGACGGAGAATTCATCAGCCCCGTCCTTTCCCCATTGTCACCGATCAGCGTCGGCCCACCGTGGTGGAAGACATAACGAGTCTGCGGGTTCTTGGGTCTGGCTTCGATCGCCCTGGCCAAACGCTTCGTGGTCACCCCATCCCACGTTGCCGTCAAGTTCGGCCACTGGTCCTGCCCATTGGGCTTGACCAAGTAGGTAGGACTCTCAACGATTACGTCCGGCGGCCGGCCGAACACCTCTGTATACCTCCATGAATCCGTAAAGTCCGGCCATTCGATAGCGGGTGGCATGTCGCGCGGGTTACCCTCCGGCGCACCCGAATCGACCCACCCTTCAATGGTCTCAATCTCTTCGTCGGTCAATGACCAGTCGTTTTCGAAATCCTGGATCCCCAGCGTCTTATCGACGGGCCAAGGCGGCATCTGCCGTGAATGGACTTTCATCTTGATCAACGGTGCGAACAGTTTCGCCTCGTCGTAGGTGACGAGAGGCATCGGTCCAAACCCACCGTCCCTATGGCACGTCTGGCAATTCTCCTGCAGAAGTGGCGCGACATCCCTCGTGAATGTGATTTGGTCGTTGAGCTCCTGTGCTACGAGACCCTCGACCATCAGTAGCCCAACCGCAACCACCACCATCGATCCACCGATAAACCTCGTCCCATTCATTGCAAGTTCTCCTTTTGTTCAGCCGCCGAGACGGCCGAGGCGCGAAACTACCTTCACCAAATCCTAATAATGAGGATCTCTTAAAAACTACTCGTCCACCAAAACGCGCGCGGGACCGCCCTTACTGTGTGCAGTCAGGCTCGTGCGAAGCCTGATCATACGGTCTTGGCGCACATCCGGTCAAGACGAGATCGGATCAATAAGTGCGTGTAAACGTCTCAGGCGGCTACCGGTACAGCCGATGGTGAAGGTGCCCTCGCCCTCGATCACGTACTAGAACTTCGTGGCTCCGGGGTGCGCGGGATCTCGTGAGGGCACCCAGGACCGCGGTGGAACAACCGGGGTCGTCAGGGTTTCGATAGATCGGGTCGGGCTCTCCGGGTTGTCTGGTCTGGAAGGAGTGTGAGCGATTGGATCGAGAACGGTTCTTGGAGGCCCTCGTCGGCCCGGCCACGTTGACGCCCGAAGTTGGGCATACGAGCGGCCCCCTAAGCACGGACTTTCTGACGACGTTCGGTAGCATTGCCCAGCGTACCATGACGACGGGCTCACTTTCGGGAGAGTGGCTTAGGGCGGATGTGTCGATATCGTTCTAGGAGGGTGACCGGAAACGCAGGCAGTCCGACTGCGGTCGGAATGACGCAAGGGGCGACCCGATGAGACGTCCGGACATCTTGGTGGGACTCTGGTTAGCCGCCGCGAGTCTCTCGCAGGCCGTTGCGGGGGCGGGGGCGGGGGCTCAACAGGGCGCGACGAATGGGGAGTGGCGGACGTACGGGGGAGACCTCGGCAGTACCCGCTACGCTCCTCTGGATCAGATCAACGCCGAGAATTTCGAGGATCTCACTGTCGCGTGGCGATTCAAGACCGAAAACATGGGTTCCGTTCCGGACTACAACCTACAAGCCACGCCGCTGATGGTCGGAGGCGTCCTCTTCGCGCCCACCGGAGGTCGGGATAGGACAATCGTCGCGATCGACGGGGAGACGGGCCAGCTGATTTGGATGTATCGCCTGGCGGAGGGCGAGCGGGCCGAAAACGCCCCCCGTCGCCTCGCCGGGCGAGGGGTGGCCTACTGGTCCGACGGCGCCAGCGACGAGCGGATCTACTACGTCAGCACGGGCTATCAGCTGGTCGGGCTCGACGCAGGGACGGGCCTGCCCGTCCCTGGCTTCGGGCAGGACGGAGTGGTCGATCTCAGGCTACAGTTCGATCAGGACGACCTCGACCCTGAGACCATGGGCGTCGGGTTGCACGCGTCACCCATCGTAGCCGGGGATATGGTGATCGTCGGGGCCGCTCACCTTTCTGGTTCGCGTCCTCCCAGCTTCCGGAACGTCAAGGGGTTCGTGCGAGGATTCGACGCGCGAACCGGCGAGCGCCGCTGGATCTTCCACACGATACCGTTGCCTGGTGAGTTCGGTCACGACACCTGGCTCGAGGACTCCTGGACGTACACAGGCAACACCGGCGTGTGGGCGCAAATCTCGATCGACGAGGAGCTCGGCTTGGTGTACCTGCCCGTGGAAGGGGGGACCGGTGACTACTACGGTGGGCACCGGCCGGGTGACAATCTGTTCAGCCAGAGTCTCGTGGCGGTCGGGCTCGAAACCGGCGAGCGCGTCTGGCATTTTCAGATGATCCATCACGACATCTGGGACTGGGATCCACCGGCCGCGCCGATCCTCGCGGATGTGGTCGTGGACGGTCAGCCGCGCAAGGTCGTGGCTCTGCCGACGAAGCAGGCGTGGCTCTACGTCTTCGACCGTGAGACAGGCGAGCCGATTTGGCCCATCGAGGAGCGTCCGGTAGGCCAGACCGACGTTCCTGGAGAGCGGACCAGCGCCACCCAGCCGTTCCCGACGAAGCCACCGGCGTACGACCGTCAGGGGATCTTCATGGACGATCTCATCGATCTCACCCTCGACCTGAACCTCGAAGCTCGTGAGATCGTGTCGGACTACCAATTCGGGCCGGTGTTCACGCCACCGGTTCGTGCGACGTCGGATGGCCCCGTGGGCCACCTCATGGTTCCGGGCTCGGGTGGGGGCTCCAACTGGGCGGGGGGCTCCTATGATCCGGAGACCGGAATCGCCTACTTGTTCTCACGGACGGAGGTGCGGCTACTCACTCTGGATTCCGAGCCGGATCGTTCCGACATGGACTACATCCTGACATCGGGCCGGACCGTCACCGTTCAGGGGCTACCCTTGGTGAATCCGCCTTGGGGCCGAATCACGGCCATCGATGTGAACCGGGGCGAAATCGCTTGGCAGATCGCTCATGGAGAGACACCGGACGCGGTGAAGAACCATCCGGCTCTCCGGGGAATCGACCTTCCGCGAACCGGGTCTGGGCGCATCCTCGGCACCCTGGTGACGAAATCGCTCGTGATTGCCGGAGAGGGCGAGGTGACCACCACGGAGACCGGCGAGTTGGGCGCGATGCTCCGGGCCTACAACAAGGCATCGGGTGAGGAGGAGGGCACCGTGTACATGCCGGCACCGCAGACGGGCTCGCCGATGACCTACGAGCTCGACGGAAAACAATATCTGGTCGTCACCGTCGGCGGAGCGGGGCACCCGGCGGAGTTCATGGCATTCACGCTACCGTAAGCGCCCGGGCACCCTGATATCCGCGCGGGCGCTGGCCGGCTTAGGAATTCCGCCAGCGGAACCGGGAGTCCGCCGGCCTTCCCCTACAGGCACGCCGATCCGGTCCGACCGGCGTACTCGTCGTAAGTGTACGCGTCGTAGTGGTGAGAGGCTGCCCGCCTATCCTCTACCGGCCGATCGGCATGATCGGAAGCACCACGTGTGACGGGTACTGCGCGTTGTGATGGATCGTATTGTCCGCCTGGATGATCTGGCGGTTCTGGCCGAGCGGTTCACCTGTGTTCGGGTTCACGTCGAAGCGTGGGAAGTTGCTACTGGAAATGTCGATGCGGATCCGGTGTCCCCGCTTGAACACGTTCCCGGTTCCGAAGGGTCGGATCTCGAACTCGTAGATCTCGCCCGGGGTCATGAGCTCCTGCTGCGTGCGGCCACCGCGGTAACGTGACCGCAAAATGCCGTCCGCGAGGTTCATGTCGTATCCTTCAATGTAGTCCTCGCTGGGAGGGTAGACGTCGACCAGCTTTGCGGTGAAATCGGTGTCGACCGCCGTGGACGACCCGAACACGTGGACGGTGATCGGACCGACAACCGCCACGTCTTCGGTCAGCGGCTCGGTCTGGAAGACCACGACGTCCGAGCGTGCCCGTAGCGGTAGGTAGGGTAGCTCGGAGCCATAGAAGTCCGGATGTTCGCGCTGGTTGAAGGGGCCGTCTCCGCGGCCGTTCGCCATACGCAACCTACCGGACACATTCCCGCCGATGGTCGGGACGGGGTGCCTCGGATCGTAGGTGTAGGTTGTCGAGGGAGTGCCGCCACTGGGTGGCTCCGTCCTGAGGCTCCCGTCCGGATGGAAGTAGTAGGGTGTATCGCGCGCGTTGGGCAGCGGCCAGTCCGCGGCGTCGATCCATGAGCCCCCGTGAAAGAGCTTGCCCTCGGGTGTCTTGTGCCCGTCCCCGCTACCCATCAGGAAAAGCCGCACGGGCATGCCGCTGTTTACGCCGGTATCTTGGTCCTTGAGAAAGTGGTTGAACCACCGAAGCTGAAAGTCCGTGCCGAAATCCGGGATCGCCGCGTCCGGCCCGAAGTCCACGTCCCCGGTCGTGTGGCGGGTGTTACCGCCGTGATCCCACGGGCCGATGAGCATGTGGATCGGCGATTCCTTGAGCTTACTCAAGCCCATGTAGTTGTCGGTCGTAGACCTCAGCCAGATGTCATACCAGCCGCCGACATGTAGCATCGGTATGTCGGCCGTCTCATCGTAGTACTCACTCCAGTTGAGCCCCCGGCCACTCCAAAAGTCGTCGTAGTCCGAGTGGGTCCACTCGTTCAGCAGGTAGTTCTCGAACTCAGGAGAGGCGGCCAGCGGGCTGAGCCCCTTTCGGAGGGGGAGGACGTCCATCCAGTCGAACACACTCTCGTTGGCGATGTGCTCTCGTGCGACGTCAGAGGGCGCGTCTGAGCTCTGAGCCTGGCCCCAGGCCCAGGTCAGCTCGCGGCCGAGCTCGAAGGCCCCGCCGTGCCGGACTGCGTTGTCCCAAGCGTTCGAAAGCCCACCCATGTTGAGGATGGTGATTCCGAGGCCGGGACCATCGGACTTCGTCGCCTCGGCCTGAGTGTGCGCGCCGTACGACGTGCCCCACATGCCGACCTTCAGCGTGAACGGCTGATCCGATAACCATGCCAGCGTAGCATAGGCGTCCTGAGTCCCCAGGAGATCGTACTTCTTGAAGACGCCGTCCGACTCGTACCGCCCTCGGAGATTCTGCACCACGACGACGTATCCGTGTCGAGCGAAGTAACGGGCCTGATTCTCGACACCACCCTGCATTTCGTAGGGGGTTCGGTGCAGGAGAACGGGCAGCGGCTCCGCCACGACTCTCCCGTCTTTCACGGGTCGGTACACATCGGTGGACAAAGTCGCACCGTCGCCCATCCGCACCCTGACGTCCCGCTCCACGGCGACGTCGTCGTACATCTGCGCCCGAGTCGGCGAAGTGTGGATCGCGAATGTAGCCAAGGCGCCAATGGCGCAAATCAGGAAGCGCCCCATATCAAACCTCCGAGGATGGGATTGCCGGTCAGGTTAGCTGAACACTGTACGCCAAAGGTCGGCCGGTCAGCAACCCGCGGGCAGGCGGGTGGGGTATGCGGTGGGTTGGTGACGGGCCCGACCTGCACTGCCCAGCTTACATACCGGCTACCAGATACTTCGTAAACGCGGAACCCGCATCGAATAGCGAGGCGGGTCCCTCGGCCACGTAGACGTTGCCATCGGCGTCCACTCCCACGCCTTCGCCCGCCACGCCATGGTTCGGCCGGCTGTCGGAATCCCAGGGCGGAATGTAGGCCACGAGCACGTCCTGATCGACGGGCCCGATGCGGACGCCGTTCCTCCAGTTGATGTGTCGGACCCGGTTGGACTCGGAGTCGATGGCGTACACCATCCCGTCCTCGGTGATGAAGAGGTCGCTGATGCGCCCGTACTGATAGCGCGATTCCAGGTAGTTGCCCGACTGGTCGAAGATCTCGATGCGGTGGTTGCCCCGGTCCGCGACCCAGAGCCGGCCTTGAGAGTCGAACTCGAGGGCGTGTGGCGTGCGGAACTGACCGTGATCTGTGCCAATCTCGCCCCACTCCATGATGTACTCGCCGTCGGGCGAGTATTTGACGACACGGCCGGTCAGTCCCGTAGCGAGCCCTTCGTTCATCTGCTGCGCAGTGATCATGCCCTGACCACTGTGGCCGTCGGCGACGAAGATGCTACCGTCGGGTGCGACGATCACGTCATTGGGTTCCCAAAGGTGATCGCGGTCGTTTCCGGGCTGGCCGGCAGTGCCGAGGCTCAGGAGTAGCTCGCCGGTGGGGCTGAACTTATGGACCTGGTGACCTTTCGTGCGCTCGGCGTTGCCGGCGAAGTCCGTCACCCAGACGTTGCCCTCGGCGTCCGCATAGATGCCGTGGGGCGTCACGAAGATGCCGGCTCCGAAGTTCGCGATTACTTCCCCGGTATTTCGGTCGAACTTGAAGATCGGATCCACAGGGTTATTGTCGCAGTTGACCCCGGGTCCACCCGCCGAGCCCGATCCGCAGCGCTCGTACCCCCAGACATGTCCGTCCGTCGGGTCGATGTCGAGGCCGGCGGTGGAGCCCCACTCCCGTCCCTCGGGCA
>Ga0114996_10005190_pt1 | contig 15392 bp, 8 predicted proteins | sample ArcticOcean_MG_C_4_FD_87039 | JGI IMG/M metagenome (GOLD analysis project Ga0114996, IMG submission 87039) | Marine microbial communities from western Arctic Ocean - ArcticOcean_MG_CB4_134 | ecosystem: Environmental > Aquatic > Marine > Oceanic | place: Arctic Ocean: Canada Basin | collected...
ATCGGAATCGTCCGCCCAGGGTCTCGTCCAGGGTGCGGACGGCGATTCGTTGTGTGTCGGCGAGGAGCGAATGGAGGGGCGTCTCCGCAGTCGGCGCGCTCGCGAGCGCCGTGCCCGCGTTGGCTCGCCACCTCGCAGGCTGCTCGGTCTCGCCGGCCTGATCCGCCCAGATGGCTGCGACAGTCCATGCGACGGCGGCGTTCGCGCTGCTCTCTTGAAGTGCGTTCAGACCCGACGCGTCTTCTGCGATGAGGTATCGGAGAAAAGCGATCTCCGCTTTCCCACTCGGCGACTTGCCAGACCCGTTGATGCTCTTGACGAGGCTGTCGCGCTCCTTGCCCAGAGTGTGAACGACGTCATCCAACGTCGTCCGCTCCGCCTGCAGCGCTGCGGTTCGCACCGTCAGTCCCTTCTCGTTGTCCACCAGGTAGCTCTCGAGGGCGGCGAGCTTCTCCGAATCTCCCGCGAACTCGACGCGGGCCTCGTCAGCGCGTCGGGACAGTTCGTCGATCGCTTCGGTCTCGAGTTGAATCTCCCGCTCTGTTTTCCGGAGCTGGAATTCGCTGAGCGCGAGTTCGTTGGCACGCTGGACGAGGGTCGCGGTCTTCTCGGGGAGCGACTGTGTCCACTCCGAGAGGACCTCCGAGATCCGTGCGGGAGAGACGGCGTGGATGCGTGAACGACGCGTGGCGTCCAGGATCCGTCGAGCCACGCGCAGCACGTCATCCGGCCCGATCTCTCCGTAGGCAGCCAGGCGATCGAAGAAGAGCAGGGGGTTGTCCGCGGCCCGCAACCCAAAACCGATGAGATCCGCACGCTGCTGTGTGGTCAACATGTCTCGAATCACCGACGCCTGCAGTCGTGCGCTCGCCCGGGCGACCTCCTCGGGATCCACCGGGTTGGCTGCGATGTCCTTCATGGCCTCGTCGAGATGGCCGATCGCCTCCGTCAGCTCGTGCCCCGGGAGCATCCGGAAACCCCAGAAATAGAGATAGGGGTCCCGAACGGGGAGGAGAGAGGACTCGATTCCGGCGACGATGGGCTCGGGGCCGAAGACGAGCTGCTGCTTCAAGCGAGAGGACTTTCCGCCGTTGAGGATCTGGTCGATGATCTCGAGGATGGGCCAGTCCGGATCCGAGAAGGCCGGCACCCGGTACCCGATGCGGACGATCGGAGCCTCCACCTCGAGGAGGAGGTAGTCCTGGCGCTCCTCCGTCTGAGGGGGCTCCTCGCCGTGCGCTCGCGTCGGGATGTCCCGGGACGCCATGTCACCGAATTCAGCGTTCACCCACTCGACGACCTCGTCCGTGTTGAAGTCCCCGACCACCACCATGTACGCGTTGTTCGGCGCGTAATGCGCCCGGTGGTACGCGCGGGCTTCCTCGAGCGTGATGCGGTTGAGATCGCGCATCCAGCCGACCGTCGGCCAGTGGTAGCTGTGATCGCGGAACGCCGTGGCGTCGAGGAGCTCGCTCATCGCGCCGTTCGGGTCGTTGTCGGTGCGGAGAAGGCGCTCTGCCTTGACGACCTCGCGCTCTGGCTCGAGGGAGAGGAAGCTCATGTCCATGTTGCGCACCCGGTCGGCTTCCAGCGAGATGATGCGCTGGAGATGGGCCGAGGGGATCTTCTCCCAGTAGCAGGTGGCGTCGAGCCAGGTCCACGCGTTCAGCTTCCCGCCGAGGGCGTACACCTCTTCAAAGAACTGGGGATGGTCCGGCGTTCCACGAAACATCATGTGCTCGAAGAAATGACTGAGTCCGGTGATGCCGTGGGCGTCACCCACTCCCTGCTCTTCATCGCCCGAGCCCACCTGAAACCACATCTCGAAGGTCACGAGCGGGGCGCTGTGATCCTCGAGGGTGTAGATCTTCAGCCCGTTGGGCAGCGTCGTCAGCGTGATGTCGGGTCGAAGGCTGTTCGTACGACTGCCCTCGTCTTCAATGGATTCGGCGGATGCCATCATGGGGCTCACTATCACGAGAAGCGCTGGCAGCAGCGCTCGTTGGGTCCAGCTTGTCATCGGTCACTCCGATGCTGTCAGGGGTGAGGGAGGGTCCTTTCACGTCCGCGGTGAGAGGTTGGTTGATCACGTAGTCCTCGTTGAGCCATTTGCTCATGTCGATGGCCTGGCAACGCTCCGAGCAAAACGGCAGGAATGGGGCCGGCGCAGCGGGGGTTTGTGAGGTATTGCAGGTCGGACAGGGCATGGCCATTCCCAGGTCAGGAGATGCAGGTCGCGGGATGTTCCCCCGTCCTCATTTTGGAAGTCAAGGCCGGAAGGCACAAGCGCTCGCCGGGATTGGCTCCCCGGGGACGCGGATGCTAGGATGCCTCTCGGCGAGGCACCGCCGCTGGAGATCGCATGGGACTTTTGTACTTCGTAGCCCTCCTCGGTGGGCTCATCTTCTTTCACGAGTTCGGGCATTTCATCGTGGCGCGGATGTGCGGCGTGCGCGTGCTTGTGTTTTCGCTTGGATTTGGGCCGCGATGGACCGTCTACCGTTCGACGCGCTCGGGAACAGAGTATTGCGTGAGCCTGCTCCCGCTCGGCGGCTATGTGAAGATGCTCGGCGAAGATCCGGAAGAGCCGCTTCTCGCTGAAGACGCGCCTGATTCGTTCAACAATCAGGCGCTCTGGAAGCGCTTTCTGATCGTGTTCGCGGGTCCGTTCTTCAACCTGATTCTCCCCGTGTTCATCTTCTTCTTCATGGCGCTCGGCGCGTCGGAGCTTCCCTCTTCTGAAATCGGGATGGTGATGCAGGGCGGCCCCGCCCAGGCGGCGGGCATGCAGGGGGGGGATCGCATCGTCGAGATCGACGGCGAGGCCGTGGACTACTGGTGGCAGCTCCATGAGCGGATCGCGGGTTCGGCCGGCGTCCCCCTCGACGTGACCTGGGAGCGCGCTGGGGAGCGGCAGTCTGCGATCATCACCCCCGCTGCGCATCAGATCGCACGGGCTCCACAGATCGGCCTGGTCGATACCGTGGGCCAGATCCGCGTGGGGATGGACCATCTCCGCCCCATCATCCACGTCGCGCCGGGCAGCACCGCGGAGGCGGCCGGGTTGCGAAGCTGGGATCGCATCCTCGCGGTGGATGGAGAGCCCTTCTCTCGATGGTATGAGGTCGAGCGACGTCTGCGTTCGGCGGCCGGGGGCAGCGTGACGGTGAGCGTCACGCGCCTGGAGCGGGGGTTTGGTTCGACGGCGGGAGTGGAGTTCGATGCGTTCGCCAGCGAGGCCCAGAGCGTCGTGCTGGCGATTCCCACGGGAGCGCATCCGCTCGATGGACTGGGGTTGGCGCAGTCCGAGGCGTTCGTGTTTGAAGTGGAGGAGGGGACTCCCGCGGCGGATCAGCTCCAGCTGCAGCCCGGGGATCGTCTGCTCGCCCTTGACGGAGAGCCCGTGCAGCGGTGGCGCTACATGCTGGGGCGCATCCACGAGGCGCCCCAGAAGGAGCGGATGCTGAAGATTCAACGCGGGGGGGAGGTGTTCACCCGGCCCTTCACGCCGATGGAGGTGACGGTCCGCGGGGAGTTCAACAACGAGGCGAAGAAGATCGTGTTCGGCGCCGAGAACTTCAGCGAAGTGGGGTTCCCCGAGGACGTGGTCAACGAGCATCTGATCGTGTTCGCGCTGCATCGGGCGTTCGGGGAGACCTGGGCGAGCATTCGGTTGAACTTGTACGCGATCGGCGGACTCTTCGTCGGGACCGTGCCGATGGACCAGCTCGGCGGACCGATCTTCATCGGCCAACTCGCCGCGAAGACGGGAGAGAAGCAGGACAAGGCGCGATGGTTTTTCGGGATCATGGTGATGCTCTCCATCAACCTCGGCCTCTTGAATCTCCTGCCCATCCCCATGCTGGACGGAGGACACCTGATGTTCTTCGCGATCGAAGCGGTGAAGCGAAGCCCCGTGAGCTTGCGGACCCGGCAGATCGCCGCCTACGTGGGCCTCTCGTTCATCCTCATGCTGATGGTCCTCGTCTTCAAGAACGACCTCTCGCGCCTCTTCGACACCCTCTAGGAGACCCGGATGCCTCGGGAAGACGCCGCCTGGCCGCGATTCACGCTCGGCGTGGAGACCGCGACATTGACGCTCAGCGTCGCGTTGCTCGATGGCGAGGAATGCGTCGAGGAGCGCACGACGCATGCGCCTCGGGGGCATGCCTCCCTTCTCCTCCCCGAGATCCAGGGGATCCTCCAGGGGGTCGGCTTGGGACCGGCGGGACTGGATTTGATCGCCGTGTCCCTCGGGCCAGGGTCGTTTACCGGGATCCGCATCGGCATGTCCACGGCCCGTGCGCTCGCCTGGGCGTGCGGCGTCGAGATCGTGGGGACGTGCAGCCTGGCGGCTCTCGCCGAGGGGGCGGGCGTGGCAGAGGGTCTCGTGGCGTCGTCGTTGGACGCTCGCAAGAGAGAGGTCTTCGGGGCGATTCACCGCGTTGATTCCCAGGGGCGTGTGGTCGAGACGCTTTGCCCACCCACCGTGGAATCTCCGGCTTCCTTTGCGGCGCGTCTCGACGCCCTGGAGGGAGAGGCTGTGTGCGTCGGTGAGGGGTTCACGGTCTATCCGGACATCGTGGGGCGCCATCTCCGCGGCGACTCGGATCGGGACACGCCCCTCGGCAGCGTGGCGGCGGGAATCGGGCGTCGTCGAGCGATCGCAGGGGAGAGGCCGGGAGTGGAGGCGCTTCAGCCGGTCTATCTGCGGCGCTCGGACGCGGAGATTCAGATCGGTCCGCCCACAGGTGAAACGCTGATCGAGAAACGCCGCTGAATCCGACCTGTTTTTTGACACGGATCGGGGTCCGGATCACACTGTTTTACGTGTCATCGTCTCACGATTGGTTCTCCGGAACCGCCATCCTTTCAATTCAAACCCATGGGGGGAACGCATGCCTCACGCTGCAACGATCCAGTGTGTGCCCAAAGCGCGTCTAGAGGATCTGCGAGAGGAACATCGGTCGCTGGAAGAACGCTTGTCTGTCCTCGTAGGACATGAGCGGCTGACGCCCGATGAAGCGTTGGAGGCGAGACGCCTCAAAAAACTCAAATTGCGCATGAAAGACGCCATGGGCGCCCACGCGCACGCCGGAGCCTGAGGCCCCGTGGCGTCGACGCGATTGCAGGTGGTCGCTGCCGTTCTCCGAGATGAGGTCGGGCGAGTTCTCGTGGTGCGTCGCGGGGAGGCGATGGCGCATCCGGGCTGTTGGGAGTTTCCAGGCGGCAAGGTCGAGAGCGGCGAGTCGCTCGGAGAGGCCCTGTCCCGGGAGCTTCGCGAGGAGCTGGATCTTCAGATCGAGGCCGGAAACGTGCTCTTCAGTGAGACGCTCCCGATCGATGATTGCGTGCTGGAGATCCACTTTTTGGAGGGGCGGATCGCGTCGGGATCCACTCTCGTGCTGGGAGAGCATGATGCCCTCGACTGGGTGGCGCCCGATCAGGTGGCTGCGCTGAAATTGGCCCCCGGAGATGTCGGGTTCGCACAGAGAATGGAGACGATTCTTTCTTCCCCATGAGAGGGGAAGGTCTTGGAATTCCAAGCGGTTGTCCAGGTTGACGGATTCTTTGGCGGGGTGCTAGGTTTTGCTCGATCCGGACCGCCGGGTCCTCGGAGCGCGAACAACTGCGCGGAGGAAGTGGGATGGCGGCTAGACAAACCAAGTACATCTTCGTGACCGGTGGCGTGGTGTCTTCTCTCGGGAAGGGCCTCTCAGCGGCTTCGCTCGCGGCGCTCCTCGAGGCCCGCGGCCTGAAGATCTCGATGATGAAGCTGGATCCCTACATCAACGTGGATCCTGGGACGATGAGCCCTTTCCAGCATGGAGAGGTCTATGTCACGGACGATGGTGCCGAGACGGATCTCGATCTTGGGCACTACGAGCGATTCACCTCGGCGCGCATGAGCAAGGCGAACAACTTCACGACGGGTCAGATCTACGAGTCGGTGATCCAGAAAGAGCGTCGCGGCGAGTATCTCGGGCGCACGGTCCAGGTGATCCCCCACATCACGGACGAGATCAAGGCGAACATCGTCGCCCCGTCCCAGGACTACGATCTGGTGATCGTCGAGGTCGGCGGGACGGTGGGTGACATCGAGAGCCTGCCCTTTCTGGAGGCGATTCGTCAGCTTCGCCTCGAGGTCGGCCATCAGAACGCGATCAACATCCATGTGACCTTGGTGCCCTACATCGCGGCGGCTGGTGAGGTGAAGACGAAGCCGACGCAGCATAGCGTGAAGGAGCTCCGCCAGATCGGCATCCAGCCCGACATCATCCTGTGCCGGACGGATCGTCCCATCGCGCTGGAGCTCAAGCAGAAGATCAGCCTGTTTTGCAATGTTCCGGTGGAGGCCGTCGTCTCTTGTCAGGACGTGTCCACGATCTACGAACTCCCCCTCGCGCTTCACGGGGAGGGCCTCGACCAGCAGGTGACCCAGCTGCTCAACATCTGGTCGACGGAGCCTGTTCTGGACGAGTGGGAGGAGATCGTCCAGTGCATCAAGGAGCCGGAAGGCACGGTGCGCATCGGGATCGTCGGGAAGTACGTCGAGCTGTCCGAGTCCTACAAGAGCCTGAACGAGGCGCTGACGCATGGCGGGTTTCCGAGCAAGATGAAGGTGGAGTTGGTGTACGTCGACTCCGAGGCCATCCGGACGCCTGCCGAGGCGGCCGAGGCGCTTGAGAAAGTCGACGGGGTCCTCGTCCCTGGTGGGTTCGGCCGGCGGGGGACTGAGGGCAAGATCCTGGCGATCCAGTACGCTCGCGAGAACAAGGTGCCCTTCCTCGGGATCTGCCTCGGAATGCAGCTCGCCGTGGTCGAGTTTGCCCGGAACGTGGTGGGACTCGAGGGCGCCAATTCGACGGAGTTCGACGAGTCGACGGACCATCCGGTGATCGACCTGATGCTTCAGCAGCGTGCGCTCGCGGACAAGGGCGGCACGATGCGCCTCGGGGCCTACCCGTGCGCTCTGAAAAAGGGGTCGCTCGCGTCCGAGGTGTACGGAGCGGATTCCATCAGCGAGCGGCATCGCCATCGATTTGAGGTCAACAACGCCTACCGCGACCAGCTTGAGAAGCGGGGGATGAAGGTCTCCGGCCTGTCGCCGGACGGCAACCTCGTGGAGATGGTCGAGATCCCGACTCACGAATGGTTTCTTGGGTGTCAATTCCATCCCGAGTACCAGAGCCGCCCCGTTGCACCCCACCCGATCTTCACGAACTTCGTCGAGGCGGCCGCCGCGGCCGCTGCCGACCACGACGAAGAAGTCTCCGCCGCCTGAATCCTGCAGCGCTCAAAAACCCTCCCCAGCAGAGCGAAGTTTTTGCCGCGCCCTCGCGTGCGTGAGACGCTTGATTCAGCGCAAACGGCTTGAATTGTTGGCTTGATGGGGCGGGGATTCCACATGGCGCGGACCGGTACACATTCCATTCCTTCGACGGGGGCGACGCCCAAGGCGAAGAAATCCGCGAAGAAGAAATCCGTCCAGCGGGTGAAGAGCGAAAAGCGCACCACGGACAAGGTGCAGCTCGAGGTCCATGGTCTCATCATCGTCGCCTTCGGCCTCCTGCTGGCCATGTCTCTTCTGTCGTTTCGACCGGAGGACGTGAACATCGACGCCCGGGCGACCGAGGGGATCGCCAACTGGATCGGCCCCGTCGGCGCGCACGTCGGCAACATCTTCCTTCGCACGTTTGGTCTCGGAGCGTTCTTCCTCAACATCGCCCTGATCGCGCTGGGCGTGGCGGTGCTGTTCGGCAAGCGAACCCCCATCAATCGACGCGTTTCGCTGCTCACGACCGGCGCGCTGACCTCCACTCTCGTTTTGCTCCACATCCTCGGCGACGGGACGCGGATGCTCGGTGTACAGACAGGAGGCTTGATTGGCGCGTACGCAGGGGAGGGGATGCGCATGCTCGTGTCCACCGCAGGCACGCTCCTCGTGGCTGCGACCGCGCTCCTCGTCACGTCGATGCTCCTCCTTCGCGTCACGTTCAGCGCGATGATGCGCCGGGTCACGGATCCGCTGAAGCGAGGGTTTGCGGAGATCCATCAGCGTTTTGAGCAATGGCGCGCTCGTCCACGGGCGATCGGAATGAAGAACCTCGTGGCGATCACGGGGGCGGATCACGCGGCGAATGACGACGACCATCTAACGGATCGCGAGACACGCATCGGGAAGCACTCCAGCCCCGTGGTGATGGTTCCGCCGATTCCCGAGGATGCGTTCGATGCGCCCGAACAGCCGCCCTTCGATCCGGACGCGGTGGAGCTCCCGGCAGACTGGGATCCCGATGCGCCTCTCGACACTCCCGAGGAGGCGGAAGTCATCCCGATCGCCGACCCGACGTCTCCAGTGACAGCGATTGCCGAGCCCGTCGAGGAGGTCGCTCAGGATCCGAAGATCGTGGAGAGCGACGCGATGCGAAAGGCCCGCACTCCGTTGATCGCGGGGGAGCAGGTGAGCCTGCCGATCACGGGCATCCAGGAGAAGGAGGAGTACGCGGTTCCTCCGCTTCATCTGTTGGATTACAGTCCACCAAATGGCGAGGTGCTGTCCCGACAGGTCCTGAAAGACAACGCGACGATCCTCGAGGAAAAGCTCGATGACTTCGGGATCGCGGGACGCGTGGTGGAGATACACCCTGGACCCGTCATCACGATGTACGAGTTCGAACCTGCTCCCGGGATAAAGATATCCAAGATCGCCAACCTCACGGATGACCTCTCGATGGCGCTCGCGGCGCTGCGCGTGAGAATCGTCGCTCCGATTCCGGGCAAGAGCGTGGTCGGGATCGAGGTGCCCAACAAGGCGCGGGAGATCGTCTACTTGAAGGAGATCCTCTCGGACGAGGGCTACTCGAAGGCGAAGAGCAAGCTGACCATCGCGCTTGGGAAGGACATCGTCGGTTATCCTCGAGTCGCTGATCTTGGCAAGATGCCGCACCTTCTGGTGGCGGGTTCGACGGGCAGCGGGAAGTCCGTCGCCGTCAACTCGTTCATCTGCTCGCTCCTCTACCAGGCGACTCCGGACGACGTCCGATTCATTTTCGTCGATCCCAAGATGCTGGAGCTGAGTCCATACGAAGGGATCCCCCATCTGCTTCTGCCCGTCGTGACGGATCCCAAGATGGCGTCCGTCGCGTTGAAGTGGGGCGTCGCTGAGATGGAGCGCCGATACAAGGTGCTCGCCGAGTCCGGTGTACGAAATATCCAGAGCTACAACACACGCGTGGAGCGCATCCTCACCGAGCTGGAGGCGGAGAAGACGTCCAAGAAGGGGCCGGGCAATCGGGCGATCGTCCTCGAGGAAGAGGACCTGGAAGAGGGCGCTCTCGATTCGGCTCCGGAGGTCGCGGCGGAGGAGGATCTCCCCGAGAAGCTCCCCTTCATCGTCATCGTGATCGACGAGCTGGCGGACCTGATGATGGTGGCGAAGAAGGACGTCGAAATTTCCATTGCGCGCCTCGCACAGATGGCTCGCGCTGCTGGAATTCATCTGGTCATCGCAACCCAGCGTCCCTCGGTGGACGTCATCACGGGCCTGATCAAGGCGAACTTCCCAGCCCGTATGTCTTTCCAGGTCAGCTCGAAAATCGACTCCCGAACGATCCTCGATCGCCAAGGCGCCGAGAATCTCCTCGGCCGTGGCGACATGCTCTTCTTGCCGCCCGGCAACTCTGCGTTGACGCGAATTCACGGCTGCTTCGTGAGCGACGACGAGGTGAGCAAGATCACCGAGTACTGGCGCGGGCAGGGCAAGCCCCAGTACTCGATGGATATCCTCGCGGAGGCTGAGGACGGAACCGAGATGCTCGACGAGGCCGACTACGATGAGCATTACGACGAGGCCGTGGCCATCGTCGCCCAGACACGTCAAGCCTCGATTAGCTATCTCCAGAGGCGCCTGAAGATTGGCTACAATCGCGCCGCCCGCATCATCGAGGTGATGGAGAAGGAAGGCGTGGTCGGGCCGCAGAACGGATCATCGCCCCGAGAGGTCTTCGTCCAACCGGTCTAGCCCTCGATTCTCGCCGGATTCCACTCGACCCGCCTAGCGACGACTTCGAAGTCCCGGCCAGAGTCCGTGGATGAAAAACAAGACCATCGCGATGTGACAGAGCATCAACATCCAATCGCCGGTGCGGGTGAAGAGCGTCTCCATGGTCAGCAGAGGGACGCGCTCTGAGATCGCCTCCATCGACTCCAGCGACGTGTGCTGGAGGATGCGTCCGTTGGCGTCCACGAAGGCGCTGACCCCGGTATTGGTGGATCGCACGAGGAACCGGCGGTTCTCCACCGTCCGAAAGACCGCGAGCGCCAGATGCAGCCAGGGCTCTGACGTGCGCCCGAACCACGCGTCATTGGTCACGTTGATCAAGACCTCCGCTCCCTTCCCGACCACGCGACGGGTGAAGCGGGGGAGGATGTCCTCGTAGCAGATCAGGACTCCCAGGCGATGCCCCTCGTGCGTGAGGGTCGTGATCGTCTTCCCGGGTGAAAAATGAGACGCCTGCGGCAACCACTCGTAGAGGATCGGAAAGAGATCTCCGAAGGGAATGTACTCTCCGAAGATCAGGAGGTGGTGCTTGTCGATTCCCCCCTGAACCCCGCCCGCTGCGTCGACCAGGATCGCCGTGTTGTAGTGGGGGTTGTCCACGACCCCATCTTCCCAGGTGACCGCCCCGAAGAGCGTCGGCGTTCGAAATCCCCGGAGTAGAGCTGTCTTATCCCGAGGATGCACTCGGTCCCGGGGTGTCGCCTCCGCCGCGGTGGCTCCCTCCGGCAAGGGAGTCGGAGACGTGTAGATCGCTGCCACGTCTTTCGGAAGCACGGGCCCCCGCTGATAGTCGAGTCCCGTCACGGCCGACACGGGGGCTTCGCTGGGAAGCGAGGCGACCCGCCAGTCGCCGTCGCCGCCTCTCTCGAGCAGGTCCCCGGACGCGGTCACAGCAAAGATCCTCCCATCCAGGAGGCCATGCACATCCACGAAATCCGTCGAGACCCCGCTCTGCTCGATCCGCCATCGGAAGCCGTCGTAGCGGAGGATCCGACCCCGATCTCCGACGACGATGACAGAATCCGGCGCTGTGCCCCACACGGAGCGGAGCGTGGATCCGGCGCTGGAGGGCACCTCGCGCCAAGTCCCGCTCGAGCGAATGAGAAGAGCGCCATGTGCGCCGACTGCGACGGCCTCTCCCCCATGCGCGATCCACACGTCGTGGAGGTCATTGGACGTCGGAGACGCGACGACCTTCCAGCCCTTGCTCCCTCGCTCGACGATTCGTCCGCCCGAACCCACCGCGATGATCAGAGGCGCGTCGGGGGACATGGCGAGGCCGAGGATCCGCCCCCCGCCCGGGATCCGCTCGGAGCGCACCTCTCCCGCGGCGTTGATGTGAACCGCCGTTCCAGATTCGCTCGCGGCCCAGACCGCCGTACGTCTCCCCTCGCCGTCGACCTGACCGGCGACATGTGCGAGGGCTTCCCCCACGCCGGAGTCGAACGCCTTCCAGGTGCGCCCGTCATGGTGAAGGAGGAGCCCCCCGTCGCCCACGGCGTAGACGCTGTTTTCAAATCCCGACCAGACCGCCCGGAGGCGTGCGTCGCCGATTCCCGGAGGCAGCTCCGAGTCCGGAGCGACCCATTGCTCCCCTCTCCGCTCGTGTAGCGTGCCGTTTGCCCCCACCGCGACCGCCATGAGATCCGAGCGCTTGAACCAGACGTTGCCGAGAGGCAGATAGGAGGACTCCGGCCATACGATCAGATCGACGCCCTCCGCCTCGAGCTGGGCCGAGAGCCGTTGGTGCTTGACCAGATTGAAGCGGAGTTGATCGCGACGAGCTTCGTAGGTGAGGCCCCTCGCCTCCTTCTCGAAGATCCCGACGTCGGCTTCCACCATCCCCACTTGGAGAGCCGGTGCTTCCGCCATGACAGTGTCTATTTGAGCCATGCGGATCACGCCGAAGATCAACGCCAGCACGAAGAGGCCCCCACAAATCTGCACGAGGCGATAGGGCGGCGCCGTTCCGTCCAGGCGAGTCTCCAGCCAGCGGTATACCGTGACGTTGACGAGAACGAGGAGGAACGTCAGCCCCGTCAGTCCGAGAATCTCCACGATCTGGATGATGACGGTGAACGTGTACTGCCCGTTCGCGAAATACCAGGGGAAGATGAGCGGAACCAGGGACTCGGCGACGACAAAGGCCACGGGCGCTGCGATCGCGAGCGGAATTTGGAACCGACGATGAAAGAGGGAGACACCGCCCGCAAACAAAGCAAAAACAAGCCCCTGATAGAGAGCGTTCAGTCCACAGAGAGCCCAGGCAGCCCACGCCGGAAGATGGCCGAAATCCAGGAGGAGGTCGGAAATCCAATAGAATCCCCCGAGGTTCGTGACAAATCCGGTGAGGAGCCCCAGAAGGAAGGCTCCCTTTGGCTCGCGCTGTCGGATCGCGAGCAGGAGCGGGACCAACGCCACCCATTGGAGAAAAGGGAGCTCGATCCCCGCGCCGTTTGGAAAGGAGAGGAACACCCCACATCCCGCCATTGCGGCGAGGAGCATCGCCGCGCCTGGCCGGGGCCGAGGCGGCTCTGTCTTTCGTGTTTTTCGGGGCTTCCCCATGTCCGCGCCTCGTGCTGATCGCTTGGACCTTCCTTTGTCAGGCACGCTCCGTCAAGGGCGCCCATCCCCGAGCGCCCCCAGGATGTTTCGAGGGTCCAGTGTGGCCTTGATGGCCTGGAGATGGCGTGTGGAGCTTCCCCCTGACGCATACCAGAATCCGAGCGCCTCCGTCGCCTTCTTGCGTGCGAATGCGCCCCCTCCCGAGAGCACCACTCCGACGCCTGTCATCCGCTTGACCCGAAAGGGCTTCGGCTTGCTTCCGGCGTTCCATGCCTCCACGAACGCAGCAAACGCGGTCCACGAAAGCGCGAGATCGTCGCCCATCGGGGCGATGCCAGGCGGCACCCCCGGTGCGTCTTCCATGGGCACGTCCAGCGCCCCGGAGAGCGCGCTCCGTGCCGCGCTCACTTCCGCTGCGGTTCCGTGCAGCGAAGCCATGACATGGGCCGCGCCATCGGACCCGACGTCGATCTCCAGCAGATGCGGGCGAACCTGCTCCTGAAGCACCGTTCCGAGTCCCGTGATTCGCCCGACGGGCACATCGGCCACCACCACCAGCTGGGCTTCCGGCCACGGATGAACGCGGAGGGACACCTCGCTCAGGATCCCCAATCGCCCACGCGTTCCCAGGAGAAGCTGCTTGAGGTCGGGTCCCGTCGCACGGCGCGGAGCGGGCGTGCTCGTGATCACGCCGCCGCCGGGGAGGACGGCCTTGAGGGCACGGACTCCGGCAGTGGGTGACTCATGACGCGCCCCCCATCGGACGGGGACAGCGCCCGAGAACACGGCCCCCAGGGTGTGGGGAGTCTCCCCGTGCGTGCTCCAACCGAGCATCAACTCCCGCTCTGCGAGGCGACTCTGGAGGACAGCCACGGACACCCCAACCTGCACACGAACGAGGTGGCTCTGATCGTCGAGTTCGAGGATGCGATCCATTCCCGTCATGTCGATGCGCACGGCCCCGCCGGGAATGATCGGCGGTCGCCCATCGGGGGTCCGCCCTCCCACGCGAAGGGGGATCCCCTCCTCGCCGACGATTCGAACGGTCTTGAAGATGTCTCCTTCGCCGCGGGGATGCACGATGATCGTCCACGCGTGCTCATCGTCTCTCGCTCCAGGGAGGATCTCGATGCGCGCTGCCGGGAACACTCCCTTCAGCTGGCGGCTGAGGTTCTTGAACACGTCCGTCATGACCGCCCCCTGCCGGAGTCCGGCGGCGCGTCGGGGAGGAGCTTCCCGGGGTTCAGGATCCCCTGGGGGTCCAGTTGGCTTTTGACCGCCGCATAGAGTTCCCACCCGTCTCCCATCTCCCGGGCGAGAAATTTGCGCTTCAGCAGCCCGATCCCGTGATGGTGGCTGATGGCGCCTCCGCATCGAAGGACGGTGTTGAGCGCGTCGTCCCATACCCGTGTGTGCAACCCCTCGGTCTCCGCGAGCGTTCCGCTCGACCCCGCGAACGTGAACTGGATGGCGCATCCTTCGGGATAGGCGTGGGAGAAATGAGTCACGACGAGCGCATGGCTCGCGATGACGCGCCGCACCTCGTCATGGACTTCCATGGCGCGGCCCCAGGTCGCTGACACCTCGATCGTGTCCACAAAGGCCCCCCCCTCAAACACGGCCGTGGCGCTCGAGGGCGCATGCAGACAACCGTCGAGCCAGCTCTGCCCGGTCTCATCTCCGAGGTCCTCGGCGCCGAACTTCTCGAGCAGTCGCCGGACGCGATCCGCATCCTCGGCTACGCGCGCGGGCCCTCCCTCCAACGCGGCGATGAGGAGCGATTTCCCCGAGCCTGAGACGAGTCCAATGACGCGATTGGTGATCCGGGGATTGGCGAACGCCGTGTAGAGCGCACGCCCCCTGGACGACTCGAAGAGCGGCCGAAACGTGTCGACAAGCATCCCGCGGAGTCGCTCACCAGCGCTGCTCTGTGATCCGCCCTCCATCACCTCATCCGTCGACACCTGGAGAAACGAGGCCAGTCGCGAGGCGCTCGCCCCGTGCTGAAAGGAGAAGCCCGTTCGGCGAGCGAGGAAGGTGTCGAAGGGGTCGTAGAGTCTAAGAACCCCGGGACGAATGCCTGCGTGCATCGCCTCGCGCATGGCCGCGACGCCGTCCTCGAAGCGATCGACGAGGAATCCCCGCGCCCAGCGCGCTTCTGGTGCGCGATGTACCCGGAGAAGCGCGCGGGTCACGACACCGAGAGTGCCCTCGCTTCCGACAAACACGGGGGTGAAATCGATCTCTTCCTGCGTCCCGAAACTACCTGTCTGGAGCACTTCGCCCGCCCCAGTGACCACCTCGAGCCCGAGGACGAGATCCTCGATCTTGCCGTAGAGGCTCGCGAGCTTTCCCGCGGAACGGGTCGCGATCCACCCCCCGACGGTCGAGCGATCCATGGACGGCGGGAAGTGCCCGAGAGTCAATCCGAGGGCGTTCAAATGACCTTCCAGAATGTCGCCGGAGACGCCCGAGTCGACATCGACTGTCAGCGCGATGGGGTCGACTCCATGGATTTGACTCAACCCCTTGAGATCCATCGCCACGCCTCCGCGCACGGGCACCGTCCCTCCGCAGATCCCGCTCGCCCCCCCGACGGGGACGATCGGTACGCCCTGCTCGGCGCAGGACACGACGACGCTTCGAACCTCCTCGGTAGAACACACCTCGACGACGTGATCGGGGAGAGCGCGCGCAGCGCTGCCCATCATCTCCCGGAGGCGCAGGCGCGGCCAATGGTCGCCGCTGTAGTGCATGCGCTTCG
>Ga0114996_10005193_pt1 | contig 15386 bp, 9 predicted proteins | sample ArcticOcean_MG_C_4_FD_87039 | JGI IMG/M metagenome (GOLD analysis project Ga0114996, IMG submission 87039) | Marine microbial communities from western Arctic Ocean - ArcticOcean_MG_CB4_134 | ecosystem: Environmental > Aquatic > Marine > Oceanic | place: Arctic Ocean: Canada Basin | collected...
CGCCTCGCCCGGTTTGAGCCAGCCCTCGGGTGTGGCCCGTCCGGGCAGCAGCGTCGCGTCGAACAGGATGCCACGGGTCACGATGCCGTCCCGTACTGCGTGGATGCTGCCCTGCGGGCACCCGCCGGTGGCTTCGATCGCCTCCATCGGCACGCCGTTGTACCCCTTGCCCTTGTACATGACGTGGCAGCCGACCGCATCGAGGTGACTGTGGATGGCGCCGTGATAGGTGCCGGTGTACTGATACCGGTCGGACGCGCCACTGGCGCTGACCCGGAGCACCTCGCGGTCGAGATAGGTGGCGCCGTCCACGGCCGGCGCCTGGATGATGTCGTGCGCGAGCGAGACGCTGATGCCCTCGGTCACGAGCGCCGCCGCCGCCTTCCGTGTCTCTGTTGTGATGAAGTTCGCTGCGCCCAGCTCGTCGTCGGCGCCCCACCGGCCCCAGTTCGACAGCTCGTCCATGGCGCGTACGAAATCCGCTTCGGTTCTCAGCGAAGGGCGCTCCTGGGTCTGTCCGGCGGCTGTCGCCAGCGTGACGGCACACAGTGCGATGCTGGCGGCGTAGAGGTAGCGGGCGGTACGGGTCGTCATCGTGGCTCCTCGTGCAGTATCTGAGCAGTTCGGGTCGGGTGGGCCCGATTATACCTGTGCTTAGACGGGGGCCTGGCCCCGAGCGGACGAAGATTTGGTACGATGGCAGGCACATGCTGTGGTCCAACATGCCGATCGTCCGCACCGTTCCGTTCTCGACCCGGTGGCTCGCGGCCGCCGTCCTCGCCCTGATGGCCGGCGGCTGCGGCGGCGATGCGCGGGTCGAGCCGGACCCAACGCCGCTCGCCCCCGTGGCAGCGGCACCGGTCGATACGGGCCTTGGCCAGATCGTCGGCACAGCCCCAGCCGTCACCCGTGGGGTCGTGTCGATCGTCCTGCTCGATCCGGTCGCTGACATCGACGTGCCGTTACCGGAAGAGGTCGCTGTCATGGACCAGTACGGCCGGATGTTCAATCCGGGGTTTCTGCTCGTGCGAGCCGGGCAGACCGTGAGATTCACAAACAGCGAGGACGACCTGCACACCGTTCACGCGAAGGACAGCGCCGGCGAGTCGCTGTTCAACGTGGCCACCCTGTGGGGCAGCCGCTACGAGTACACCTTCGACCTCGCGGACGACTATAAAGTAGTGTGCAACACCCACACCGAGATGGAGGCCGACATCATGGTCGTCTCCAGCCCATACGCCGTGGTGGCCGACACGGACGGCGCCTTCGCCCTGCCGGATGTGGTTCCGGGAATCTACACGGCCACGCTGGTGAGGGGGACAGAGCGGCACGAGCTCCAGCTGGAGATCGTGGCGGGTCGGAACGAGCTGGATCTGACGGCCTTGTAACCCAGATGTTTCAGCGGATGCTGCCCACCAAACAGGTGTTTTTCGGGACAGGCTGGGGCCCCCCGACGGGCCAATGCTGGGGTCACGCGATTTTACCCCCCCCCCTTACGGGCGGATTACCGCCCGGCTGTCCACGTTGGGGAGAGAGTGCCCGGTTCTCGGGGCGAGGTCAAGGCCAGATCCACGTGTGGAGGCGGACGTCGCCGGGGGTTGCTCGGCCAGGCGGTCGAGCAACCGATTCGTCAGCGTGCGATCGTGAAGTCGGCGGACCACTCGTGCGGTCCCCACACGAGGACGAACTGCCCGTGATCTGGACCGGTCATCACGACCGACGTCGACAAGGCCCTGGACGCGTCACGCATGGAATCATCGACCAAATCTGACTGCGCGTATCGCGCATCGATCTCGGCCGCGTCGAAGACCGCGTCGTGCTGTGTGCCCCAGGCGTCCGGTTCGTCGTTGAAGACCAGTTTCCAGCCGTCTGCAGCGCGCTTCAGCCACACACCATAGGCCCCCGGCGAATCTGCCAACCCGACGTTGCCCGTGTCAAGCACCTGATCGCCGAAGTGCAAGGGGACGTCGGTCTCGAGTCGCATGACGGCTCCGTCGATCACGCGTACGACGCTGTCGGTCTGGACCGAGACGAGATGCGCGAAATCTCGACCCGTGACCTCGAGCTTCTTGGGATAGATGGTGCTGAACCTCGTCCCATCCGGCAGCACGACCGTGTTGGTGTTCCGGGCGGACAGTCTCGTTGCGCGCTGGAGCGCGGACGAATCGAACGAAAAGGATCGCGCTTCAGCGACGCCGCTCAAACGCCGCCTGCGCGGCGCCTCTCCTCTGGGAAGTGGAAAGCGCACACCGGTCGACCACGTGTGACGGCCCCATCGAAGCGTCAAGAGCGCATCGTCGCTTCCGTCGGCCGTCAGACTGCCGATGAGCGTCGGTGCCGCGACATTGCTCATACCGTGAACCAGTTCGGTCGTCCCCACGATCGCGGGCGTCGACGTCTCGCTCTCACCTGTGGCGACTTCGAGCGACCAGCTGTCGTTGGTGCGGGACAGTGACAGGCCGAACGCGGAGACGGCCGCAGCCTCCCTCTGTTCGGGCTCTTCGATCCCGAGGTCCAGCATCGCGATCTCGAACGGTGCGTTGACCTCCAACTGGGCGATGCGGACGTGACCGCCGGCCCCGTCGTTCGTCGTCGACAACAGCGATCGGTGTGTCGGGTCGTCGGCAGACAGGGACGGTATGGACAAGACCACGGTGCGAAGGTCGAGCACCAGCTCCAGGCGGGTGGCAGCGGCGGCCGTGTCGTCGGTGGACGACTGCGCCGACACTCCGGCGGAGGACATCAGCACCAGGAAACTCAGGACCACGACGAGTCGACGGTCCCTATTAGGATTCATGTGATCTCGGGAACAGAGAATCGTCATCGTACGACGGAGCACACGTACGAGACAGGAGAACCGGTGTGGGTCGACCGGCGCTGCCCTGCCACGACAGAGCAGCGCCACTCAGAGTGCATTGCGAGCCGCGACCGAGCGGCTCCCTAGTTCTGCGACTGATTGGTCGCGGTCGGCTCGACTTCCTCCGCGTAACCGAGGAATCCGAGTGCCATCTCGTCGTTCGTCCGTGCGGCGTGGCCAACCGCCAGGTCCGCGTCGAAGCCGCGTCGGAGACCCCGCTCCGACGTATTGTCGTACCAGAAGCTCACGTCAACGACGGTCCCCTTCGGCAGCAGCTTCGGTTCCTGATACCAGTAGGTCTCCTGCCAGTTCTGGTCGTATGAGGGAACGTCGAGCAGCAGCTCTTCGGTTCCATCCGGATAGGTGGCTGTGTATCGCGACGCCACGGCACGTAGGTGCGCATGCGGCCACCAGTTCACGATGTACGTGTCCTTGTCGAACATCCGCGCCGCCCCGACCCGGTAGTTCTCGCGGTGGGACGGAACCATGAAGCCACGGTTGCCGATCGAATCGTTCTTGAACGCGTATTTCACCGGTTCAGTGCTGATGAAGAAGCCCATCTCAGCCGCGTTGGAGAACGCCGTGTCCGGACCCGCCTCCTTGTTGTAATGCATGCCGAAACGGACCGACGACCCGCGCTCGATGAACAATCCCCAGCCGTCAGGCAACACACGGCCTTCTGTCCCCGCGGCGATGCACCCCAGCGAACCACCTCGGTCCGCAGCCGCCCCTTCATCCTCAGCCTGGGCCTCCTCGTCGTTCAGGATCTCGCTACCCGGCGCCTGGACGCTCGAGCACATGTGATGCACGCGGTCTCCGTTCGTTCCGGCTCGACCCTCCCACCCGCGCACCCAGAGGCCCTCTTCTGGAATGAACTCGTCGGGGATCGCGACGCTGAAGGACGGCTGCACGTCGTAGACGTCGTCGCCCACCAGGAACGGCTCCATCGAGACGACGAAATCAGGCGTACCGAGTGTCCAACCGCCATTTGCCTCTTCCGGAAACACCCGCGGCGCGGGGGCCTGGGCTCTGTCTCCGCCCGGCGCACCGGCGTCCACCCAGGCCACGATCGTCTCAACTTCCTGGTCGGTCAGCCGCCGCTCGTTGTCGAAGACACCGACGGGCGCGGACGCATACCAGGGCGGCATCTCGTGTGCCTCGACCTTGCTGGCGATGGCACGGGCCCACGGACGTGTCTCCTGGAACGTCATCAATGACATCGGCGCGACGACGCCGGTGATGTTCTTGCCGGCCGGCCGATGGCACGACTGGCAGTTCTCCTGGAGAATTGGGAGCACATCCTCGTAGTAGGTCACCGCATCCTGCCCTGCGTAAACGGGAGCCACCGAGAGGACGGCGAGGACCGTGACGGCTAGAAGGACGCCAAATTGAAATCTCATAATGATGAGGGTCTCCTGCCCTGTAGTGGATCCGGCTCCACTTTTTCTCGTACTGTGCGCTGTCGGCACAAGATTTACCAGTCCAGGCGGCGTCTGTCAAGGATATCCGTAGGCATGTGGACGTGACTTCTGCGCCGATCTGCACGGTGGTGCGTCATTGGACCCGTGGATCGGCCGATTCCGCACCGGCACACCGACGTGATCGGTGAGCAGACGTTGCGTCTAGCAGATGCGAGTCGGTCAGCGGCGGCGCGGCGGGCGGCAGCCAGGTGTCCGCGCCGATGCTGGCGATGGGCGCGGCAGTGCATCCCGCGGGGAGAGTCGAAGCGCCCCACATCGGCCGCGTCACGGCGACCCCGTCTCGCCCCGGTCGTCCCTCCACGCGGGGTTGCGCCCACTATTGGTCAGGCAAGGCAAACACCCAGAGCGTGGCTCCAGACGGCGGCAGATTGATCTGCGCCGCATTTCTCATGGTCCTGGTATGAATGCCCCCGGTATTCGTCGCCACGGCAACGTATTGCTTGCCATCGACGCGATAGGTGACAGGGTATGAATTAAGTGCGTTGTCCAGGCGTCGCTCCCAGAGCACCTCGCCGTTGTCCTGGTCCAGCGCCTTGAACCAGCGATCGACAGAGCCGATGAACAACAGTCCGGTGTCGGTGGTCATGTTCGCGCTGGCCGGCGGGCCAGATTGACGTTTGGTCCAGACCACTTCCCGCGTGTCCAGATTGACGGCCTTGACCACGCCGTAGCTGCCATCGGTGCCTCCATCCGGATACTTTTGCCAGCGGTCTCCGGTGTCATCATCCAGACAGGTGTCTGAAAGCGGGATATACAAGGTCCGGGTCGCAGGATTATAGGCTGTCGACTGCATATTTCTGGCACCCAGCCAGTCAGGGCAGATACCCGGCAAAGAGAACTGACTCAACACGTCATCCAGCGCCGGCATCGCAGCGGGAGACAGCGATTTGCTTCCACTGGCAGGGTCGATCGCTGCCACCACGTTCTGCATGTCCAGATCGATGGAAAACAAATACTCCCCGGTAGCGGCATCCATCGCCTCGAAGATGGCCAGTTTGCCTCCGGTGACCACCACCCTCCGCATCTCACCGTCAACCGGCAGGTCGACGATGGTCCTTTCGAACGCCCAGTCATGGTCCAGTTGATCGTTCGGCGCGTGCTGATAATGCCACGCCAACTCTCCGGTGTCCGCGTCCAGTGCCACGGTGGCGTTGGTGTAGAGTGCATCGTTGTTCCGGGGATCATCCGCGCCTTGCCTGAGAGACTCCGTGTCATAGGTGGGAGCAGGTCCGAAATACACCAGATTCAGCTCGGCATCGTAACTGCCGGGAATCCACACCGAACCACCAGTGCGCTCATCCAGGGCTAATCCATTCCAGGTGTCCCCCCCCGGCCCGTCGGGTCTGGCGATGGTATAGAAGCGCCAGACCTCCTCACCGGTTTCCATGTCCACGGCAAGGATGAAGTCTCCCCCTTCCACCGCCTGTCGACCGGTGAGGCCGATCACGGCTTTACCATTGGCAATCAACGGCGCGCTCTTGAACAGGTGCCCATCCTCATCGCCGGTATCCACCTTGTGGTCCCAGGCCAGCTGTCCGGTCTTCACATCGATCGCCACCAGATGCATGTCAGACGTGGCGACAACAAGATTGTCACCGTAAATAGCGGCGCCCTTCTTGGAGTCGGGCGAGACGTCCCCATCCAGCTCCCGTTGAAAACCCCATAGCAGATCGCCTGTGGCCGCATCGATAGCCTGTACGACATCGCCGAAGCTGTAGGCGAAGAGCACGCCATCGTGAACAATCGGCGCCATCATGTTGGCGCCCTCTGGTAGGGACCAGCTCCACGCCAGCTGCAAGTCATTCACATTGTCTTTGGTGATCTGATCGAGAGGACTGTGACCGATGCTATCCCGGGTGCGCCGCCAGTTTAACCAGTCACCGTCCGGCGGATTCAACAACATGTCGTCGGTGACCGGACGAAGGCCCAGGAGACGACTAGAGTTCACCAGCGGGCCATCTGAATAATATCTCAGGGGGTTGGGTGCAAACCTAGACGGGCGTGCCAATGCCTGGGTCGGAATCACCAGGGCACTCAGGGCCGCTGTGCCTTGAGGGAGGGCGACGGCGTCTGCGTCGATCCCGTTCTGTTGTAACAGATAGGCGAGGATCTGCGTAGAGACTGGTTGACCAAGGCTGTTCGCGGCGTTGGGAGGCATGCGCTGCACATCGAGCGCCAGTTGATCCGCCGTGGTGTCACCCCAGCGCTCGGCAAAGTAGCTGCCGCTCAAACTCGGTATCAGGCCAAAACCTTCCAGATTGAAACCGTGGCATTCAGCACAATGTTCTTCATAGCCGAGTTTTCCCTGCGCGGCCTGGGCCTCGGTGTAGGACACGCCAGCGGCACGGTCCTGCCCCGCGTGTAGCAGCGAGACCGAGAGAGTCAAGCAGACAAGAATGGCACACGCGCCAGCCTTGCCCTGCGGTGTCCTGATATGGCCGAGTGTCATAGTTTTCCCCTATAGGCCTGAATTTCCGTGTTGGCCGCGCGGATCAGAATCCTTACACATCAACGCCACCTGCCGGTTCAGCTTGGTATCAATGACTTGATAGACCCGTCCCATGCCCCCCCTCGCCGATGAGGGGAGGGGGGGCATGGGGCCGAGTCGGGAGCCGACTGCGAGGGCCATGGGTTGATCTATAGACGCATTACAGTCGGATTGCAAGCCTTCTTGGTTGCGCCTCCACTCGCTGGCGGCAACGCTTCTACGCCTCCACTATTCGATCAGGTGCCGCCCGTCTTCTTGGCACTCCCCTGCTTCTTTTTCAAGGTTGCCTATCTGGGCGCTGGTCTAAAACCGAAAGAGCCGGTTGACTTTGATGATGAACGCACGGTTCACGACGTCGGGCAGTTGGCGCGTGAGCGTGTCGCGCTGCTCGTTGTAGACGACGAACAGCTCGCTGCCTGGCTGGTACTCCCAGCGCAGGCGGGCGTTTGTCGACACCCTGTTGCTACTCGAGCTGTACTGCACGAGCGTGCTCACGAACGATCGGGACGACATGGCATAGGTGACCCGCGTGTTCAGCAAGTGGGTGGTGAAATTGCCTTCGGCCAGATCCACGCGGTTCAGCGAGTAACTGGGCTGGAGCGAGAAGTAGCTGCTCACCCGCACGGCCCCGCCTGAGGCGCCGACCGTCGTCTTGTGACCGCTGTAGAAGCGGCCCCGGCTGACCGAAAAGTTTGCTCGGACCCGCCGCTGCTGCGCCATGTTGTAAGACACCTGCACGTCGTCGAAGCTGTAGGCGCCCACCGGCAGCGTGACGCCACGGACGATCTGGAAGGGCTCGGGCAGGAGCTCGTAGCTGCGCGTGTAGGTCACCGACGTCGTGTCGTCGTTGGCCAGCTCCGCCTCGAACGAGCCCGTCTGCTCACGCGTCTCGAGGACGCCGGCGCCGTTCTCGATGTAGTTGATTGACGCGTTCCAGTTCAACTGCCGGACGAGGGCAATCCCCGCCGGCCTCGGGCTGAAGCGAAACCGCCCGAAGTTGCGCCGCAGGTCACGCCGGCGGGCGAAGCCGACCTCGGGGTTGAAGTTGGCCCCCACGCCCAGACGCTCGAGCTCGACACCATAGCGATCGGCGTTGTAGTCGACTTGCGCACGGTAGCTCACGTCGTCGTCCGACAGCCCCTCGCTCTGCGTGCGCGCCCAGTACGTGTTGATCGTCAGGTTGTCGTAGAACCCGAACGTGCTGTCCAGGCCGTAGGCGTAGTTGGCGCCACCACCGCGGCTGTCGACCGAGCGCCCCGTGGCCATTACGCCGACGGCGCTCCGTCGCAGGATGTCGCGCTTGAGCCGCACCACCGAAAAGTTGGTTCCGGCCACACCCGCGTCTTCCACCTCGTCGGCCTGAATGTTGATCAGCCCAAGGCTGAACGGCCCTACGCGGCCCGTGACGCGCCCGCCGGCACGGAGCGGCACCGCCCCCCTGCCCTCGAGGCCGATGCGCCTGCTGTAGAAGAGAGTGGGCGCTTCCCCGCCGCCGAAGCCGCCCACTGACACGCCACCGAACGAAAAAGTGCCGGCGTTCTCGAGAAAGAACTCGCGCTTCTCCGGAAAGAAGAGACTGAACCGTGTGAGATTTACCTGCTGCTCGTCCGCCTCCACCTGCGCGAAGTCGGTGTTGAGGGTGAAGTCAGCCGTGAGCCCGTCAGTGATGCCGACCTTCGCGTCGAGGCCGACGTCGCCCGACAGGTCATCGACGGCACTGGGCACGTCCATCGTGGCGCTCGAGGTCAGATACGGCTTCAGCTCGACAATGCGAGAGCTAGGTGGCGCTTCGATGCCCACGAGTGTCGCCGCGAGTGAGACCAGCTGGCTCGCGCCCTGGCCCCGCGCGGGCGGCAGTTCGGTGAGGAACGAGATCTCGTTGATGGACCGGCTGGGTCGCAGCACCTGGAGCCCCCATGTCTGCTGCCTGCCTGGTCCGTAGCGGAGCGACTGGAACGGGACGACGGCCTCCAGCGTCCACCCGCCGTCGAAGCGGCCCGTGGCCACCTCCCAGATGGGGTTCACGTCGCCGTTCCACTGGCTCTCGTTGGTCGTCTGGCCATCGTGTCGCGCGCCCAGCGCGTTGGCGTTGAACGACAGCGAGTTGCGCCGATCGAGGAAGGTGTCGAAACTGAACCCGATGATATCGTTGCCGCTCCAGAGGTTGTCGCGACGCATCTCGGTCGTGACGATCTCCATATCCGAGTCCCACGCGCGCGCGGCCATGTACACGTTCTCGTCGTCGAACATGATCCAGATCTCAGTCTGGTCGCGCGCCTGGGCTCCCGGATTCGGCTCGACCTGAACAAATCCGGATGCCGGCCGCACGCGCTCATAGACGGCCTCGTCGAGCTCGCCGTCGAGTGCGAGCGGCTCGTCGAGCCGGACCGCTCGGACCGTGACATTGCCGTCCGGACCCCTCGTGATTGTGTCCGGCAGTACGGGTCCGGCCACCTGTGACGGGGTTTGTGCGGCCAACGGCAGCGAGAGAAGAACCACGGAGAGACCCGCGACAGAAAAGGTGCGACACATCTGATCAGTATGACTTCACTTCGCCATGTGACGGATGCTCGCGCCCTCACGAGTGTCGAGCCGCATTCGCACGCGTCGGTGATGCGGATGGACGCGTCGCGCGCGAGCGTGGTCACGGGCGTTGTTGCGCGGATCGGAATTGACCCGCGACGAGCCCGATCAACACCGCTGTCACTGCTCTATACGGTATTATGCCGGGCTTCCAAGCTGAGCCATCTGATTGTGGATGTTACACGCGAGGACGGCCTCCCGTCTCTTGCGCCGCGCCACTGCGTGCTCGAAGGCTTGAGCCGAGGATCGCCTTGGACCGGAAGAAGGCGTTCTCCACCCGGGAGGATCGCTCTCATGGTGCGTCCCACCCCGGCGCGGCAGAGGGTGTGATCCCAAGCGAGATTTGACGATCAGGCTCACGACCGCGCAGTTTCTGCTCTCGCCACCGCAACCGCGGCGAGCAGATTGTGGAAGCGTTGAGCAAACTGATGCCGGGCCAAGCCTGGATCTGACTGTCCTCTTCGGGGTCGGTCGGAATGCAAGAGGGAAGCGTTGTTTGGCAGAGCGAGGAGCACGGCCTTCGCGACCCGCTTCATCGCGGCTAGGTCGAGGCGTACCGCCCTGAGACTGTCGAAGGGACCTATCGCACCGGCTCCAGAAAGTAGGTCGGCAGTTCTGGTTTGGTGTCTCGCAGGATCTCGACGATCGCGCGCCGGTCGTCGAGGGTGAGACCGGCGTAGACGTCCTCGGTGGATGCTCCCGAGAGAACCGCCCACAGGCGGCGATAGACCGCATCCTTCGCTCGGTCGGGCAGCGCGTCGAACGCGTCGGTATGGATGAGGAAGCTGCACGGGTACCGCAGCAGCCTGCCGTCGAGATCGAGCTGGTGCAGCGATCGGCCGCGATGGTCGAAGGGGCCCTGCGCCGAGAACCGTTCGGCGAATCCTGAGGTGCTGCGGATACCGGGCGGGAGCGGCGCTTCGTCGACGAACAGCAGATAGTCGACAAGCTCGACCGCCGTGTCGTCGATTCCCGTCGTCGCCCGGTCGACCGGCGGTTGTCCGGCGGGTGCGGGCTGGTAGTCGGCCACCCGGGCCTCCCACCCGATCCGGACCAGCAGGTTCGTCATGTGGGTCCGATGCTCGAGCACCAGCAGCGCCACGAGGTCGCTGTACGGGGTGGGATACCCGGTCAGATCGAACAGCCCGTCGAGGGTGTCGAGGGTCGGCGCCGGGGCGCTGGCACCCGGCACATACTCAATCGGCTCCGTGGTGTTACCCAGGTGCCGCGCCGAGGCCGGCGCTCCGGTCACATACCAGCTGCCCCAGCGTTCTTCCAGCGGGCTCCGGTGGTCGGTGACCCACCCGGTCGCATACGCGTTCGGGTCGTCCGGCATCGGGAGCGTGCTGAAGGTGAGCAGTCCGGGCACCCCGAGGGTGTCCCAGGACAGATGGCACGCCAGGCACTGGTCGTTCCGTTGAATCTGCGGGCGCTCGGCCGGCTGCTGATCGATGGCGTAGAACAGGACGCCTTGCGTGGGATCCAGCGACGCCACCTCCAGTACGTCTCCGCCACGCACCCAGCCCACCGCCACCGTGTCGTTGAAGTAGATCGCCCGTGGGTTCGTCGGGGTGATGCGATGCGCCTGAAAGCTGGTCTCCGAGAACACCGTGACCTGCGATTCGATCGGCACGTCGAGTGCCTCGAGGACCGAGTGCAGGTAGCCGGTGGTCGGCTCGAAGGCGAGCTGAATCTCGCCTGCCTGGACCGCCCGGTCCAGTGTGGTGACGGCGTCGGTGCGCGGGCCGTCCGAGTATCTGATGGCGGGGTGGTCACGTGACTCGCGGAACACACCGCCCCGCTGGCCGCTGAGTGTGGTCGCGCCCAGCACCAGCAGCAGCGAGGCCGCCGCAAGGCACAGCCACACTCTCACAGGTGTCGGCCTCCGTGTGTCTCCAAGGCTCCGACCGTCGTGGCCGCTTTCGTCATATGGCCTCGGACTACACGTCTCGACGTGCTCGAATCGGTCGGCGTCAGCCCCGACCATATCGTGATCGGACATGCCTGCTGTCTCGACGACCCCACGGCGGCCGGTCACGTGGCCGCGTCATTCTCAATCCACCTCAATCCACGGTCCACAAGGTCACGTGTGAATCGTCCTTGATGAACACCCGGTTACCGGAGATGGTTGGCTGCGCCCACGTGGTGCTGTCAGAGACCTCGTAGCGGGTCACCTGTGTGAATCCGGTGCGGTTCGTGCGCGCCACGATCAGGTCGCCGTCGTTGTTGAGCAGGAACAACAGGTCGCCTGCCTTGACGACCGCCGAGTTGGTCGCCTCGCGGCCCTCGGTGCGCCAGAGTGTCGCCCCGCTGCCGGCATCGAGCGCGAAGAACTGTCCGGCATTTAGATGCGACATCCCGAACAGCGTGTCGCCCACAAGGACCGGGTTGCTCATGAACATCGAGACCTCATCGGTCTCCCAGAGGGTGTCGGTGGTCCACTGGCCGGCCTCCCGTTGCGGACGGAACCGCGTGACGCCCAGACCCTGACCGGTGACGATCACCGCGTCGCCGTCGACGATCGGGGTGATCGAGTTGTTCGTCGACCGCGAGACGAACGGTCGTTCCCAGAGCAGCGCGCCGGTGTCAGCGGCGACGCCGACGATCTGCTCCTGGGTGATGGTCACGATCTGCCGCACCCCGTCAAACTCGGCGACCATCGGCGACGCGTAGCCGGGGCCGTCGCCGTTCCAGCTCCAGGCGACATCGCCACTGTCAGCGTCGAAGGCGGTGAGCGCCCCGTCATCGTGGCCGCCCACATGGAAGATCACCCGCCCGCCGTCGGCGACCGGGGAGAGCGCGGTGGCATACAGCGGCTCGACCGCTGCCGCCGGTTTCTGCCAGCGGAGCGCGCCGCTGGCGGCGTCGAACGCCGACACGACTCCGTTGATGCCCATGGTGAAGAGCTTGCCGTCGTGGAACAGCGGCGTCGACTTTGGACCGGGACCGTGACGTTGGGTGCCCGCGTTGTTGCGATAGGGGGCGTCGTAGCCGGTACGCCAGACGACCTCGCCGCTCGTGGCATCGAGCGCCATCACCACCTCTTCGGTGTCGAGACGCCCGAACGTGTAGACCCGGTCGCCAACCAGGATCGGCGTGGCGTAACCCAGCCCCGTCTCTACCTGCCATTGCTGCGTCAAACGGGCCGGCCAGGTGCTGGGCTCGGTGAACCCCGCCGCCGCGCCGTCGCGCCGCGCGCCGCGCCACTGCGGGTAGTCGAGCGCGCCTTCTTGTGCCTGGGCCGAGGCGGTGGCGGCGGCGAGCACCGCCACGACCAGCCACGCTACGTATCGTTCTCTCATATCCGTCTCCCGTCCCTCTCCGCGTACTCGCGGCCGCCCATCACATCAAACGCTTGACCAGCTGGATCTGACCCGCGTGGTACAGGTCGTGCGCCGCGACGCCCCTGACCAGACCCCCGATGGTGTCCTGGCCTTTCCCCGCCGGCTTCGCCAGATGGCTGCTCTTCAACTCTTCGATCGCGTCGCGCAGCACGCGATGCTCACGTGTGAGCAGCGCCACATTCTCCCGCCAGTCGGCCGTGGTGGGCGTCTCGGGGCCGGGAAAGAAGTTGCTTCCGGGCAGCGCGAAACGGCCCCGCTTCTCACCCCGCAGACGCCGCCGGACCGCGTACTTCCAGTACGCGGCGTGCGCGACCAGTTCCCAGATGTTGTGCCGATCGGGCGCCGCACGCCAGACCGTCTGCGGCGGTGTCAGCCCACGCAGGGCGCCCCGCAAGTTGGTGCCGTGCCACGACCGCCGGTCGAACGCTTCGTCGACCAGCATCAGCAGCTGGGCGACCTCCGGTTCAGGGGACGGCGTTGCCATGTGGTCTCGGCTCATCCGTGCGTGTGTCGCGGCGCCGATCCACTGGAGACTGCTCACCGCGGCGGCTCACGCCTCGAGCGTGTGTATTTCTCTCGAGCGTTTGAATCTCTTTGGATTGTACCCTCATGCTGGGCACGCTACACTGGCCGTCTCCGGGGTGAACATGAAGCTACCAACCATCTTGTTCGGGCTGCTTCTGGCGCTGTGCGTCGTGCTGGCGCTAACGTTCGTGATCGACGAAGTGCCGTTCGTGGACGTGCCCACCGACACCGGCGGGGTGCAGCGCGTGACCACCGGACATGGCACGGCTCATGGCCAGTTTTCGTCGATGGACCATGGCGGCGCCGGCGCCGAGCGACATCAGCCGATCCTGTGGCTCGGCTGGGTGTTTGGCCTGCTGCAGATCACCTTCGTCGTCGCCTGTCTGGCGCTCGGCGTGAGGCGCCGCGACCGGATCCGGGTGCCGCTGGTGGTTTGCGGCCTCCTGCTGGCAAGCATCTTCACGATGATCGTGGTCACCTATCAGGGGTATGTCACTGATGCGGCGCCCGCCCTGTTCGGCGGGCTGCCAGCGCCAACCGCCTGGTTTTTCTATGGATTCTGGCCGGCCCAGGGTCTGGTCGTGGTCCTTTTCGTCGTGGTGTTCAGCCGGTTGGTCGTGACCGGCCAGGACATGGAGCGGTTCCGCGAAATCCTGGCGGCCCGGCGGGCCGGTGACCGCTGATGGACGACTCCCGCTCGCTGGTCATCCTCGGGTTTGTCGCCGCCTACCTGGCGCTATGTGTGGGGATCGGCATCTGGGCGCTGCGCCGAACCACGTCGACGCGCGACTTCTTCATGGCGGGACGCGACCTCGGCATCCTGGTCACCGGGCTCGCGGTCTTTTCGAGCACCATGAGCGGGTTCGGTTTCGTGGGTGGGCCGGGGCTGGTCTATCGCATGGGGCTGAGCTCGGCCTGGATGACCATCATCTCCCCACTGACGTACTGCTGCGTGTTCTATCTGCTGGGCACGCGGCTGCGCATGGTGGCCGAGCTCCGCGACTCCATCTCGCTGCCGGATGCGGTGGCGGCGCGGTATGGGAGCGAGCGGGCCAGACTGCTCACGGCGATAGCCATTCTGCTCGGGGTCGTCGGGTATCTGGGCACCCAGATCCTCGCGATGGCGACCGTGTTGCGGGACATCCTCAACAACGTGTCATTCATCCCAGAGGTCTCGATTCTCACCTGCATGGTCATCGCCTGTGCCGTGTTGGTGTTCTACTGCGTGACCGGCGGCATCCTGGCGTCGGTCTACACCGACCTGGTGCAGGGCGCCATCATGATCGTCGCCGCCGTCTTCGTCCTCTTTGCCGCGCTGAACGCCGTCGACGGCGGGTTGACCGGCATCGTCACGACGCTCGTCGCTGACGACCCGGAGTCCATTTCGCCGTGGGGCACGCTGGGGATGATGGGCTCACTGTCCTGGTTCCTGGTGTTCGTGCTCGGTGGCGCCGGGCAGCCGCACGTCATCACCAAACTCATGATGACCCGGCGGGTCGAGGACGCCCGGCGCATCCTGCCGGTGAGCGTGGGCGGCTACGCGTTGTGCTCGCTGCTCTGGATCAGCATCGGGCTCGCGATGCGGGCGCTCGTCATCCAGGGGGGGCATCCGGAGCTGGCCAACCCGGACGAGGCGGCGCCGCAGTTCCTCCAGTTTCATGCCGGTCCGGTGCTGGCTGGTGTGGTGTTCGCCGGGCTCTTCGCCGCCATCATGTCGACCGCCGACAGCTTCCTGAACCTCGGGGCTGCCGCCGTGGTGCACGACATTCCCCGCGCCCTGTATGGCCGGTCGCTAACGAACGAGCTGTTCTGGGCACGGGTCGCCACGGTGGTGCTCGCGGTTGGATCCGCGGTCTTCGTGCTCTATTCGCGGCAGGACCTGGTCGCGCTCCTCGGCGCCTTCGGGTGGGGCACGTTCGCCGCCGCGCTGGTGCCGACCGTCGCCATCGGGTTCAACTGGAAGCGCGCGACGGCGACCGCCGCCAACGCCGCGATTGTGACCAGTCTGGTGGTCAACTTCGGGATCGAGGGCTTCGGGCTGGCGGTCCCCTACGGGATCAACGGCGGGTTCGTGGCGCTGCTGCTGTCGACGACCCTGTTCTTCGGGA
>Ga0114996_10005195_pt1 | contig 15380 bp, 12 predicted proteins | sample ArcticOcean_MG_C_4_FD_87039 | JGI IMG/M metagenome (GOLD analysis project Ga0114996, IMG submission 87039) | Marine microbial communities from western Arctic Ocean - ArcticOcean_MG_CB4_134 | ecosystem: Environmental > Aquatic > Marine > Oceanic | place: Arctic Ocean: Canada Basin | collected...
AGCGAGGTTCGATGTTTTCTCTTGGAAGTTGACGCGGAAAAGCAGTGTGGGCAGGACATGAACAGATCTCCTCAGCAAATGAGGAATGATGCTATTCTGCCCCGACACTGAGTTCTGACAGAATCTCCCGGAGCGGTCCGAGAACTCTAACGCTACTATCCGATGCTCGATTTCGCCAAGTTCGAGCCGGCCAGTCGGTTTTGCACAGCGTTCGACCAACCACGAAATTATTTGAAAATCCGTGCTGCAGACGGCGAGTATGTTCCAACTGACGTTCGAAGGAAGATCATCACAAACAGGTGGTCGACTCTAATGACCGAATTGTCAGATTAAAAACAACGCCGATCACGCATTCAGGTCAGCCTAGTCGCTGAGAGAGTGCTGAATTCTGACAGATCCCTTCACCGACTGTCATACAACGTCGCTTTGACATGAAAATCTAAATGGATGACGAGCCTATTCACGATAATAGTTAACGCACGGGGGCGCTTATAAGGATATGTTCGATCCATTCATCACCGTCATTTATCAGTTGGTGCTTTATTTTCGGTGGAATGTGAACAGTGTCGCCGGGTCTAACTGGATATATCTCCCCGCCTAATTTCATTTTTCCTTGCCCCGAAATGATGTAATAAACCTGCTCGATTTCTTCGTGATCGTGATAGTCGCCAGATTTTCCAGCCTGCATCAGATGTCGCGTGAAACCTGAAATGCCACGAGTGATAAATAGAGCGTCATCCTGATGGTTTCGAGTTTTATCCGCATCTCCCTCGGCACGGAACACCGGCCAGATTATCGCCGTTTCATGACCAACATAAGGGTCTACGTCTTGCCAGTTTCTGATGGTTATCATCGAGTCATTTCCATTCTTTGTATTTCCACTAGGGTAAACGCGCGAATTATGAGCTGGTAATTCCATTTGCTTACTGAAATTAACTGTGTAATCGCAGCTTATTTGGAGCCACGATCATACCCCCACATGTTTGCTGGTGAATGCGCCTATGCTGCTAAATTCGTAACAATGTTACCTAAGGGCGGATGCAATGTTTACTCTGTTGTTTACTAGACTGAATAAACATGTTAGATTCCGCTGGCGTTCACGAATTCTATAATATCGAGGTTATCTATGAGAGCGAAATTAACGACTCCGAGACTGCGGGTGTTCCGTAGTTATGTATTGGGGTTACTGGTCATCTCTGCGCTCCTTTTTGGCTGTGGGGGTGAAACCACAGAAACACTGGTAGAAGTTACTCGAATTGTGGAAGTTGAAAAAGAAGTGGAGGTAAAGGGCGATACTGTTGTCGAGACAGTCGTCGTTGAAAAAGAAGTGATCGTCAAGGGCGATACCGTTATCGAGACTGTTATCGAGACTGTCGTAGTCGAGGCCGCTCGCAAAGGTATGTCTGATGCAGACTATGTGGCTTCTCGAGAAAACTGCACAACGGAAAGCCCCTGTCATCCTAAGATTTTGACAGACTTCGTTCCTTCTTCGTTCAGCGAGGCACCAATGCTGACCGATTTGGTGAACGCCGGCAAATTGCCTCCTGTCGAACAGCGGATACCTGCGAAACCGATGGTAATCCAGCCTGCTGACCAGATCGGGCCATACGGCGGTATCTGGAACCTTGCGCATGGCGGCTCGGGCGACCGAGCGGTGCCATCCCGTAATTGGCAGGATCGTTCGCTTGCATGGGCTACTGATTACTCTTCGGTTGTTCCTAAGATATTTGATGAATGGGGAGCAAACGGCGATCACACGGTATGGGAATTCCATATCAGAGAAGGCATCAGGTGGTCTGACGGAGATCCGATGACCACCGCAGACTACATGTTCTGGTATGAACATATCGCCGGTAATAAAGAGGTTGTGAAAAGCCTGCCGTTCTGGATGAACTGGGGAGGAGAAGTTGCAAAGTTTGAGGCAGTCGACGACTACAATCTGCGTATAACCTTCGCTGAAAGTTTCCCGATATTTGCAGAGTTCATTGCCTCCGGCACGGTAGCGGGTCCGACCGCTAACGGTCGCAAGGGTCTTGGAATGTATGCTGCCTCTCATTACCTCGAACAGTTCCATGCGGAATTCGTCGGGGTTGATGCTGCAAACAAGCTGGCAGAGGACGCCGGTTTTGAAAGTTGGGCAAAGTACATCCTCAACAGGAACGATGCCCCACTGAACACGGATCTGCCCGTGATGACGCCGTGGTTGAACATTACGACCATCGCCGATTCCCAGTGGATCCTGGAACGAAACCCGTACTACTTTGCAACTGATAACGAGGGTAATCAGTTGCCATACCTGGATCGCGTGGTTCTGACCATGACCGAGGACAATAATGTTCTTAACCTTAACGCGATTGCAGGACAGTACGACTTACAGTACCGTCACACCAAGTTCGCCAACTACCCGGTGTTCCAGGAGAACGCGAGTAAGGGCAACTACAGAATCCAGTTGTTTAGAGCGCCAGGTCGTCATCAGACCACGATTTACTTCAATATGGATTGGGCCGGTGACCCAGAGATCGCTGCTTACACGGTGGACAGCGTAGATTTCCGCAAAGCCCTGTCTATGGCGATTGATCGGGAGCAAATCAACGAGGTCTATTACCTGGGTGTCGGGCAGGAAGGTTCGTATTGTGCACAGGGGAGCACCATATGGATGGAAGACTCCAAATGGGACGATGAATTCGGTGTCTTGAGGGTCGACGAGGCCAACAAGGTCCTTGATGGACTGGGGCTATCTGAGAAAGATTCCTCTGGTTACAGGTTGTTGCCGAGTGGAGAGCGTTTGACTCTCGAATTGGTTGCCCCTACGAACTACCACATTGATCATTCCGAGTTCGGTGAAATGATTTCACAGATGTGGAAAGAAAATATAGGGATTGACCTGCAGGTCCAGCCTGTATCGAAGTCCTTGCTGGGTGAGATAGAGGCTGGTAACGAGCACATGGGAGAGATCAACGTTACTGGTCCATTCTTCCCGGTTCTCGAAAGTCGTTTATTGCCTTCGACCCGCTGGGGTCCCCTGGCGAAACAATGGGCAGACGATCCGACCGCAAGTGAATACGGTGGTCCTGAGTGGATAGTCGGTATGGTCGACGACTACTACGCTGCTCTTAGTAAAGGTCCTGTTGAACGTGTGGATGATGTTCAGGCGGGAGTGAACGCACTTTGTGACAACGTTCCGTATATCGGTACGGTGACCGGGGCGGCAGAACGTGTGGGCATAGTTAAAAACTATGTGCGTAACCTGCCATACCCACTTCCATTCAGTGTATTTGGAGGGACACCTGGGAATGCGTTTATAGAGACCCTTTCTCTGGCAACTCAGGAGCGATAGTCCCAGATACGGTTTCGGATAATGAGATTGGAAATCCCGTGTCCCGGCATACGTCTAGTACGCCGGGACACGGAGTTTCATCGATGGTCTTGATGAAGAATCGGCAGCATTTGAGGACGAACTTATATGTTCGTACGAAACCGAATTACACTGAACGGTCTGGACGCGTTCTCTTGAGGTTCGATGTGTGCCGGACCATTTCTTGAGCGACCGATGAATGAATCAAGGTTAATTTTCTATCATGTGGATTTTTCTCGCTAAACGCGTAGGCATAGGTCTGATCACCATATGGGCGCTTTCACTGGTCTCATTTATTCTCATTCAGCTTCCCAAGGGCGACTATGTCACGTCCGAGGTGGTTGCCCTGGAGATGGAAGGTGAAAACGTTACACAGGCAGAAATCGAAAACCTCAGAATTTATTTTGGCCTGGATGAGCCCACTCATCTGCAGTATCTGAGCTGGATCGGAAACATGCTGCAAGGCAACATGGGCTACTCGTTCGCACAGCGCACTCCGGTGAACGACATACTGGGCCAAAGACTGCTGCTTACCGTGTTGTACGCAGGGGCGACCGTTGTGTTCATATGGGTGGTTGCTATACCGATCGGAGTATTGTCGGCGGTGAGGCAATATTCCTTTGCGGACTATTCTTTTACCACCCTGGGATTCATCGGTGTTGCTGTCCCTGATTTTTTACTAGCATTGCTTTTTCTGTGGCTTGGGTTTGTGTTTTTTGGAGTGAGCATGGGGGGGCTGTTTTCACCAGAGTATGTGGATTCTCCCTGGAGTCTGCCCCGCATATGGGATCTTGCAAAGCATCTTGTTATACCGATTATTGTTCTCGGAACGTCAGGAACAGCGTCTCTCATAAGGATCGTACGTGCGAACTTGCTGGATGAACTGCACAAGCCATATGTAGTTTCTGCACGCGCAAGGGGCCTGACTGAGTGGCGCCTGATCCTGAAATACCCGGTCAGGTTGGCGCTGAACCCCGCGGTCAGTTTGACGGCGTACATATTCCCGTTCCTGATTTCCGGAAGCGTTATCGTGTCGGTGGTGTTAAGCCTCCCAACTATTGGACCTACTTTGCTGCAATCTCTTTTGGAACAGGACTTACAGCTCGCCGGTGCGATAATTTTCGTTATCGGGGTTATGACTGTTGTAGGAACTTTGATCTCAGATATTCTCCTCGGTGTTTTAGACCCTAGAATTAGGCAGGGATAGATAATTTTGACTGCCGATAATTTAGAAAGCAGCGAATCTAACGATGTAAAACTAGCCTCGGAAAGGCAGCTCGTGTGGGCTCGCTTTCGAAAGCATAAACTCGCCCTTATTTCGGCTGTCATAGTGGCGTTTTTTTACCTTGTGGCGTTCGGCGCGGAATTTGTTGCCGTTAATGACCCTGTCGAAACAGATGCAAAACGGTCGCTGATGCCACCGCAGAGTATTCATGTATTTGACGGATTGAAGCCAGCACCATACGTGTGTGCAATGATTGGCAAGCGTGATCCGGTGTCGTTGAAAAAAACATTCGACGAAGATTGCTCTGAAAAGATTCCAATGCAATTTTTTGCGCGAGGGTTTGAATACAAGTTTCTGGGACTTCTTCACAGCAACCGGCATCTCATAGGAGTGGGAGATTCAACAAGGAGCCACGAGAGTCTGGTTTTTCCATTGGGGACTGACGTACAGGGCAGAGGTCTTTTTTCACGAATCGTCTACGGTACTCGGTTTTCACTGTCTATCGGCCTAGTCGGCGTTACATTGACTCTGATACTTGGCGTTTCTCTCGGAGCCATATCAGGCTATTTCGGTGGGGTTATCGATACCGTCATACAGCGCTCAGTTGAAATTTTCCGAGCGATACCGACCATACCGATTTGGCTGGTTTTGGCAGGAATCCTCCCTCGGGACTGGGGCGTGCTCCAAATTTATTTTGCGATCACCATTATCATTTCTCTGTTCGCCTGGACCGATTTGGCCCGGGTGGTTAGAGGCAAATTTCTTTCTCTGAGGGAAGAAGATTTTGTAACCGCAGCGATGCTGTCGGGAGGCGGATGGCAAAGGATCGTCTTCCGTCACATGCTGCCATCTTTTTATAGCCACCTAATAGCTGCGACGACCCTAGCAATACCCTCAATGATCATCAGTGAAACTGCATTGAGTTTTCTTGGATTGGGTTTACGGTCACCGGCGATAAGCTGGGGCGTTCTGTTGCACGCTACACAAAACGTCCACTCTATAGCTTTGACCCCTTGGTTGATGTTGCCGGCATTACCTGTGATTGTTGTGATTCTAGCCCTTAACTTTATGGGTGACGGTTTGCGAGATGCTGCGGACCCGTACTCAAGCACTTCCTAGGGGCGTTGAGGTTTCAAACTGAAGCAAACTATGGTCAAAACAAACAAAGCAGAAGGCACAATCATTAACGCCGATAAACAGCCAGATCGCAAGGTGCTGGAAATACGTGATTTGTATGTCGAATTTTCAACCCCCGACGGGGTTGTAAAGGCGGTAGATGGTGTGTCCTTTGACGTCGCTGAAGGTAAGACGGTGGGTATCGTCGGTGAAAGTGGCTGCGGTAAGAGTGTTTTAGCTCGTTCGATCCTGCAACTTATAGGCCGCCCAGGCCGTATCGCCGGTGGGGAAGTTTTGTACCACCAGCGTGCCGAAGGCGAAGAAACTGCCACTGGGACTGATATTTTGAGACTCCCTCCCAATGGAAGTGAAATCCGTTCGATCAGGGGCGGTGGCATATCGATGATATTCCAGGAACCCATGTCTGCTTTCAGCCCCGTCCACACAATTGGCAATCAAATGGTCGAGGCCCTGCGTCTCCACAAACCCATTTCGAAGGTTGAGGCTAATGAGCAGGCCGTGGACTGGCTGCAGCGTGTTGGAATGCCGAATCCATCAGAACGTATAGGCTCATATCCATATGAGCTGAGTGGTGGACAACTGCAGAGAGCGATGATCGCACTTGCACTTTCAACGAATCCATCTCTCCTGATAGCTGATGAACCTACCACGGGCCTTGACGTAACTACCCAGGCTCAGATTCTTGACTTGCTGGGCTCCTTACAGGACGAACATGGCATGGCCATGATATTTATCACCCATGATCTTGGAGTCATCGCGGAGATCGCAGACGAGGTTCAGGTGATGTATTTGGGGAGGGTTGTTGAAGAAGCGTCTGTGGTGGAACTGTTCCAGTCACCGCAACATCCTTATACCAAAGCTCTTTTCACATCGATGCCAGGCACCAGCAAAATAGAAGGTAGTCGACTACCGACCATTATGGGCTCCGTGCCGGAACCTCACAGCAGGCCGGCAGGATGTTTTTTCCATCCGCGATGTGATTCTTTCATGCCCGGAACCTGCGATCGCAGCGAACCCGAACTGCTGATAGTCAATGGGCAGCAGAAAGCCAGTTGTTTCCTATACACAAAGGGAGAATCCTGATGACCCAAGAGAGTGCGGCCATAGTGCAATCGACAGATGCAGCAGACGTGGGTGACGATCTCTTAAATGTCGTTGGGCTAAAAAAATACTTTCCTATTCGCCGTGGATTTATTCGACGAAGCACTTCAATGGTGCGTGCAGTCGATGGTCTATCGTTTTCAGTTAAATCTGGTGAAACGTTGGGTATTGTAGGTGAAAGCGGATGCGGTAAAACCACCGCTTCAAGATGCATAGTGCGCTCACTGAAACCGACGGAAGGGCAGATCTTGTTTCGTACCGGGACAGGAGATGTTGTTGATCTTGCGAACCTCTCGCAGTCTCAGATGCGCCCACTTCGTCGCGATATTCAATTTATTTTTCAAGATCCCTATACTTCACTCAATCCTCGTATGACTATTTTCCAGATAGTCGCTGAACCACTTATAGTAAACAAAGTTGGTAATCGGTCGGAACAGGAAGACAGGGTATCCTCCCTTTTACAACGGGTCGGACTCGCACCTGAATACATGCGCAGGTATCCCCACGCTTTTAGCGGCGGGCAAAGACAGCGTGTCGGGATAGCCCGTGCTCTCGCTCTTAACCCCCGCTTGATCGTAGCTGATGAGCCTGTTTCGGCTCTAGACGTGTCTGTTCAGGCGCAGGTTTTGAATCTGATGGCTGACCTTCAACAAGATCTAGGGCTTGCGTATATATTCATCGCCCATGACTTGCGAGTCGTAAGGCATATCTGCCATCGAGTGGTGGTGATGTACGTAGGAAAAGTTGCTGAGATAGGAACCCCGGAGGACCTGTTCCGGGATCCAAAGCACCCGTACACGGAAGCTCTAATTTCATCGCTGCCCGCATTAAAGCCGTCTAAGGGGAAGCGGAGAACGTTTTCTCTATCAGGAGAAGTGCCAGACCCTGCTAATCCACCGTCTGGGTGTTTTTTCCACCCCAGGTGCAAATATGCGGTCGAGCAATGCCGCGTTGAAGCGCCCGAGGTAAGAGAAATCGAGCCTGGCCGCTTTACGAGCTGCCACAGAATCGAGGAACTAGAACTCGTCGGTTCAGCCGAATAGATCAGTGGAATAATTTTGTCAGGGAGACGAAGTTACATGGTTCAGTACAGAGGGATTTTTTCGATACCCCAGACACCTTTTACAGCGAAGGGGGCAGTAGACATCGAGAGCCTAAAGCGTGTTGTGGAGTTCGCCGTCAACTCAGGTGCAACAGGCATCGTCGGTCCTGTATTGGCCAGCGAGTTCTACACGTTGAGTGAAGATGAGCACCGTGAGGTATTAAATACCTATGTTGAAGTCGTGAATAAACGTGTTCCGGTGGTGGCAGGGGTTACCGGTAATCACATCACGCATTCTGTCAGCTTAGCTACGTATGCTGAGGAGATAGGTTGCGAAGCAATCATCGCGATGCCTACAATTTCAAGACCGGCGTCCCAGCAATACATCCATGATTTTTTTGAAGAGTTATCCCGGTCTTGCAGTCTCCCAATATTTATTCAAAACGCACCAGCGAGTGGCTCTTCAATGTCAGCAGATTTCTTGATCAAACTGGCAAACAAGTTTCCTCTAATACAGTATGTAAAACAGGAAGGTAGCTTTGCCTCCCATGTCATTTCAGAAATTCTTGCCAAAGATTCTGGAGCATTCAAAGGCATTATGGGCGGAATGGCAGCCAAATTCATCATCGACGAGCACTCGAGAGGTGCGTGTGGAAACATGCCTGGTAGTCACATCGTAGATGCTCAAGTTAAAGTGTGGGATCTCCTTGAAGCGGGAGAGCTGGACGAGGCAAGGTCACTTCAAGCGCGTTTACTTCCCGTACTGCTATATGGGAATTTATTCGGCATAGAAGTGAGTAAATATGTGCTTCACACAAGAGGCATTATCGACAATCCTTTTATCCGCAACCCCTCAGCGAAGAAGCTGGATAAGTTTGAACGGCGTGAGCTGGACTGGGCATTAAGCCAGTTATCAGATTTATTCGCTACATAGATGCGTATTTATTGAACTGCTATTACAAAATGTACATAAATCTTTTTGAAAATAAAAGTCGAACGAGGTCTAAATAGTATTGCCAGAATCACCGAATCTTATTTTTATTTTTACCGATCAGCAGCGAGCCGATACTTTATCTTGCTACGGTAACCGGATTGTTGAGGCTCCCAATCTCAATGCGCTCAGTCAGCGTAGTTTCGTATTTGATAACGCATATGTGAGCGCTCCGGTCTGTACTCCTTCACGCGGCACACTTCTCAGTGGTCTGTGGCCTCACACACACCGGGCAATTGAAAACAATATTCCATTGCCGAACGATGTGAAAACCTTAGTTGACTTCCTTCCTGAGAACTATTTAAAGGCTTACCACGGTAAGTGGCATCTGGGCGATGAGGTAATACGCAGAGCCGGGTTTGATGAGTGGGTGAGCATAGAGGATCAATATAGGGATTATTACTCCGACGAAAAGTACGACAAGGTTTTAAGTGATCATTGTAATTTCCTGAAAATGAACGGATTTGTGCCAGATAAAGTTTCTAAAGGTGAAGAAGTTTTTTCCAGGGCTTATGCAGCCACCATGGTCGAAGAATTTACCAAAGCACAATTCTTGGCATCTCAAGCAGAGCAGTTCATCGAAAAAAACAAGCACAGGCCGTTTGCTCTTTACATAAATATATTTGAACCACACCCTCCTTATGATGGACCACTGAATGATCTTTACGACCCTGATGATATTCCGGTACCACCTACGTTTTTAAAAAATCCACCAGATAATGCTTCCGACATGCATAAGTTGAGAGCTGAAGCGTCTCTGGGGGGGCAAGGTTTCGACCCGGATAGGGAAGTTTGGGGTGACACAGAAGATGAGAGTTTATGGCGCGATATCATCGCTCGGTATTGGGGCAATGTGACTCTGGTAGATAGAGCAGTCGGGCGAATTCTCGACGCAGTTGTCCAGGCCGGATTACAGCACAATACGATTATTGTGTTCACCAGTGAACATGGGGAACAGCTTGGCGAATTCAACATAATCCAAAAGACAACTTTTTATGAGTCATCAATAAAGGTTCCCATGATTGTCCATGTTCCGTGGATTAATAATCATAAGGTGGATAACAGAGACAAATCTTTTTCACCGATCCAGAGGATGTCGCGTATTGAGGGGCGATATAGCCATATTGATACCGTGCCAACATTGCTGGACCTGATGGGTGTAGAACCACCTGAAGAGTTACAAGGAAAGAGTAGAGTTCCGGTATTCCGTGGAGAAGAAACACTGGCAGAAAGCGATGTATTTATTGACTGGCCTGGGGATAGAACGCATTTAATCAAAGAAGACATGACAAAAGTTCAAAAGCTGAGAATGCAGCCTTACAGGTCAATAATTTCGCGAGAAGGATGGAAGCTTACTTTGGGTCCGGAACAGAATGAATTCTATGATCTAAATGAGGATCGATACGAGCAGAAAAACCTTTTCGACGAAGTTTCTGAAAAGCCCAGGATCAACGATCTAACGGACAGGATCAATCAATGGCAGGCTGATACCGATGATACGGCCGTATTACCGAACTAGGTACGGATAGTTAACGATACGTGCGTCAGAAACGAGAGGAAATTAATGCAGCAAGTTCGACTAAGCGCGATAAAAGAGATTCTCATACCGGTCACGCGTAGGACTACGTGGGTTATTTTAGAAATCACTGATGCTGAAGGTGCAAAGACACTGATTGAAGTGACTAAAGGCAACCAACAAGGTGATGAGGTTGTAATTCTTGTAAAAGAACTTTTTCAGAAACTCCGGAATCGTCCTATCGAAAACGAATCAGAAGTCTGTTCAGTTCTTGGAATAGACAATGACCGACCGACCACAGATTTTATTCTCGCCACAGCGATTAGCGGTCTGCGATCTACGGTAACTCAGCTCAAGGCTGTACATAATGGAGTTAGTCTCACCGAGGAGCTCGGAGGGGTGTTCACCGACAAGGTTCCCTTGTACGGGAATATCAATCGAGCTTTGCTTGGTAGCAGGTCACCGGTAGCTTTTGGGGAGATGGCAGAGCGTGCGGTAGGCATGGGATTCTCGACGGTAAAGTGCGCACCATTTGATGAGGTTAATCGAGAACTTTCTGTCGATGAAAGCTTGCAAGCTTCTGAGCTAGGCCTGGCCCGCGTTGCCGCAGTTAGAAGCGCCATTGGTGATGAGGTTGACCTGCTAGTTGACTGTCATAGCCGATTTTCGCCCGAGGTAGCTAAATCTGTAGCGCATCGACTGGCTGAACTAAACATAGGCTGGTTTGAGGAACCGCTCCAGCCCCGAACAGACTCGGACAGACTTAGCGCCCTGTCAAAAGAGATCCCCGTTACTATGGCCGGAGCCGAAGGTATTTACGGTGAGAATGCTTTTGTTGATCTAGTAAAAAAGGGTTCAGTCAGTGTAATAATGCCCGACATTAAACACTGCGGAGGGGTTTCGGATGCTTTTGCGGCCGGCAGAGCTGCGATTGCCTTAGGTGCTGACGTTTCTTTACACAGCCCATCCGGCCCAATTTCACAGCTAGCGAGTGCTCATGTTACCGCCGCCATTGGCGGGAAAAGGCCGCTTGAGCATGCAATTGGCGAAGCTGAATGGCGGTTTGAATTATTTGCACCTCCCGAACGAATAAGTAACGGGTATTTCCACCTCCCAGAAGGCCCAGGTCTTGGAGCTGAACTTAATCTAGACGCTGTCAGGCGCCACGGTGGGATTATCAAGGACTCGTGAGATATCGTCATAATTTACTGGGCGTGAAGCGCAATCTCTCGACAGTGATTTGTGGGGGGATGTTTGGTCTGGTGATCGCGATGATACTCAACGTGGCCGATCACGGACATTGGGAGTCTGCAGCGTACCCTCCTGCCGGTATTTACGTAACGGTAACGTTGGCCGGCTTCCTGGTAGGAATGATGATTGCAATACTGTTGATGCCCGCCCCATCAGAACTCGGTTATTGGCCTCAAGGGAAAATCAGCTGGGCACTACGTGGTATTGTATTTGGCCTGGGATTCCCGTTTGTATACGGTGGTACATTGCCTCTGATTTCTTGGGTTACCGCTATCAGAGTTTCCGTATTTTCTACCGAAGAAATTATCAACATCGGGATTAACTCGCTGTTCCAAATACCTGGTTCGATGATAGTCAATTTGTTTTTAGGTATTCCCATGGCCCTGATGACAATTCCTGCTTTTGCCATTTTGGGTTGGGTCCTGGATCATGCGAATCAAACTTCCAATATGCGTATTGTTTGGATTTCCAATGCTGCTGCGATAACGTTTTTCGCCATCGCGACTACCGCGGTCTTAACGCTTGTAAATGCTGAAAAGCTCGCAACCTTTGGATGGAATTAGTGCTGTAAGGCCATCACACACTTGTGCAATGGCCTTTTTTGTAAATCATGGACTGTCAATTGATATTTCTTACAATTGGCAATTGACTATTCAACGTAAGTCCATGACGGGTCCATATCCCATCGATACGAATCTTCCGGAGGGCAATTTTCGGCCCATTTTCGTATCAAGTCCGTGTCTCGTTTTTTTTCTTTGAGCCTTTTTCGCACATGGTCAGGATCCCATCCGTCAGCGAACACCAGAGCCGATAATTCAGACACGATCTCTGCGTAATCTGAATCCTGTGATCGGTCGTTTAGTTCGTTTGGGTCTGCTGAAAGGTCGAATAGTTGTGCAGGTTCTCCATGGTGGTAAATAAATTTCCAGTTGTTTTTACGCACCATTCGTTGAACTGAACCCTCCTGTATTGCGTATTCGGATATTGCGACATCATCCCAATCATTGTCCTCACCGCGCAACATGGGTATAGCGTCTCTTCCACGCGATCCAGGAAGTGGGGGAGCACCAAGCGCCGAAAGTATGGTCGCGTTAAGATCCATAACGCTCATCACTCGATCGCACCGTGTGCCACTTGGTATCACTCCTGGCCATGAAATTATTGCAGGCACTTTAACAGACGGTTCGTAGAAACATCTTTTCATCCAGAGTTCACGTTCGCCGACCATATCTCCATGATCAGTACTGTAAACAATCAGAGTGTTTTCATCTAATCCATTGGTGCGAAGAGCCTCAAGAATGAGCCCTATGTTTGTGTCCAGCCTTTCAACCAAAGCCCAGTAAGCTGCCCTTGCTTTCATAACGTCTTCTTCGGGAGGGTCAACCAGATTTACGTGTTCGCGCCACCATTTGTCAAAGGGGTGATCAAGATCAGAAAACGGCATTCTAACGGTAGGTGGCTTCACTCGCCCGGCATATCGATCATAATCCTCTTTTCTAGCTATATATGGTGAATGTGGGAGGATATATCCGACCGTTAAGTTGAAAGGCTCCTCGTCACGATTAGCTCTCTTCCGAAGAGCAAATCGGTTTAGCCATTCCACTGCGACGGCTGTGGTATCTTCATCAATCACTTGGTATCCGCTTGAACCGGGTCCCGAGTTACGTATATCTTCGAGGAAGTCAAAGCTCGCATCGCCTGTCCCAGGCACCAGAGAACTGTGGTCTCCTATTATCCGATCACTGTAACCGTGTAGTTGATCTGGTCCTAGAAAATGCATCCGTCCGGCCAAGACGGGGTTATATCCCGCAGCGCCCATCGAGTGCGCTAGCGTTGGAACAGTTGAATCCATGACGTGGCTGTTTGTCCATGTGTCAATTTCGTGTGGATAGCGCCCAGACAGCATCGACATGCGAGCGGGTACGCAAACAGGTGACGCACAGTAGACCGCGGTGGCGATCACTCCCTTAGCTGCCAGTGAGTCGAGGTTGGGTGTCGCGACAACAGGATCGCCGGCACAACCCATAACATCAGGGTTATGTTGGTCAGAGTAAATGAAGAGCAGATTAGGTTTTGTTGTCATTTTTCTCAATCGAAGTTTGAATATCCCATATCAATTGGCCGCCTTTAGCGACTTTAAACGACATTGTAATGGTATTGATGAATCGTTGGGATTACATACTTTCTTTGGCTTTTAGTCGTCAACATTGCTGAGGCAGGAGTTGACCATGCGAGCATGATGCTAGCCAATATGCGTATACGCTTTTATCGAGAGGCTATGATGGGCCGTTGATGTTTTTGCAGCCACCCAAAAATCAACCATAGGAGCCCGTTCCGAATGATTAGCAATATGCAATCGGTTGTGCCTAAATTAGATCAGACCAAATATCCAGAATTGCTTCTGATGGGTCACCGCCTTTAAAGCTCCTATGGATTGCTTTATATATTGAACTGACCTGCCTCCCTTCGCGATGTTCAGTATCTGATTTTTCAACTGGTAACGCTATCGGGGGCAGGTCAGGCCGACCTAAAAACGTGATGAGGCACTGTATTTAAGCTGACAATTCGGTCATTAGAATCGACCACCTGTCTGTAAACGTTTCGGGGTTGAAGGCGAAGCAGTCGCGCTTGCGATGCAGCTCGGATGACCGAACGGTGGGCCGTAAATCGTCTGTGATCTTCACCCTGTGCACATACACGATCTAATTACTCCGATTGGTAAACACCTCTGGAACACTTGGCTCGGCTGCATATGAAGCCGCACTGGGAGCAAAGGTCACAAAGGGTTGGGATGACAGTCCGCCGTATTCCTTTTCTCACAGTGTGAGTGCAGCAACTACGGTTATTCTTAGTTCAGCGGGAATATATAACAAGGACGATGGTGACTGGTCGGTTTTAGTTGGTCCATCTCCTGTTTCGGCCACTGACTTCGATTTGGTGGCGCAAGAAGAGGCAGAAACCGATGGTGAGTTGGAGCTTGATAAGAAAAAGGAAGCGATTGCCTATATCGTTCTTGACTAAGCGGTGTTCACGCTTGGTTTCCGGCGTAAGAGCCTGAGAGTAGGTTTCCTTTTGCGAAGCGGTCGAGGTTGAGTGTCTTGATGTCGATCAAGAACGATGTGCCGTCGACTATTTCCTCTGCGATCAGTTCGCCTACTGCAGGTCCCAACTTGAATCCGTGTCCGCTCCAGCCGTTGCAGTTAATGTAGCCGTCGATTTCTTCGACACGCCCGAGGATCGGGTGCCAGTCTGGGGTTACGTCGTAGAGGTTTGCGTAGCCGCCTACTACTCTCGCTTTATTTGCGAAGTTCGGGATGCGGTGCTTGAGTTGGGCCATTAGTTCCATCTCGAAGTTGGCATCGTGAGTGGACTTGTAGTCGTCTGGGTTTACGAACTCGTTTTCTTTCGGGTGTCCGTCTCCGGCGAGTAGTCGTCCGCGATCGCGTCGCCAGTATGTTCGGTCGAGGCCGTTGGAGACTGCGTACTCGGGGCGTAGGTCGTTATCGTCGGTTTCGAGAACGAGATCTTGTTCGCGGGTGACCTTGATTGGGAGGTCGACGCCTGCCCATCCGGCAACCACGGGTGACCAGGGCCCGGCTGCGTTCACGACGATATTTGTGGAGATAGTGCCGTTTTGGGTGATGACACCGGTGATCTTGTCGTTGGCGGTTTCGATGCCGGTTGCTGAGACGCCTATTTCGATTTCAACGCCTCGGGATTTTGCGACATCGGCGAGTCCTTCGGTGGTTGCTACGGGATCGG